>FWWM01007934.1_pt1 | contig 14165 bp, 18 predicted proteins | sample 2228351 | NCBI WGS metagenome assembly FWWM01 (sample SAMEA103939774, study PRJEB20133) | metagenome | reverse complement strand
CGACCTCACCTTCTTCCCGTGGGCCCACATGCCGCCGGGGCGGCTCGGCAACGGGCTCGCGGTGGAGGTGGCGTTGGCCGTCCCGCACGGGAGCCTGGGGTACTGGGAGGAGCGGCTCGAGCGGTACGGCGTGCGGGTGAGGCCCGTTGAAGTCCGGTTCGGCGAGACGGTGCTCCCCTTCGAGGACCCGCACGGGCTGCGGCTTGCGCTCGTGGGGGTGGAAGACCGACCCTTTACCCCGTGGGACTCGAGCCCGGTCCCGCCCGAGCACCAGATCCGGGGCCTGCACGCGGCCCGGGTGTGGGTCCAGCGCCTCCAGCCCACCGAACGGTTCCTCACGGACGTCCTGGGCTTCGTGCTCCTCGCAGAGGAGGGCGGCTGGCACCGGTACGGGGTCGGAGGCGGAGGTTCGGGGAACCTCTTAGACGTCCAGGAGCGGCCCTGGGAAGGCCGTGGCCGGTGGGGTGTCGGCACGGTGCACCACCTGGCCTGGCGGGTGGCGGACGAGGACCACCAGCAGGCGGTGCGGAGCCGGGTCCTCCTCGCGGGGCTCCAGCCCACTCCGGTGATCGACCGGTTCTGGTTTCGGTCCGTGTACTTCCTCGAGCCCGGTGGGGTGCTGTTCGAACTCGCCACGGACGGCCCCGGGTTCGCCGTGGACGAAGACCCCGCGCACCTCGGGGAGCGGCTCGTGTTGCCGCCCTGGCTTGAACCCCGGCGGGCGGAGATCGAGGCAGCCCTCCCTCACCTGACGTACCCACCTGTGCTGGAGCCCGCAAGGACCCGGTGACCCGCCGCCGATTTGTGCGGATCGTGGAGGAGGTCTTGCAGACCCTTCCGCCGGAGTTTCAGCGGGCGCTGCAGAACGTGCACATCGTGGTGGAGGACGAGCCCACCCCGGAGCAACTGGCCTCCGTGGGGCTGGGTCCCGGAGATGCGCTATTCGGGCTGTACGAGGGAACCCCGCTTCCCGAGCGGGGCCTAGAGCCGCCGCTTTTGCCGGACCGCATCACGGTGTTCATGCGGCCGCTTCTGGAGGCCTGCGAGACGGAGGACGAGCTGCGGGAGGAGATCCGGCGCACCGTCCTCCACGAGCTCGCCCACTACTTCGGGATCGACGAGGACCGACTGGAAGAGCTAGGGTACGGGTGAAGGCCCTGCGCCCGTATCCCGCTCCCTCAGGATTGCCTCTGTCGCCTGCCACACCGCCGCGGCCACCTTGACGGCCTCCTGCGCCGCCTCCTGCGACGGAAGGCCCTCCGGCCCCGTGCCAGGTGCCGCGTCCGGGTCGCGCGTGCTCTGGTAGTAGGAGTCCAGGGTATGGATCTCCTCCGCCAGGGGCTCTAGCCTCGCCCGGGCTGCCGGGTCAAGCCGTCCCCAGAGGTCCCGGATCTCATGGGTCCGCGGGACGAGCTCCCCTCGAGCCACCAACAGGGCCTTGAGGCACTTCTCCACGGCCTGCTGCGCGTGGAAGCAGCTGGGGCCGAGGAGTCCCTCCCGCAACGTCACCTCCGCGGCGCGTACGTCGTCCCGCGCGTACGCCAGCCACCGCCGGGCCTCCTCCAACGGGCGCAATGGGACCATCCTCCCTTTTTTCAGGATCTCCTCGCGCACGAACCGCCGTGTGGTAATGAGCTCAAGCCACTCCGACGGCGTATAGACGAGGAACTGGGTCCCCACCGCGGGCCGGAGGCGGCGGGCAAGGGTCACGGCCCGCTGGCTAAAACGCTCCTCCGTCCGCATAACCACCGCGAGGTCGAGGTCACTCCACTCGTGGACCCGTCCGTTCGCCAGGGAGCCGAAGAGGGTCAGGTGCAGGACATCCGGGTCCTCGGCCAGGAGCCGACGTAAACGTTCAAGCTCCTCCATCAGGCGCCGGTAGCGGGCCTCGGCCTGTGCACCCCTCTCGGGCCTGCGCTGCATGGGTTCCCCTCGCGCCCATGGTAGCACTTAGGGGAGCTCGACCTCGATGCCGCCGGGCGAACTCTGACCCTGCCTTCTCACCCCGCCGCTTGACTCCGGTGGTTGGCCCGAAGTCCGGCCCCGGTGTCTGACCCCTTTTGACCCGCCCCGGCCCCCCGCGCCGTGCTCGCTGCGAGCTGAGTACGGCCTCTTCGTCGCCGCCTCCTAGCCGGCCACGAGGATGCAGGAGAGGAGTAGGGAGTCCAGGCAGGAGGACGCAGCGGATTGCGCTGCCCGGCAGGCACAGCTGGGCCGGGAGGACGACAAGCGGGTTATGCACGGCGCATCACCGTGGACCCGAATCAAATGGGGGGTGTCCCCTGCATTCGAGGACTTCGGATTCCAGTTGCCACCATCGTGGCCATGGTGGCCGACGGAATGACGGAGGATGAGATCCTCGAAGCCTACCCGGACCTGGAGCGGGAGGATATCCGGGAGGCTCTTCACGATGCGGCCGAGGCGGTTCGAGAGCGTGAACTCCCACTCATCGTCCCTTGAAGTTCCTTGTGGACAATGCCCTCTCTCCTCGCGTCGCAGGCGGCCTGCGGAAAGCTGGCTATGACGTTGTACATGTCCGTGACTACGGAATCCAAGCTGCCGACGACGCAACGGTCTTCGACCGTGCCTTCAGAGAAGGGCGGGTTCTGATATCCGCAGACACGGACTTCAGCCTCTTGCTTATGCGGGGAATAGGCCAGACCAGGATGGCACCGCAGCGGGGACACCGAGAGGCGTGATGGACCCATCCTCAGGCACATACCGGGAAGGGGGAGCCGCCCCGCCTACCCCTTAACCCGCTCCGCCGATCGAGGCCCGGACGGTCTGCCAGCAGCGTTCCGCGACCTGGAGCGCCCGCTCCGCCTCCGCCCGGTCCGGAAGCCCCTCCGGACGGGTACCTGCGAGGGCATCCGGGTACCGCGTGACCATGTAGTACCCGTCGAGCTCTGCAAGGTGCCCCCGTAGCGGGGCGAGGGCCGCCCGGGCGGCCTCGGGGATCTCCTCCCACAGGTCGTCGATCCGGTGCGTGCGGGGGATGAGCCGACCTTCCCGCGCGATGAGGGCCTTCAGGCACTTTTCCGCGCATTGCTGCGCGTGGAAGCACACCTGTGCGTAGATCCCCTCCCGCAGCCCAAGCCGTGCCATCCGGAGGTCATCCTCCGCAAACCTGAGCCATTCCTCCGCCTCCCGTTCGGGGCGCAAGGGCATCACCTTCCCCTTTTTGACGATCTCCTCCCGGACGAACAGACGCTGCTGCAGTCGGCGTAGCTCTTCCGGGGTGTAGACCAGGAGGTCTAAGCCGACCCGGGGCTGGAGGCGGCGTCGGACCTCCGAGATCCGCTCCACGAACCGGTCCTGGGTGTCCATGACCACCACCACGTCCAGGTCGCTCCACGCGTGGACCTCGCCGGTCGCGAGGGAGCCGAAGACCACGACCCCGCGCACCCGGGGGTCAGGGGCCAGGAGCTGGCGCAGGCGCTTGAGCTCGGCCATCAGCCGCCGGCGTCGGGCTTCGACCTGCGCGTGGCATTCCGGTTCGGGCCGCATGGGTGCTGTCCGTGCCCATGGTAGCACCTAGGGGAGCTCGACCTCGATGCCGCCGGCCGGGCTGACCCGGACGGTCCCGATACCCGCGCGGTTCCGGAGCTGGATGGCGTAGGCCCCATCCGGCCTTCCGAAGGCGTCGAAGGTAACGGTGGCGTCCGCGGTGGGCGCAAGTCCCCGGGGGAGCTCGCCCTTGTGGTCAAATCCCCCGCCGCTCCGCCGTATCCAGTACGTGCCGCTGTCCTCCTCGAGGGTCACGGTGTAGGGCTTGCGCTCGGTCTTGGCGCGTTCCTGGGCCTCCCGGAGGTCCGTCGCCAGCTGCTCGGTGCCGTAGCGCAGGTCCTGCATCGCGAGGCTGCGCTGCCAGCTCGGCAGCGCAAGCCCCAGCAGGATGGCGACGATGGCGAGGGCCGCCAGGATCTCCAGGAGGCTGAAACCTTCTTCTGAGCGCATCACGGCGGGCTCAGCTCCTGCCAGCGGGGACGATGCCCTGCGACGCCTTCCGAGCGCACGGTTATCCGTCCCGTTGTGGGGAAGAACGGAGGCGCGAACCCCCGCTGCATCCGCCGGTCGTACCTGAAGTCCCGCCCGTAGCCACTCCTGCACGCGCCGGTCCGTGGGTCAAACGTACCGAACGCCCCGTAGTACTCCCCGATGATGCCGCCGATCAGGTGAACTGCCCCCCGGCAAGAAATGGTGTCGTAGTCTTCCACGTTCACTGAGCTCCTTATACCGTCCCGAACTCCCGGCTGGCCGGCCATGAATACCCCGTGGAGCTGGAGGTCCGGCGGGGCGTTGCGGGAGATCCGGATGTCGCCCCGAGGCGCGTACACACCCAGCAGGTTCCGCGGGTTGTGGTTGTCGTCGTAGAGATTCGGCGGCTCCTGGTACGTGAGGTGATTGGCGATGTAGATCGTGCCGCTGGCCACCACCGTCACCTGCTCCTCCCTTCCGAGCTGTCCCTGGAGCCCTACGCTGCTGTTTGCCCTCCCGATATTGCCCTCCACGTAGATCACTCCGTTTGGAACACCCCGGAAGGTAACCGTTCTGGGACCCGCCTCAGTACTGCCCGGGCCGCAGGCCCCGTTCTCCCGCCCCGGCCACCGCGTGTCCTCTACCGTCGTCGTATTGTTGGTCCGGTCTACCTTAACCGTAACCGTTCGGCTTCCTTGTCTGAATTCGTACACACCCAGATTGCCCTCGGTCCGAAAGATCAGACTATCCAAATTCCCCTGCACGTAAATGCCTCCGACAAGCCGATCGCTGCCGTCGGAGATGCAGTTCCCGTTGGCATCCTCCACCGGGAAGTAGATGCCCTCCGGAACGGGTTGCCCGTTGTCCCGTAGCTCCGGGATTTTTTCCCGAATTTCCCGTGACGTCACAGGAGTTTGGTCCTCGGGATTTTCCCGCCCGATGCTGATCCCCTTGTGGTTGTACGGGTTTCCAGGCAACACCTTGGGCTCCGCACCTCGCGTAAACGTGGCGGCAGCATTGTCCCTGTCATCGTCCAAGTTGCCAGGAGTGCAGTCCGGCTGCACCGGTGCGTCTATCCGTTCTCCCGTCTGCCGATTGACATGTTCGTTCTCGGGTAGGCGTCGAGGGTTCCCTCTATTGTTGAACCACGCGTACTCGGATACACTACTGAGCTCGGTAGGTTGGATTCCGTTTGGGTTACTCACACGATCGTACGGCCCGCACGCCTCGCCAGAATCCGGGTCCGCTCTGCCGAACTTCGGGAAAAACGCAAACCGGAACCCCAGGTCATCCCGACTTACATTGGTGCATCCGTCCCGCACATCCTCGCCGTTCGCTCCAACCCCGCTGTTCGTGTGCACCGGTCCGTCGAAGCTGGTACGACTGGTGAACCAGATGTCCCCGCAGTTGGGAGTCAGGTGCACGTGCGTCATGAGGGCGTTCCTTGCGAAGCTTTCACGCCCCAGCAGAACCTGGAAGCGAACCCGTTCATCCCCACCGTAGAGTTTGACCCGCCGCCGGAAGGCGGGGTCCACGTAGCCCTCGCTGGCCACTTCGTACCTCAAGTTGATGGCATACTCTTCGCCGAGTTTGTGGATGTAACAGCTGCCGCCACCTGCGCACGAGCTATCCTGCCGAGCCTCCTTGCGCAGGATGACCACCGCCCGGTAGATGGCCTGGGGTCCAGTGGAGCCGGAGGTTTGAGGCAGGGGATTCTCGGTCGCCCGGGCGAGCAGGTCGTTCACGTCTGGCTCTCCCCTGCCGCTGTCCAGGTACTCCAGTTTGAGGTGGGGGAAGGGGAGGCCCCAGTTTACGTGAAACGCGACCCAGTCGACGGCTGCTCCATTGACCGATTCATCTACGTTGAGGCGCTGCCCGTCTACGATGAGATAGCGGAGGAAGGCGAAGGGCTTCTGTGCCGTTGCGTTTCCCTCCGCAAACCAGTCCAACAAGATCCCCGGCTGGACGGCCTGGTCTACGCGGGTAAGGTCTATTGGATCCGCGTTCACCACTGCCATCAGCGCCGCCCGGCCTGCCCACGCCCCGCCCTCCGCGATGGCCAGGCTCTGGGCGCCCCGGTACCGAATCCGGCTGATCCCCGCCTCCTGGCCGCTGAGGTACAGGAGCAGCCCTCCCAGGAGACTCAGGATCAAGATCACCACCAGGACCGAGATGAGGGCCACACCTCGCTCGTCGCTCCGGGTCATACTACTCCCTCCCTCACGGACACGAGGTCTCGAACTGCCGCAACGCCACGTCCCCGATGAGCTCCCGTTCCACCGCCGGAGCCCCTAGCCTGGTCTCGACACTCATCCGAATCCGGATCCGGATCTGGGCGATGTCCGCAGGAGCCGCGGCTGGCTCCCCTAACTTGGTGTAGTACTCCAGTGTGAACGACGGTGCCGTCCCCCCTGCCGGCAGCCGCGCCAGGACTTCCGGGGTTCCAAATGGCGCAGGACCGGCGGCGTCTGAGTCCTCAGCCCGAGTGATGGCCCGGCTTGTGGCGTCGTAAGCGAACAGCACATAGTAGGGGCTAATCCGAATCGGGCTTTGCGGCACGCACAGGGCCACCGAGGTGCTCGTGGGGGCTGGCGAGGGCCGTACCTCCGCCGCCCACCTCGCCTCGTCCACGATGCCATCGAGAGCGGCCCGCACCTGGGTCTGGGCCCGCAGCACCGCCCCCGTGTCCCGGGCCGCGGTCGCACCTGCGCCTACCAGGGCGTAGATCCCGAGGGTAACGAGCGCGAGTAGGGTGAGGGCCAGCAGCAGCTCCAGCAGCGTGAGCCCGGCCTCGCGGCGGAGAGGGTGAAGAGTCCTACTTGTCATCGCACGCGGTCACCAACTCTACGAGCGGCTCGCCGTCCGGCGCCCCGGTCCGCCATACCCGCACCCGGGGGAACACGATGGAAAGGTCCGAGCCAGGGGGCATCCGGTCCACGGCCACGTCGAACCGATACGGCCCGATATTAGCGATGCGGTGGTAGGGGGTAGGGAGGGGAACCGGGGTCCGCGGAAGATCCGTCCAGTTTACCCCCCACACGCAGTTGGGGCTCGCCCGGATCTGCTCTAAGACCTGGTTTGCGATGGTGGTGGCGGCCGCGAGCTCGTTGGCCCGGGCGGTGAACCGCATCCCGGCCAGGAAGGTGTACATGAGGAAGACCGCCACGAGACCGAAGAGCACGATGGCCACGAGGATCTCCACCAGCGTGAGCCCCTGCTCCCCGGTCAGGGGCCGAGCCTTCCACGTCCTCCAGCTACGGCACATCTCCGCCCCCAAAGACACGAAAACCCGGCCTTTGGGCCTGGCCGGGTTCGCCACTGGCTCCGGGCGGCACAAGGCGACCAGCTGCGCACCGCCCTTCCTCGCCTCCAGACCTCCTGGGCAGGTAGAGAGCAAATTCTGTGCCACGCCTGGCTCCGCAGGGCCAGGGAGCCCATGGCCCGGAGCCCCGCCTGTCTTCCTTTACCCCACTATGCCCCAAATCCAGCAAAATAGGAGGGCTTCCCTTCCGGCGGTGCGGCAAAATTCCTCCGATCGGAGGATACCGCTCCGGAGGCGGGATTAGCCCTCTGACCCCAGCCGCTCCTCCAGCAGCTCCACCACCGCCCGGGCGATCTCCTCCTTGCCCACGGCCACCCGCAGCACCTGCCCTTGGGGCCCCACGAAGTAGCCCCGGTGCTTCCCGCGCTCGATCTCCGCGAGGTCGTTCGCGACCATGACGTCCGCGCCGTTGCGCACCAGGGACTCGTGGGCGATGCGGACGAGCTCCTCAGGGGTCTTGCCGATCTCCAGCTTGAACCCGATGAGGAAGGTGCGGGGGGAGAGTTCCTTCACGAGCCGGATGGCCTTCGGCGTGGGCACGAGCCGCACCACCCACTCCTCCTCCGAGGAGACCTTCTCCCGCCGGACCTCCGCGGGCGCGAAGTCCAGCACGGCCATGGGGTGGACCACGGCGTCGTAGCCCGTGGGGAGCTCCTGCTGGAACACCTGGATGAGGTCCTGGACGGTCTCGACGGGGATGAGCCGGAGGGAGTCACGGGCCCGGGCCCGGGGCTGCGGGAGCTGGGAGCCGCGGCCGTACACGAACGTCACGCGCGCCCCCGCCTGCACCGCGAGCTCCGCAATGAGAGCCCCCGTGCGGCCGCTCGCCTTGTTGCTGATATACCGGACGGCGTCGAGGGGTGCCCGGGTGGGGCCGGAGGTAATGAGGATGCGTTTTCCGGCGAGCGCCATCGTCAATGCCTCCTCACCATCATAGAACTGCCCGGAACCACTCCAAGGGGTAGAAGGTGCCCCGCCACTCGATGCCGCCCCGCCGCACCGCCCGCCACGTGGACCGGAGCAGGGCGAGGGGGAGGGCGAGCGACGCGAGGGGGTGGAGGAGCACGAGCCACCGCGGGCCTCCCACGAGCTGCCGGAGGCCGGCGTAGGCCACGACGAGACAACCCCACACCCAGGCCGCGCACGCCCGGGCGAAGGGACGGGGGGAGAGGACCGCGAGGGGCGCTAGAGTGTGCGCGGCCAGGAGCCCTGCCGCAAGGACCAGGGCCCGCGTGGTCCGGAACCCGGCGGACGCGAATGCGTTCTTCTCGAGGCCCTCCACAAACCCCCGAACTCCCTCCTGCCACCGCACCCGCACGGTCCCGCGGCTGAAGAGGAACCCCTGCCGCAGGCCCGCGGCCTTGACGAGCCGGCCGAGCTCTACGTCGTCTGCCACCGCAAGCCGCAGCCCCTCTAGCCCGCCGATGGCCTCGAGAGCCGTTCTGCGCACCAGGTTGAACGCGCCGATCCCGATGTGCCCCCGGGAACGGGGATCCGTTACCCCGCCCAGCTCCTGCCGCACTCCAAACAGGATGCCGAAGACTGCCACCACGGCCCGCTCGCCGATGCCGCGGAGCTCCAGGTGCGGGAAGACCGCGAGGTGGTCGAGGGCCTGCCGCTCCGCGTACCCCACCGCCCGGGCCAACGCCTCGGGCCCGAACACCACGTCGCCGTCCGTGAAGAGCACCCAGGCTTCCGTGGCGCCCTGGACGCCCACGTGCAGGGCGTGGGGCTTTCCGAGCCAACCCGGGGGAAGCTCGCCTACGTGCACGACCGCCAGCCGCGGATCCTCCTTCTGGATCCGGTCCAGGATCTCGCCCGTGCAGTCTGTGGACCGGTCGTCCACCGCCACCACCCGCAGCGCCGGGTAGCGCTGGGACAGGAGCGAACGCACGGCCTCTGCAATGCGGCCTTCCTCATTTCGGGCCGGGACCACCACGCGGAGCGGAGGGAGGGGTCCTTCCGGAACCGGCGCGTCCTCGAGGAACCGCGGCCGGTAGGCACCCCGGTACGCCCGGACCGCGTAAGCCCAGAACAGAGCCCCTACTAGGGCGCACAGGTCCAGGAGCCCCCCGAGAGCCCTCACGGCACCGGTGCGGCCAGGGCCCCGAGGAGCTCTTCCCGGACCGCGGGATCGGGCTCTACCCCAAGCCGCGCCCGCAGGGCCCGCTCCGCCCCGCCGATCCGGCCCAGGGCCCACGCCGCGTGTCCCCGCACGACGGGGTCTTCGTCCTCCAGGGCCTTTGCGAGGGCCGGGACGGCCCGGGGATCCCGGAGGTTCCCGAGGGCTACGGCCGCGTTGCGCCGCAGCCCCTGGCGTTTAGCCCGCTTGATGGCGCTATTGCGGAACCGCTCCCGGTAGGTCTCCTCGTCGATGTGCAGGAGCTCCACGAGGTCGGGGTAGGGCACGTCTTTGCGCGGCGCGAACTCCGCATGCAGTCCCTTCTTCACGAGGACGTTGTGGGGACAGGTGTCCTGGCAGACGTCGCACCCGAACACCCAGGTGCCGATGAGGGGGCGGAGGGGGCGGGGGATCCAGCCCCGGTGCTCGATGGTGAGGTAGCTGATGCACCGCCGGGCATCCACCACGTACGGCGCCACGATGGCGCCCGTGGGACACCGATCCAGGCACAGGGTGCACGCCCCGCAGGAGCCCCGGGCCGGCGGGTCCGGCTCCAGCTCCAGGTCCGTGAAGACCTCGCCGAGGAACACGTAGGACCCGTGGCCCGTGCGGGTGATGATCATGGTGTTCTTGCCGAACCACCCGATGCCGGCCCGTTGGGCCCACGCCCGATCCAAGGTGGGGCCGGTGTCCGCGTAGGGGCGGGCAAGCCGGGCCCCGTGGCGCAGGAGGTCTGTGCAAAACTCCGCCAGCTTGCGCTCCATCACCCGGTGGTAGTCCTCGCCCCAGGCGTAGCAGGAGATGCGGCCGCGCGGGCGGTCGTCCGGCTCCGGGGCGTCCCACCGGTACGCGAGGCCCACCACGATCACAGACCGGACTTCCGGCCAGGACCGCGTGGGGTCTACGGCACGGTCTGCGTGCCGCGCCACGTACGCCATGGTCCCGTGCATGCCCTGGGCAAGCCAGGCGCGCAGCCGGTCCTCATGCTCCGTGAGGGGCTCGGCCCGCGCGATCCCCACGAGGTCGAACCCTAAGGCCCGGGCCCGGTCCTTGACCCACTCGGAGGTCACGGTCCCTACTCCGGCCAACCCTCCCGTCCCTCCCCGAGGGCCTCCGCGACGACGGTGATCTCCCCGCGCTTGCGGGCCAGCTCTTCCGGAGTGTAGCACAGGGGCTGGAAGTGTACCTCGAGGTCCCATAGGTCCATAACCTGCCGTAGGCGCTCCTGCCAGGTGAGTCCCCGGGGTCCCTCGGAGACGAGCAGGAGGTCGTAGTTGCTCACGTCCAGCTCGTCACCCCGGGCCCGGGACCCGAACAGCAGGACCCGTTCGAGGGGGAACCGCTCGTGGACGCAGTGGAGGAACCGCCTCAGCCGCGTCCGGTCAACGCCGAGGTGACCCATGCCCGGACCCGCTCCGCGGCCTCTAGGAGCATCCCCGCCTTGCGGGCGTCGTAGTTCTCCGCCGGGACCCCGTTCGCCGCATCGGGGTACCGCGAGGCCGCGTACTCCGGATTCAGCAGGCGCAGGTCGCTCATCACCTCCTCCGGGACCTCCAGCAACCGTCCCAGTTCTGCAAGCCACCGCCGCGCCTCCTCCCGCATGGCCTCCCCGCCCCCATCCTATAATGCCGATGAGGGACCTGCAGGGGGTGGCGGGATGAAGTGGGTGACACGTCAGAATGCCAAAGTGGACCGAATCGCCTGTCCATGGCTCATCCGTCGGTTCCTCGATCCGGACGCCGAGTTCCTGTTCGTCCCACCGGAGGAGGTGCTGCGCGTGGCGGAACAGGAGGGTGCGATTCCCTTCGACGTGCCCGGGGTGGAGCTGGGCCATGTGGAGGGACGCTGCAGTTTCGAGTCCATCCTGGTGACCTACGAGCTCCAGGATCCCGCTCTTACGCTCCTGGGCCGCATCGTCCACGGGGCCGATATTCCAGAGGACCTGGGAATTGAGCCAGAGGCGGCAGGGCTCCGGGCGGTGGCGCACGGGTTCGCCCTCCTGCTGGGAGAGGACGACCACGAGAAGCTGCGGCTGCAGATGCCGGTCTACGACGCCCTGTACGCCTGGTGCCGGCACCGGCTCGGCCTCGCCTGAGCCCGGACCGGACGTGTGCCCACCGAGACCGGAAGGGCTCCTGCTGGCTGCGCGGGGCCTGCGGATGTTCGGGTATGGCCTGCTGTCCGTGGTCCTGCCCGTCCACCTCACGGAGGCCGGCCTCTCCCCGGCGCGGATCGGCCTCCTGTTCACCGTGGCCCTCGCGGGTGGAGCGGCTTCCGGGGCCGTCGCCCCGGCTCTCGCGGGCCGGTGGGGGGTCCGCCGGGTTCTGGTGGGGTGCGCGGGCCTCCTGGTGCTCTCCGGCGCGGTGTTCGCCCTGGCCCCTCCGTTCCCTGTTCTGCTCGCGGTGGCGGTCCTGGGGCTCGTGAGCCCCAGCGGGCAGGAGGTCGGACCGTTCCAGCCGCTCGAACAGGCACTCCTCGCGGATACCGCCGAGCGTCCCGCCGACGTGCGGCTGTACGCCTGGTACGACTTCATCGGGTTCCTCGCGGGTGCCGCGGGAAGCCTCGTGGTCGGCGCCGTCCCCTGGGTCCTGCGGGCCGCTCACGCGGATATCACGGAGGCCCTCGTGTGGAGCTTTGCCGGGGCGGGTGCGGTGCTCGTAGGGACCTACGCCGTGCTGCCCGCCTCACCCGGCCTTCCGGCGCTGGAACGTGCGAGGGCCGGGGGTCTCCACCGGTCGCGGGACCTCGTCCTGCGGCTTACGGCCCTCTTCGGGCTCGATGCCCTCGCGGGCGGGTTCGTGATCCAAAGTCTGGTGGCCCTGTGGTTCCACCGGCGGTTCGGACTCGGGCCCGAGCAGCTGGGACCCCTCTTCTTCGGCACAAACCTCCTCTCGGCCCTTTCCTTCCTCGCGGCACCCCACATCGCGCGGCGGGCAGGGTTACTGGCCACCATGGTCGGCACGCACCTGCCTTCAAACGTCCTGCTGGCCCTGGTCCCGGCGATGCCCTCCTGGCACCTGGCCGCCGCGGTCCTCCTCGCGCGCCACCTCCTCTCCCAGGTGGACGTACCGGTCCGCCGTGCCTACGTCATGGCCCTCGTGGCTCCCGAGGAGCGGTCGGCCGCCGCGGGCCTCACCAACGCGGTCCGCAACCTCGCGGCGACCGCGGCACCAGTCCTCTCCGGGATCGCCCTGCAGACCGCAGCCACCGGACTTCCCTTCCTGCTGGCCGGTGTCCTCAAGAGCGCCTACGACCTCGCGCTGTGGTTCGCGTTCCGCCGGGTTCCCCTCCGGGCCTAGGGCCGCTCAGACCCACCCCGCCCGGCGAAAGACCCAGAGCAGCCCGCCTGCGGCCAGCGCGATGAGCCCCAGGGCGAACCCCGCACCCCACGGGGCTCCGAACGGTGTCCAAGCGGCGTCGGGCCCCCTCCACCACGGGCTCCGGACCCGGGTGAACGGTCACCACGTAGCGGTCTCCCAGGAACACGTCCAGCTCCCGGAACTGGAGCTCTTCGCCCTCCTGACACACGGGATTCAAAACACTTCCCGCATCACCCGCACGTCCTCCTCGTCCGGCCCCGTGATGTCCACCCAGACCGTGGGAGAGGAACGGAGGAGGTCGGAGACCGGGCCGAAGACGTCTGCGGGCAGGAACACGCGGAGGCTCACGGTACGGGCTGGCCTTCTCCGATCACGTGCTGGTCTCCCCGAGCATGTACTTACGCGCGAAGTCCGTCACCACCGGGATCTCGAACCGCTCACCGCGGTAGGCCCGCACCGCATAGACCAACGACACCACGAGCCAGACGACGAAGAAGATCGACCCGGTGAGAAAGCCGAAGATCACTCCGAGGATGGGGACAAAGCTCAGGAACGTGTTCACGATCGTGAGTCCGACCCACAGAACGAACCAAGCGATGCCCCAAAAGAGCGCCTGCCACCCGTGGTAGCGCATGAAGGGGTCCTTCTTCATCTCCGTGAGGACCACGACGAGCGCGACGATCCAGATCGGATAGCCGAGGGCCGCGAGAACCCGGTTCTCCGAAGGGGTGGTCTCCATGGCCTGCCTCCCGTCGTTGAACTGGGAGGAGTGTTCGCACCGGCCCGGCCCGAGTCCTGCCAAGAAGACGAAGCGGGCGGGACATCGGTCCCGCCCGCAGGAACGGTCACCCAGACGACCCCGGCGGACTACCGGGCCGCGGCGACCTCCACGGGCACCTTCCGCGGACGGGCCGCCTCCGCGAGAGGCAGGGAGACCTCCAGCACGCCGTGCTGGTAGCGGGCGTTCACCTGGTCCGTCTTCACCTCCGCGGGCAGGTTGATCGTCCGCTCGAAGGGCCCGTAGGCCACCTCGCAGAACAGGTAGTCCTCCTGAGGGATGTCCATCTCCAGCTTCCGCTCGCCCCGCACCGTCAGCACGTTCCCCGTGACGGAGACGTCCACGGTCTTGGGGTCCACCCCGGGGAGGAAGAACCGCAGGATCAGGTGGTCCTTGTGGTAGAAGGCCTCCATGGGCGGGACCCACGAGACGGTCCGGGACGACGCGAGCTGGGTGGAGCCGAAGAAGCGGTCGAAGAGGTTGGTGATCTCCCGCTGGATCGCCCGGATCTCCTCAAAGGGATCCCAACGGCCCAACCGGGTCAGCATCTCCACCACCTCCCAGGCGAGAAGTTTGCGGACGGCGGCGCCCGTCAAGGGCAACCACAACGTCCAGCTCTAGCTATAGGGCAGATTCCGGGCAGTT
>FWWM01012436.1_pt1 | contig 14166 bp, 6 predicted proteins | sample 2228351 | NCBI WGS metagenome assembly FWWM01 (sample SAMEA103939774, study PRJEB20133) | metagenome | reverse complement strand
CGGTGAACGGCGTACCGACGAGCACTTTTGACGCGGCAGCTCTTGGTCTGGGCTTCCACACAGTGATGGCGACGTTTGACGCCGGTTCGGCAACGACGAACCTGGTCATCAACGGTAACCTCGTAGGCGGCACCATTGACCAGGCGCTGGCCGACCCAGGCTGTGAACAGAAGATCACGAAGGTGGTACAGGTGGTCAATACGCCGACCGTCATCACCTGCAACGATTTAGTACACGTATCGCTCGGCCCTGACTGCGTGGCCGACATCAAGCCCGATGACGTGCTCGAAGGCTCGTACTTGTGCGACGACGACTACCACGTAGTGCTGACTTACCCGGCAGGCACCAACACGTACAACCCGCCTAGCCGCGTGGACGCTACGCATATCGGCAAGACGATACCTTACAAATTAGTGCACTCCCTAAGCGGCAACGTGTGCTGGGGCAACATCAAGGTAGAGGACAAGCTGGCGCCCAAACTGACGTGCCCGCCCGACCTCACCATCGCTTGCAGCCAAAGCACCGACGCCAGCAGCACGGGCAATGTAGGTATCCAAGATTGCAGCCCGACGACAACGCAGATACACGACGCCGTGGTGAACAACGGCCAGTGTGGCAACCCGCGCGCCGTCATCACCCGCACGTTCTTTGTTACCGATGCTTGGGGCAACCAAGCTGCATGCTCGCATCGCATCACGGTGCAGCCCTTCGACTTGGCTAGCGTGCTCTTCCCAGCAGACATCACGCTCAACTGCGACGCTATCGCGACCAACCCGGCCGCTACCGCGCCGAGCCATGCCGGAGCGCCCTCCATCAACGGCGCTTCCATCCTCGGCAGCCCGCTGTGCGATGTGAAGGTCAACTTCACCGACGCCCGCTATGAGGGCTGTGGTGGAACTTACACCATCCTCCGCACCTGGAGCGTCCTGAGCGACTGCCTGCCGGTGGGTGCCAACAACCCGCGCACCCATGTGCAGCGCATCGAAGTGCGCGACATCGGCGGCCCGGCCTTCGACTGCCCGGCCAACGTAACTGTCAGCACCGATCCGTTCACTTGCTGCGCTACGGCCCCACTGCCGTCGGTCATCGTAACAGAAGGCTGCTCCGGTATCTACGACCCGGAGGCAAAAGTCAAGGGTATTGACCCCGCTACGGGCAACGTCATCACCTTCACCGTCGGTGGCTCGCTGTCCGACTTCCCGGGCAACAACTACTGGCACCCGGATACGATGGCAAACTTCCCGTACACCAACTGCCTGCCAATAGGTGTTTATGAGGTAACCTACACGGCCACTGATGCCTGCGGCAATACCTCCTCGTGTAAGTTCCACATGACGGTCGAAGACCTCGTGCCGCCCACGGTAGCTTGCGTGGAGGTTACCCAGGTAGCCCTGGGCACCAACGGCGTGGCGCTGGTCAATGCCTCCACGTTCGACAAAGGCTCCTATGACAACTGCGGTTCGGTGTTCTTCAAGGCCCGCCGCATGTTCGACAGCGACTGCCAGGACAGCATCTCTTTCCGCGACCAGGTGCGCTTCTGCTGCGAGGACATCGGCGATACCATCACCGTTGTGCTGCGCGTGTACGACGTAGCCGTGCCTGCAGGTAGCATCAGCCAGGATGCTTTTGCCGGCCACTACAACGAATGCATGGTGCAAGTCTTTGTTGAGGACAAGATCAAGCCCGTGTGCTCGGCGCCGAACAACTTGACGGTATCCTGCGAAAGCTTCGACCCGACGCTGTGGGCCTACGGTTTTGCTACGGGTGCGGACAACTGCTGCATTGACACCATCACGCAGACGGTGAATTTGGCGCTGTTCGACACGCTGTGCAGCCGCGGCACCATCACCCGCACGTTCCGCGTGCTTGATTGCGCCGGTAACTCGCAAACCTGCTCGCAGCGCATCTTTGTGAACTACGAACAGGATTACTTTGTCCGCTTCCCGAACGACGTGGTCGTAACGGTGTGCGACGGCACGGGTAACTACGGCGAGCCGACCTTCTTTGGTAAGGACTGCGAAGCCCTGGGTGTGTCGTACGAAGACGAGATCAACAACATAGTGCCCGAAGCGTGCTACCTCATCCAGCGCCGCTGGACGATCATCAACTGGTGCACGTACAACCCGAACGCTGGGTGCGTGCAGGTGCCGAACCCGCAGCCGAACGCGACGACGCTGAACCCGGCGAACTTGCCTGGCCCGGTAGTGTCGCCATTGGGCACGCCAGCGCCGTGGAATCCGACGGTGGTGGCGGTAACGCCTGGCGCTACGCCGACGAACTACTCGATGTTCTGGAGTGCGAATGCGAACTGCTACCGCTACACGCAGTTGATTTGGGTGATAGACAATCAGAAGCCGGCCATTGATAGCTGCCCGTCCATCCCGGATACGGTATGCGACTTTACGGACAACAACCCGCAGTTGTGGAACGAGATGTACTGGTGGGACAACAGCATCGGCAGCCACGATTTGTGCGAGGGGCCGACGGATCTGACCATCACGGCTACGGATTTGTGCTCGGGTTCGTTGGTGAATTTCCGCTACCTGCTGTTCTTGGATTTGGACGGCGACGGTACGATGGAGACGGTGGTGAGCAGCACGAACCTGCCGGGCTTCAACAACGTGAACTTTGGCAACGCGAACAACCCGAACTACACGGGAGGTACGCCTCGCCAGTTTGACTTCCGCACGGTGCCGGCGAACCAGAAGTACGGCTTTGCGCTGCAGGTAACGACGTCAGGCAACAAGAAGACTGCGGCGGTTCGGTGGAACACGCAACAGAACCCGAACACGTACGTGGTACCGGAGTTGCCGTATGGCAAGCACAAGATCAAGTGGATTGTGGATGACGGCTGCGGCAACGAGGAGACGTGCGAATGGGAGTTTGAGGTGAAGGATTGCAAGAAGCCGACGGTCATTTGCAAGAACATCGGGGTGAACATCATGCCGACGAAGATGATCACCATCAACGTGAGCGATGTGCTGCAGAGCACCTCGGACAACTGCACGCCGACGAATCTGTTGGTAACGGCGATACAGAAGGCTGGTGCGGGCACGGTGTTCCCGACGCTGCCGAACGGACAGCCGCAGAAGACGGTAACGTTCACGTGTGCCGAGTTGGGCGAGCACTCCGTGGAGGTGTGGTCGCGCGATGTGGCTGGGAATGCGGACTTCTGCGTGGCGAAGGTGAATGTACAGGACAACATGGGCAACTGCTCAGCGACGAGTGCGAGCATAGCGGGTGCGCTGAAGACGGAAGCCAATAATGGTCTGGAGGATGCGCAGGTGAACCTGAGCGGCAGCAGCCCGACGAATCCGTCGGTGAACGTGTCGGCGTCGTCGGATGTGAATGGTAACTACGCGCTGGGTGGCATTCCGCTCAATGGCGACTACACGGTTACGCCGCTGAAGGACGACGACCACCTGAACGGTGTTTCGACGTTCGACTTGGTGCTGATCAACCGCCACATTTTGGGACTTGAGCCGCTGGGCAGTTTGTACAAGATGATAGCTGCGGATGCGAACGCGAGCCGCTCCATCACGACGTTCGACATAGTGGAGTTGCGCAAGTTGATCTTGGGTATCTACACGGAGTTGCCGAACAACACGTCGTGGCGCTTTGTGGACAAGGACTTTGTGTTCCCGGATGCGACGAACCCATTCAAGACGGTGTTCCCAGAGATGAAGCAGTACGCTGGTTTGGTGGGCAGCCAGATTGACCAGGACTTTGTGGCCATCAAGGTAGGCGACGTGAACGGGAATGCGGTAACGAGCAGTCTGACGAGTGTGAACGACCGGACGAGCGGGATGCTGCTGTTTGACGTTGAGGAGCGCCGCGTGAAGGCGGGTGATGTGTTTAGGGTTCGCTTCAGCGCTGATGAGTTGGTGGAAGGATATCAGTTCACGCTGTACTTCCCGAACTTGGAGGTAGTAGAAGTGAAGCCGCTGTCGGAAGGCATGACGCTTGGCCACTTTGGGGTGTTTGCGAGTGAGCACAGCCTGACGACGTCGTTCAACAGCGAAGAGGTACGCGGTGAGTTTGAGGTGGTGTTCCGAGCGAAGGCGTCGGGCGAGTTGAGCCGGATGCTGCAGGTGTCGGGTCGCATCACGAAGGCGGAGGCGTACCGTTCGGGTGGCGATCGTATGGCGGTTGGTCTGCGCTTCAACGGCGCACAAGGGCCGGTGGTGTCTGGAGTAGGCTTCGAGTTGTACCAGAACCGCCCGAACCCGTGGGTGAACCGGACGCAGATAGGCTTCCACTTGCCGGAGGCGACGGAAGCGACGCTGACTATCTTCGACGAGAGCGGACGTTTGGTGTGGACGCAGCGCGGACAGTTTTCGAAGGGCTACAACGCGTTCAACGTAGATAGGTCGCTGCTGGAGGTTTCGGGTGTTCTGTACTACCGTGTAGAGACGGCGACGGACAGCGCGGTTAGGAAGATGATCCAGACGAAGTAAGTGAGGGATAGAGAAGCCCTTGCTTGAGGGATAGAGAGCGACCGCCCTGCCTCGGGATTTCCGAGGCGGGGCGGTTCTTTTTTGTGATGATGGCGCGGTGCTGGGCGGCGCGGTGGGGCTGCAGTTGCGCCGTTATTAAGGCCCCGGGGCGGGCCAGGGCAGCTGCCGGGGCCAGACAAGAGCCGCGGAGGTAGGGTGAGGGCCGCGGAGGTAGGGGTTAGACGGCGGCCCGTTTTTTCCCCAAAAAAACCTGGACGAGAGAAAGGTATGGGGGGAATGGGGCTGAGTTGTGCGCGGCGCGGTGAGGGTGTGGTTTCGCCGTTATTAAGGCTCAGGGGCGGGCCGAGTGGATGCTGGGGCTGGGCAGGAGCCGCGGGGGTAGAGTGAGGGCTGGGAGTTAAGGGTTAGACGGCAGCCTGTTTTTCCTCAAAAAAAATGGGAGGAGGTGGAATGCAGTGTGTTGACGACGTCGGGATTTTCTCGGTATCGGACGGATGGGCGAGACACGGGAGATGCCGTAGGGTAGGGGCTTTTAAGGGGTTGATGGCCGCCTGTTTTATGGGTAAAAAGATGAACTTTGCCCGACTTCTTTACGCTTCACTACGCATTTATCTCCATGAAGAACATCACAGTTATTGGCGGCGGAACGATGGGCAATGGTATTGCTCACGTGTTTGCTCAGTATGGTTATGAGGTAACGCTGGTTGACATTTCCACTGAAGTGCTGGACAAGGCCTTGGGCACCATTAGTAAAAACCTCGATCGCCAGGTGGCCAAAGGGGTGCTTACGGAGGCTGAAAAGGCTGCTGCCCTGCAGCGGATTCACCCGATGACGGATTTGCGTCAGGCGGCTGGGGGAACTGACTTGGTGGTGGAGGCGGCCACAGAGCGGACGGATCTGAAGCTGAAACTTTTTGCCGACCTTGACCAGTACGCTCCTGCCAGTGCCATTTTGGCTACTAACACCAGCAGTATTAGTATTACGAGGATTGCGGCGGCTACCCGGCGTCCGTCGCAGGTTATAGGCATGCATTTCATGAACCCTGTGCCGGTCATGAAGTTGGTGGAGGTGATTCGGGGTTATGCCACTTCTGATGCTGTTTGTCAGGCCATTATGGATCTGTCTTGTCAGTTGGGCAAGGTGCCTGTGGAAGTGAATGACTATCCTGGTTTTGTGGCCAATCGGATACTGATGCCCATGATCAATGAGGCTATTTATACACTATATGAGGGGGTTAGTGGAGTGGAGGAAATTGATACGGTGATGAAGCTGGGGATGGCGCATCCGATGGGGCCGCTGCAGTTGGCGGACTTTATAGGACTTGATGTTTGCTTGGCCATCCTGCGCGTGTTGCACGAGGGCTTTGGACAGCCTAAATATGCGCCATGTCCGTTGTTGGTCAATATGGTAACGGCGGGCAAGTTGGGTGTAAAGAGCGGTGAAGGCTTTTATGTGTACACTCCTGGTAGCAAGGAGCTCGTCGTTGCTGAGCGTTTTCGTTAATTTTGGATAATGTCATTATGAGCCATACACCTCACCCTGATCATCGGTACATAGTTGCTCTGTTGGAAAATGATCACCGTCTTATTGCGGAGATTTACCAGCGGTACGCGGGGCGTATCGAGCGTTTGATATGCGCCAATAGCGGAACGCCTGAAGATGCTCGGGATATTTTCCAAGAGGCATTACTCACAATTACTCGCCAAGCGCGCAATCAGGGTTTGGTGCTCACTTGCCCTTTTGAGGCATACCTCTATCTGGTTTGTCGGGGTAGATGGCTCAACGAGTTGAAGCGGCGCAAGCGTTCTGGGGTAACAATACAGGAGACGGAGAGATTTAAGGATGTTTCAGAGGCAGATGCGTTGGCAGATGCGGCCCTCATTAACGATGAGCGGCAGCGCCTCTTTCAGTATTTCTTTGAAAAATTATCCGACTCCTGCAAGGCATTGTTAAGGCTCTCTTGGAGCGGCATTTCCATGCAGGAGGTTGCCGAGCAGTTGGGCTACACTTACGCGTATGCGCGCAAGCGCAAGTCAGAGTGCGTTTCCCAGCTCACTACTTGGATACAAGCCTCTCCACACTTTAAGACATTGAAGCAATAATTGGTCATGGCTCAAGATTTATTCATCCGTATCGAGGACTATCTCGATAACGTGCTCTCCCCCGCCGAGCGACAGGCTTTTGAGGAGCAGCTGCGCGCTAATCCTGAGTTGGCGCAGACGGTTGCCATAGTTCGAGAGGCCCGCGAACGACTTGTTCGTCAGTGGGCTAATGAGCCTGCAGATACTGCTCTCATTGAGACGCTTCGCCAAATAGGACAGGATTATTTCAAGGGTGAGATGGCTGAACAGCCTAAAGCATTGAGTGTGCAGCTGTTCCAGCGCATATGGTGGGCTGCAGCGGCGGTTCTTGTGCTGCTCACTGCAGCGTGGCTCTTCTTCCTGAGGCCGCCGCAACACGAGCGGCTTTATGCCCAATATAGGGATCTTCCGAAGGCATCGTTTGCTGTTCGCGGTGCGGATGGCATCATCACTGCTGAACGCGCTGCGGAGGCTTTCAATCGGAAGCAATACGAAGAGGCCTTGCTTCTCATAAGGGAGTACCTTGCACAAAACCCTGAAGACGTGGAGGCTCGCTATTTTGAAGGGCTTAGTCTGCTGGAATTGAGCCGCTCAGCGGAAGCTCGGGCGGTTTTGGCTCAGATAGAAAAGGTGCCTGCCTGGGCGGATGAAGCTCGCTGGTATGTCGCCTTGTCTTACTTGCGGGAGAATGAGATGGAATTATGTCGGCAGCAGTTGGAACAAATTCCGGCAGAGAGTGGGCGCCATGCACAGGCACAGCAATTGTTGAAGAGAATTTCTCATTAGCGTTTTGGTATTTGGGTAATGAGCAAACAGCGCCTCTCGCATGCTTTTGGCGATACGCGAGGCGCTGTTTTGTTTTGTGCGGTTGCTTAGTCCACTATTGTTATATCTCCTCTCATTTGTGTACGTTCTCCGCTGGCAAGTTCGATATCAGCCCACCAGGTAAAGACTTCTGGATTTAGGCGATGGCCGTTATAGGTGCCATCCCAACCGTTGCGAACATCATTGGGCAGTATGTCATCACGCGAGAAGATGAGGTTCCCCCAGCGGTCGAACACCTGGAGCCGTCGGATGGCAGTGACGGCGCCTTCGCGGGCGAAGATGGCAAAAGTGCTGTTGAGGCCGTCTGCGGCACCAGGCTTGATGACATTGGGTACATAGATGTCAGGGTCGCCGACGCGGATGACAAGGGAGGCCTGGGCTGAGCAACCATCTTTATTGACGAGCGTAACCTTGTAGCGCGATGATTGGAAGGGGCGTGCTAAAAACATATCCGGCCTGTCGGTAGGTGCAATGCCTGTGGGTGGCGCCCATGTAGTGCTCTCTACTTCCACGAGTGGAATGTTGATGTTCAGGAAGATCTGGGTGCTTTCGCCATAGTTCAAGCTGATTTCAGGTACTACGCTTACCTCGGGTTCGATGGGTGGATAAAGGGTGAAGGAAGTCTCATACTCGCAGCCATTGGCGTCTTGTACCACAATGTTATAGGTGCCGGGTTTGAGGCCATTAAACACTTCTTGAGCGAAGAAATCGCGCCCCTCATTGATAGAGAAGACGAAGGGGCCAACACCGCCCTTAACGCCGAGGATGCTCACGGAGCCGGGTTGGTTATTGCAAGCGGGTTGTTTTATAGCAAGGTCAAGGGCAGTGGGGTAGTTGGTGTTTTCTGTTACCTGAGCCTGAGCGGTGGCGGTACAACCATTGGCAGTATTCGTTACCAGCAGTTGGTAGGTACCTGGTGCGCCAGCGCTGATGGAGGCGCCATCGGTGGCGGTCAGGATGCGCCCATTGGGGGTACTCCAGCTGTAGGAGAAATTAGGCCCTGAAGAGGAGCCGCTGCTGGTTACTATAATCTCACTGACGGAGCAGGTTAGTTCCCCTCTTGCCTCAGCGGCTGCGTTTGGCGGAGTGATGTCTTTTGACACTGCCGCGCTGCCCACAGCAGTACATCCGTTAGCGTCGGTAACTGTGGTTACGTAGGTGCCGTTTTCGGTAAAAGTGGTGGTTGGGCCGTTACTGGCGTTGCTCCATTGGTACTGATAAGGCGGCACACCGCCCTGTGCAGTTGCGCGTGCGCTGCCGATGGGGGTGTAGCAGTTGATGTTCACGACGTCTTCGACCTTGGCAATGAGCTGAGGCGGTTCCGTAAGTGAAGTAACGGCAGCAGCCGTGCAGCCTTGCGGCGTCGTAACGGTTAGGGCATAGACGCCAGCGAACTGGTTGACCAAAAACGATGAACCAGCGCCGGTGCTCCACTGATAAGTAACCGAGGTAGCATTGGTAGTGGTGATTGCTTGAATGGTTCCTCGCCCTCCGAAGCATTTTGAGTGGGTGGGCGTAAGGCTGACAGCAATAGAGATAGCTTGTGCGGTAGCAGTGCCACTGACAGTGCCCGTGCAGCCTGCCTGTGAAGTTACCGATGTCAGGGTGTAGGTTCCGCTCTGGGATACGGGAAAGGTAGCCGTGGGAGTAGTGAACTGCTGAGTTACGGGTGTGCCGGCAGCATTAATGCCCACCAGCCAGGGGCCGTTTCCGGTAAAGCTGAGGTTAATCTGGCCTTGTGTACCGGTGCAGAATTCTGCGGTACCACTGATTTGGGCGGTAGGAGCTATGTCCACTGTGGCAATGGCCGTTGTCACAGCTGCTGCTCCGCAAGCATCGGTTACGGTTACGGTGTAGCTGGTGCTTCCTATGTTGGTTTGGGTAATGGAAGGCGTCGTCGAGTTATTGCTCCACGAATAGGTATAAGGAGGCAAACCGCCGTTGACTGCCGGGGTCAATGTGGCGCTTCCGCTACAGCCTAATTGGTTATCCATGGCTACCTCTAAGGGCACCTCGTCTTCAACAACGACTGTGATCTGTTGCTGTTCGCAGCTACAAGAGTTTTCGATGGAAATCTTGAACCATTCCTGGACTTCTATCAGTTGGTCCTTGACAAGGTTGATAGGCACCAGTACTTCTGTCTGCCCTGCCGGAATAACGATAGGGGTGGGCAACGATGAGAAGTCCACGCCCGCTTGGGCTGTGCTGTTGGGGTCTATGGTGTAATTTACGGTAAGTGGCTGGCTGGCATCGCCACTGCCGCGGTAAAAGCGGATAAAAGTGCCATCGCAACCTTCGCGGGCGACGGGCACCAAGGGAGAAGGGTAAATCACTTCGGCCAATACCCGACCACCGGCACTGAACGAGTTGGCACGGAAGAATACTGCCGAAGCAAAATTGGCATCGGCAATATCGGCCAAGGCCAGCTTGATATGATAGGTAGAGCAGGGTATGAGATTGGCCCGGGCTTTCAGCACGGTGGTAAAGCCATCCAGTTGGATGTCGTTCGTATTCACCACGGGTACCAGAGAGCAAATGCCAGATTGGTTGTTGTTTCGATAGTACTGCTGATTTTTCAGGTGGTTGACGTTGTTGACGGTAATGGGCGTGTTTGAACCGGGCAGTACAGCCAGATTAAGCGTGCCGGTGATGCCAGGGCCGCTGATGAAGAAGCCGAAGACATCGTTGTATTGGCTGTTGACGTATTCGCAGTACTCCTCAGAGCCAAATACAAAGTCAAACTCCACCATGTCGGTTGTAGGGCTAAAGTCGAATTCGATAATCGTCAGGTCGTATTGGTTGCCCGGGGCAAGGCTCTTCAGGTCGGGGTCGTCAGGAGAGTCTGAGCCAAAGCCGCTGTTGGCGTTGGGCAAGTTGTTGGGGCCAGGCAAGATACTGGTAGGGCCAGTGCACATTACGAGGCCATTAGAGATGTTAATGGTTGTCTGACCGTTAGCAAAGGTACCCCGAGAGCGAGGGTCTCCGAAACTCTTGATGTTTTTCACATCGAAGCAGTCGCCTCCAATGAGTACATTGGTAATCAAGTCCGACACGCCGTTACCTTGGGTAGTAATCATATTTGCGGCGCCAGACTCCGTCATTTTCTCCAGAAGTTTCTGTTGGGCTTCTACACGTTCGGGGCAGTCTAAGCAGCCGACCGACAGGTAGATGGGCACTTCAGTGTTTGGGCCATTGCCAGCGTCGGCTTGCACTTCGAAGGTCAGGCAGTCTGTGTGCGCGGTGATGCGAAGGGCCTCTGGGCGTCCAGATAAAGATTGCGCGGCTGTGGCATGCTCGACAGCACGGAGCACAAGAGAAGCCTGTTGGCCCATAAAGGCCGGGTTAGCAATGACCTGATAGGTTCGGCCAGCCTCAAAACCGCATACGCGGAGCGGTGTCTTGCCAGGGAAGACGTTCAGCGGAGCGCGATGGGGTAGGGTAGGCAGTGTAACATTTTGTTGCTGGTTTTGCCCGTATGAGGCGGTTGCGAAGAGGAGGGTGCACAGCACGTGGAGTAGAGTTTCCCGTTGTAACATAATGGTGCGCGATTTAAAAGAGAATGTGAGTGGATTTGCTTGTGCAAAACCAGGCGCGGGGACGGGAAGAGCAGATTATCGCGGCTGAAAAACAACCTTTTAATCAGACCTCTTCACAAGAAAAGGGAGCGGGAAAGAATGGAATACAGGTGGGATTGAAAAGACCGACGACCGGTGAAAACAACCTTGGCCATATCAGTCGGCAGCCTTAGCGACAAGTAAACTCGCGAGGCGAAAGTAAGAACATTTTACAATTCAGCTGAGGCCATATTTTTTGGGCCTTGCAAAGAGTACATTTTCCAGAGCGTCCGCAAGGCCTCTCATTTTGAAGTGAAAAGTGATAAGTGATAAGTAGAACCAGCCACTTCCTACCATCGCCGCCTTTTTCACCTCTGTTTTTTTGGGGGTGAAAAAATGGCTGCCGGCTTCAGAGCGGCTGCTGCGGGCGTAGTGGCTGGGCGCGTGGCTCCTGTTTGGCCCTGGGCGTGTTTTCGTCCCGCTTTTGGGCCTTAATAATGGCGAAACAGCGGCCTCCCGTCTCCGCGTCTGCAAGCACGGCGACGCTGCGGTGCCGCTCACGCCGTTATTAAGCCCCCAGGGCGAGACGGGTACATGCTCAAGCCCAAGCCGGAGCTCCGCAGGTGCAGGTGCGCCAAAAAGCCAAGCCAAAGCGCTGGAGCCGTTTTTCCCCAAAAACGGCCTCGGTAAGGGAGGTGTAGGTGGCGGCGAACGCAGCGCGGATGGTTTGAGAAACAGCCCTCACCGGAAAATGTGTACCCTTTCAAATTTGGGCCTTTATCGGTAATTAGGGCAGCGGATCTCGCCGAAATAATACTGCAGACCTACGCCGAGGAAAAGGTACACGTCATTGTTTTTGCCGTTGCCGCGCTGGCGTCCGGGTGCCCCGAGTGCAGCCTCGCCCGAGCGGTCCGCTAAGGCGACTGCCAAATCGCCGCGCAAAACGCGAAGATCTCTCGAGTCGGCGTAGGTACCACTGACGTCATCGAGGTAGTCCGTAAATAGCTTGCGGCTGTTGAGCTCGACGCTCATGCTCCACCGGTAAGAGAAATCGAGTTTAAGACCCACTCCGTAGGCAATGGCAAATTGCACTGTGCCATACTCTTCCCCTCGAAATTGCCCTTCTGTACCCAAAGGAGCAAGATCATACCAGCGGCCTTCATATTCTGCCTTTGGGTTGAAGTAGAAAAGCGCCGGCCCAGCAAAGACGTAGGGAGTGAAATAATAGTCCCGGTGGCCGTGCATGTAAGGCATGAAGTTGAACTCTAGCAACACGGCACCATCCACGATGTCGCTGCGGAAGGAGAGGTTTCGCGTACGCTCAAAGATGTTCTTAGAGTCGGCGTCCGTAGCACTGACACGGCCATAGCTGGCTCCAAAACGCATCGCCACGCGCTCGTTAAAATTGTAGCGCGTCAGAATTCCAGCTGCTGGGTGGATGCGGTTGAGGCGGTAATTGGTGTTCAGATCGCCGAAATAATTTGAGGCCCCTATCCAGCCACCCAGTTCCCAGCCTTTCATTTGAGCAAAGGCAGGAACGGCGAAAGCCAGCAGAGTAATAGAGAGAGAGGTGAGAAATCGGAGAAAGCTCATGTTATCAGTTGAAATGCCGTGATGTGGTTCAAGAAGGAAGATTGGGCTAGGGCATGTTCGAGTTGCCCGAAAGGCCAGCGGGACGCGCAAAAATAGGCGGAGTTTACGGCCACGAGGCTGCTTTGCTGAATTCGGGCCACAAACGCCTGTGTTTTGCCCTGTCGTATGGTGCGCATTCAAAAAGGCCGGCTTCAAGGGAGGTGGAGCAGAAGTGCTTTAGAATACAACTACTTGCACGCCCTGATGGGAGGGTATCTTGCGCACGCGTTGTCGCCTGCCATTGAAATACACCTCCACGGGCGTGCGGTCACCAGGGTTGAAAAACACATCGGCACCAGCCAGAAATGGAAAGCGGGCGAAGCGGTTAATTGCGGCGCCATCGGTCTTGCCGTTGCCGTTTTCGTCAAAGAGGAAGAAAGAAATAGCCGTCTTCTCCGCAGGGGCGAGGGCGGGAGTGGTCAGTGTAAGGCCATCTATCGCCAGGCTATCTCGGCCAGCTACAGCAGCCTGTAAGGAGACGTAAACGCTTATGACTGACTGAGCTGAGGTGTCTGGCAAGCCAGATAAAAGCATGCTCACCATGCTACTGCCAGTGGGCAATGCACGCAGGTACACCAATGGCTGGACATGGTCAAAACCCGCAAAGAAGTAATGCACTGGGCGGCTCGCTTCCGAAGCGCGCAAGACCAACTCTACCGGTGTGCGGGCGCGGACATTAGGAAGGCTCCAGCGACCCTGCCCGTCAGTATAGGTGCTTATAGATGAAGGTGAAGGCAAACGCTCACCAGTGGCAGCTTCCAAATAGTACAGTTCAATATGCGCGCCGGCAACTGGTTTGTTGTCGCCGAAGAAAACAGCCCGCCCGCCGATAGGCACTTCAGTTACTTCTGGGAGCGTTCGCATCGAGGGCAACGAGTCATTCAGAAAGCGGTAAACTCCCTTGAATGCTTCCGGATGAGTAGCCACTTGATAGTGATCCAGCCCGGGTATCATGAGGTTGGTGGCTCCCTCGATATCACCTCCAGTAGCAGTACGGTCTCCATCTGACCACAGGTTGAGCGTAGGTATTTGACCCTCTGGACCAGCTGCTTGCTTCTGACGCATACTCCCAATGTGCACATAGCGCGCTACTTTGGTTGCACGTATGCTGTCGGCCAGGTAGCGATATGCCAGACCACCTCCTGCCGAATGACCAATTAAGTCCACTTGACGCGCACCTGTTCGGGCTAAAGGAGTATTTATAGCCTCATCTAACTCCTGCACATGATTGCCCTGCGGGTTAAGCGTGTTCCAATCGTGTGCGTGTACATAATCGGGACAGTACCCAGCAGTTGTAAAAAAGCGCTGAAAACTCGACCACGTATCACCCGAGGCCAGAAAGCCATGTACCATAATCACTGGACGATGAGTGGCATTACAAGGAGTGGACTGACTACTTAGCGGGATGGACGCAAAAAGCAAGCTGGCGGTAAGGAGAAGAGATGGCTTCATATGTCGCTGTTTTCCTTTTCGAAGCAAATGTCCATACGAGTGAGTACCGTTCGTTGGGCCAAGCCTCACTTCACTTGCTCTACCTGCACCTCATGGCCCACCACAACCATCAGCCAGCCCAGCACATCGCCCTGGCGCAACACGTCCTCGTGGCTCAGCCGCGC
>FWWM01012435.1_pt1 | contig 14166 bp, 7 predicted proteins | sample 2228351 | NCBI WGS metagenome assembly FWWM01 (sample SAMEA103939774, study PRJEB20133) | metagenome | reverse complement strand
CGCCGCCGTGAGCGTGGTCTTGCCGTGGTCGATGTGGCCGATCGTGCCGATGTTCACGTGCGGCTTGGTCCGCTCGAACCGCTGCTTCGCCATCTCCGTCCTCCCGCTCGGTCGGGTCCGCCCGACCTACTCTCCCCGCACCCGCGCCACGATCTCCCTGGCGATCTGCGCGGGCACCTCCTGGTACGAGTGGAGCTGCATCGGCGTGTGCGATGCCCGCCCCTGGGTCCGCGACCGCAGGTCGGTCGCGTACCCGAACAGCTCGGCCAGCGGGACCAGCACCCGGACGGCCTTCATCCCCGACCGGTCGTCGATCCGCTCGATCCGCCCCCGCCGGGCCGTGATGTCGCCCATCACCTCGCCGAGGAACGCCTCGGGGGTGAGGACCTCGAACTCCATCACCGGCTCGAGGAGGACCGGGTCGGCCCGCCGGGCCGCCTCCTTGAGCGCGATGGAGCCGGCGATCTTGAACGCCATCTCCGAGGAGTCCACCTCGTGGGAGGAGCCGTCGACCAGGGTGGCCCGCACGTCGACCAGCGGGTACCCGGCCAGGACCCCGGACTCCATGGCCTCCTGGATCCCCTGGTCCACGGCGGGGATGAACTCCCGGGGGATGGCGCCCCCGACGATCTTGTTCACGAACTCGTAGCCGCCGCCGGGACCCGTCGGCTCGAGGTCGATGACCACGTGCCCGTACTGGCCGCGGCCGCCGGTCTGGCGGACGAAGCGGCCCTCCACCCCATGGACCGCCCTCCGGATCGTCTCCCGGTAGGCCACCTGGGGCTTGCCCACGTTCGCCCCGACCCCGAACTCCCGGACCAGCCGGTCGACCAGCACCTCGAGGTGGAGCTCGCCCATGCCCGAGAGGATCGTCTGCCCGGTCTCCTCGTCGAACTTCACCACGAAGGTCGGGTCCTCGTCGGCGAGCTTCTGGAGGGCCCCGGTCAGCTTGTCCTGGTCGGCCTTGGTCTTGGGCTCGACCGCCACCGAGATCACCGGGGTGGGGAACGTGATCGACTCGAGGACGATCGGCTCGGAGGGGTCGCAGAGCGTGTCGCCGGTCGTGGTGTGCTTGAGCCCCACGACGGCCACGATGTCGCCGGTGAAGGCGGCCTCCTCGTCCTCCCGGTGGTTCGCGTGCATCTGGAGGATGCGCCCGATCCGCTCCTTCCGGTCCTTGGTCGAGTTGTAGACGTGCGCGCCGGCCCGCACCGTCCCGGAGTACACGCGGATGTAGGTGAGGCGCCCGACGTAGGGGTCGGACATGATCTTGAACGCGAGGGCCGCGAAGGGCTCGTCGTCGGACACCTTCCGCTCGGCCGGCTCGCCGGACGGCGCGTGGCCCTGGATCGCCGGGACGTCGAGGGGCGATGGCAGGTAGTGGATCACCGCGTCCAGCAGGGGCTGGATCGCCTTGTTCTTGAAGGCCGAGCCGCAGAGGACCGGCACGCCCCGCGAGGAGAGCGTGGCGGTACGGATGGCCCGCCGCAGCTCATCCGGGGCCGGCTCCTCGCCGTGGACGTACTTCTCGAGGATCTGCTCGTCCACGTCGGCGAGCTCCTCGAACAGGTCGTGCCGGGCCCGCTCCGCCGCCTCGCGCAGCTCCTCGGGGAGGGCGGCGAGCTCCACGTCCTCCCACTCCTCGCCCATCTCGGTGATCCACCGCCGGCCCTTCATCTCGACCAGGTCCACGACCCCGACGAAGTCGGCCTCCCGTCCCCACGGGAGCTGGACCACGAGGGGGTTGGCCCGCAGGCGGTCCTCGATCATCGCCACGGTGCGCTCGAAGTCCGCGCCGACCCGGTCCATCTTGTTCACGAAGCAGATCCGCGGCACCCGGTACCGGTCGGCCTGCCGCCACACGGTCTCGGTCTGGGGCTCCACGCCGGCCACGGCGTCGAAGACCGCGATCGCGCCGTCGAGGACGCGCAGCGACCGCTCGACCTCGACCGTGAAGTCCACGTGGCCGGGGGTGTCGATGATGTTGATCCAGTGCCCCTTCCACTGGCAGGTGGTGGCGGCCGAGGTGATGGTGATGCCGCGCTCGCGCTCCTGGACCATCCAGTCCATCTGCGCGGTGCCCTCGTGCACCTCGCCGATCTTGTAGGCCTTGCCGGTGTAGTAGAGGATCCGCTCGGTGGTCGTGGTCTTGCCCGCGTCGATGTGGGCCATGATGCCGATGTTCCGCGTGCGGGCGAGCGGATACTCCCGGATCACCAGGTCCTTGCCGGACCCTCCGGGCTGCCGCTTGCTCACCTCTCGGACCGCTTCGGCCACCTGCATCCTCTCCGCCGGGGTCGCCATCAGCCGACCCCTCCTCCCGACGCCGGGCACCACGCCCGGCGCAGCACGTTCGCCTCGATCACCGCCCGGTCCATGCTCACCACCGGTAGTGCGCGAAGGCCTTGTTCGCCTCCGCCATCTTGTGGACGTCCTCGCGCCGCTTCACCGACGCGCCGGTGCCCTGGGCGGCGTCCATGATCTCGCCCACCAGGCGCTCGGCCATCGTGTGCTCCCGCCGGTGGCGCGCGTTGTTCACGATCCAGCGGAGCGCGAGCGTCGTCCCCCGGTGGGGCCGCACCTCGACCGGCACCTGGTAGGTCGCCCCGCCGACCCGCCGCGAGCGCACCTCGAGCAGCGGGCGGACGTTCTCCACCGCCTTCTTCAGCGTGAGGACCGGGTCGTTCGCGGTCCGCTGGCTGATCTGCTCGAGCGCCTCGTAGACGATCCGCTCGGCGAGGCTCTTCTTCCCGTCGCGCAGCACCTTGTTGATCAGCTGCGTGACGAGCTGGTTCTGGTACACGGGGTCCGGCGGGACCTCGCGCCTCGGGGCGGGACCCTTCCGCGGCACGGCCTACCCCTCCCTCTTCGCGCCGTACCGGGACCGGGCCTGCTTGCGGTCCCGCACCCCGGCCGCGTCGAGCGTCCCCCGGATCACCTTGTAGCGGACGCCCGGCAGGTCCTTCACCCGGCCGGCCCGGACCAGCACGATCGAGTGCTCCTGGAGGTTGTGCCCGATGCCCGGGATGTAGGCCGTGACCTCGACCCCCGAGGTGAGCCGCACCCGGGCCACCTTCCGGAGGGCCGAGTTCGGCTTCTTGGGCGTTACGGTGTAGACGCGCGTGCAGACGCCACGACGCTGCGGAGAGCCCTTGAGCGCCGGGCTCTTCGTCTTCTTCCGCGGGCGCTCGCGCCCGTTCCTGACGAGCTGCTGGATCGTGGGCATGGTCGTCTCGTCCGCACGCTTCTCTCTGCCTTCTCCAGGGTTCTCCCGTGAAGAAGCCGGACCCGCGGGCCCGGCCTCCAGGGACACTCGACCGCCGGTTGTCCCTTCGGATCCCCCTGCGCTCCGACGCGTGGCCCGGAACCCGGGCCGCAGACGGCGATATAGGCTACTTCCGCCGTCCTACGACGTCAAACGCGCGCCGGCCCCACCGGCCTGCCGCGTCCGCCACCATGATACCGGACGCCCTGCTAGGGTGACGGGCCCACGTGCCCGGGACGCCGCAGGACCTCGAGGAGCTCGCCGACCTGGCCTGCCGGGCCGCCCGCCGGGGCGGCCGGGTGGTCCGGTCCGGGCGCGCCCGGCGGGGGGAGCGCAAGGGCGCCGGCGACTACGTGACCGAGGTGGACCGGGCGAGCGAGGCCGCCGTCGGGCGGATGCTCTCCCGGGCGACCCCCGGGATCCCCGTCCGGGGGGAGGAGGGCGGCGAGCGCTACTGGCTGGTCGACCCCCTGGACGGCACCACCAACTTCCTCCACGGCTTCCCGGCGGTCGGGGTCTCGGTGGCCCTGGTCGAGGCCGGCCGGCCCGTGGTGGGGGCGGTCCACGCCCCGTTCCTCGGCGAGACCTACGTCGCCGTCCGCGGCCGGGGCGCCCGCCTCCGCCGGCGGGGGCAGCCGCCACTTCCCCTCCGGGTCTCCGACCGGGCCCCCGGCGAGGCCGTGGTCGGGACCGGCTTCCCCTTCCGCCGCAAGGAGATCCTCCCCCGCTACCTGCGGATGTTCTCGGCGGCCCTGGGCCGCTTCGAGGACCTCCGGCGCCCCGGCGCCGCCTCCCTCGACCTCGCCTGGGTCGCGGCCGGGGTCTTCGACGGGTTCTTCGAGCTCGCCCTGGCCCCGTGGGACGTGGCCGCCGGCGGGCTCCTCGTGGAGGAGGCCGGGGGCGTGGTCACGGACTGGGCCGGCGGGCCCGGCTACCTCTCGGGCGACATCCTCGCCGGTCCCCCCGCCGTCCACCGGGCCCTGCTCGAGCTGGCGCGCTCCACGGAGGGGTGAGGAGGCCCGGCGAGCGGCGGCCGGGCGGGTGCGGGGGGCCCGGGGCGACCGGGCCCCCCTGCGCCTAGCTAGTCCTCGTGGCTGGAGGAGCCGCCGAGCATCTGCTCGGCCTGCTCCCGGGTGAGCCCGGTGAGGCCCGGCTCCTGCCGCCCGGGCTCCCCGGACCCGGCCAGCTCCCGCTGGCGGGCCAGCCAGTACTCCGGGATGGCCGCGGGGTCGATCCGGACCTGGATGTTGCGGTACCGGCCCATCCCGGTCCCCGCGGGGATCAGCTTCCCGATGATCACGTTCTCCTTGAGGCCCAGGAGCGGGTCCGACCTGGCGCTGATCGCCGCGTCGGTGAGCACCCGGGTGGTCTCCTGGAAGGAGGCCGCCGCGAGCCAGGAGTCCGTGGCCAGGGAGGCCTTCGTGATCCCGAGGAGGATCGGTCGGGCCGAGGCGGGCTGGCCCCCGCGCCCCACGACCTCGGCGTTCACCTCCTCGAACCGCCGCCGGTCCACCATGTCGCCCGGGAGGAAGTCGGTGTCGCCCGGCTCGATGATGTGCACCTTCCGGAGCATCTGGCGGACGATCAGCTCGATGTGCTTGTCGTGGATCGTGACGCCCTGGCTCCGGTAGACCTGCTGCACCTCCTCCACCAGGTGGAGCATGAGGGCCTGGACGCCCTCGACCCGCAGCTTCTCGTGGGGGTTCACCGACCCCTCGGTGAGCTGCTGCCCGACCTCCACCTGGTCGCCGTCGGAGACCAGGAGCCGGGCCCGGAACGAGACCGCGTACTGCACCTGGTCCCCGTCCTCCGAGGTGATCGTGATCCGGCGGACCTTCTTCTCCTCGTCGTCCTCGATCCGGACCGTCCCCGGGAGCTCCGTGATCTGGGCCTCGCCCTTCGGGCGGCGGGCCTCGAACAGCTCGACGACCCGCGGGAGCCCGTGGGTGATGTCCTCCCCGGCGACGCCCCCGGTGTGGAACGTCCGCATCGTGAGCTGCGTGCCCGGCTCCCCGATCGACTGGGCGGCGATGATGCCGACCGCCTCGCCGATGTCCACCAGGAGCCCGGTGGCGAGGTTCCGCCCGTAGCAGAGCCGGCAGACCCCGATCTCGGCCTCGCAGGTGAGGACGGAGCGGACCGAGACGGTCTCCACCCCGGCCTCCACGAGCGCCTCCATCAGGACGTCGTCCACCTGGTCGCCGCGGGAGGCGAGCTTCCGCCGGCCGTTCGCCGGGTCCTTCACGTCCTCGGCCAGGACCCGGCCGAACAGGCTGGTCTCGACGTGCGCGTGGCGGACCTTCGTCCCGTCGGGCCGGACCACGTTCACCCGGACCGGGATCCCGCGGTCGGTGCCGCAGTCCTCCTCCCGCACGATGATCTCCTGCGCCACGTCGACCAGACGCCGCGTGAGGTAGCCGGAGTCGGCCGTCCGCAGGGCGGTGTCGGCGAGGCCCTTGCGGGCGCCGTGGGTCGAGATGAAGTACTCGAGGACCGACAGCCCCTCCCGGAAATTCGACTTGATCGGGCGGGGGATGATCTCGCCCTTCGGGTTCGCCACCAGACCCCGCATCCCCGCGATCTGCCGGATCTGCATGATGTTCCCCCGGGCCCCCGAGTCCGCCATCATGAAGATCGGGTTCGTCGGCGAGAACCGGGCCTCCATGGCCTCCTTCACCTCGTCGGTGGCCTGGGTCCAGATCTCGATCAGCTCCTGGCGACGCTCGTCGTCGGTGATGATCCCCCGCCGGTACTGCTGCTCGACCCGCTGGGCCCGCTTCTCGTGCTCCTCCAGGATCCGCTGCTTCTCGGGCGGGGTGGTCACGTCCTCGACGCCGAGCGTGACGCCGGCCCGGGTCGCGTAGTGGAACCCCAGCTCCTTCAGGTTGTCGAGGACCCGCTCGACCTGGGCCCGGTCGTACCGGTGCACGCACTCGTCGACGAACCGGCCGAGGTCGCGGCCGCCGACGTGCTGGTTCCGGTACTCGAAGTCCGGCGGGAAGGCCTCGTTGAAGATGAGCCGCCCGACCGTGGTTTCGACCAGCGGGACCCGGTGGTCGGTCTCCCCGTCGCCCGCCTCCGGCAGCAGCTCGGGCGGGAGGGCCTTCCCCGGCAGGCGGACCTTGACCACGTCGTGGAGGCCGACGGCGCCGGCGTCCAGGGCGAGGAGCGCCTCGGCAGGGGACGAGAACCGCGGGACGTCCTCCTCCTTCGCCGGCCGTTCCTTCGCGTAGGTCAGGTAGTAGATCCCGAGGACCATGTCCTGGGTGGGGACCGCGATCGGCCGCCCGTGGGCCGGCGAGAGGATGTTGTTGGTCGAGAGCATCAGGATCCGGGCCTCGGCCTGGGCCTCCGCCGACAGCGGGACGTGGACGGCCATCTGGTCGCCGTCGAAGTCCGCGTTGAACGCGGTGCAGACCAGGGGGTGGATCTGGATCGCCTTCCCCTCGACCAGCACCGGCTCGAAGGCCTGGATCCCGAGGCGGTGGAGCGTGGGCGCCCGGTTCAGGAGGACCGGGTGCTCCCGGATCACCTCCTCGAGCACGTCCCACACCTCGCGGCGGGCCCGCTCCACCATCCGCTTGGCGCTCTTGATGTTCTGGGCGATGCCCAGGTCGACGAGTCGCTTCATCACGAACGGCTTGAAGAGCTCGAGCGCCATCTGCTTCGGCAGGCCGCACTGGTGGAGCTTGAGCTGCGGCCCCACGACGATCACCGAGCGGCCCGAGTAGTCGACCCGCTTGCCCAGGAGGTTCTGGCGGAACCGCCCCTGCTTGCCCTTGAGCATGTCCGAGAGGGACTTGAGCGGGCGGTTCCCCGGCCCCGTGACCGGCCGGCCCCGGCGGCCGTTGTCGAACAGGGCGTCCACGGCCTCCTGGAGCATCCGCTTCTCGTTGTTCACGATGATCTCGGGCGCCTGGAGGTCGAGGAGCCGCTTCAGCCGGTTGTTCCGGTTGATCACCCGCCGGTACAGGTCGTTCAGGTCCGAGGTCGCGAACCGGCCGCCGTCCAGCTGGACCATGGGGCGGAGGTCCGGCGGGATCACGGGGATCGCGTCGAGGACCATGCCGAGCGGGGAGTTCTTCCCCCCGAGGAAGCTCGAGACGACCTTGAGCCGCTTGATCGCCTTCTGGCGGCGGGTCCCCTTGGCGGTCTCGATCTGCTCCCGGAGCGCCTCGGCCTCCTTCTCGAGGTCGAGGTCCATGAGCAGCCGCTTGATCGCCTCGGCCCCCATCCCGCCGTCGAAGTAGTCCGCGAACCGCTCCCGGAGCGACCGGTAGACGGCGTCGTCGGCGACGAGCTGCTTCACGTGCAGGCCCTTGAAGGCCGCCAGGACCTCGTCGAGGTGGTCGGTCTCGCGCTTGGCCTGCTCGGTGATCCGCTCGATGTCGCGCTGGGCCTCCCGGCGGGCCGCCGAGAGCTGCGCGCCCCTGGCGCCCTCCGCCTCCAGCTCGCGGAGGCGCTCCTCGAGCTCGGCCAGGCGCCGCTTGATCTCCTCGTCCCGCTCGGCCTCGATCTCGCGCTTCTCCTCCTCGATCTGCCGCTCGATCTCGGGGAGGTCCTTGTGGCGGCGCTCCTCGTCGACCCGGGTGATCACGTACGCGGCGAAGTAGATGATCCGCTCCAGGTCCTTGGGCGCGATGTCCAGGAGGTAGCCGAGGCGCGACGGGACCCCCTTGAAGTACCAGATGTGGGTCACCGGGGCGGCCAGCTCGATGTGGCCCATCCGCTCCCGCCGGACCTTGGAGCGGGTGATCTCGACCCCGCACCGCTCGCAGATGATGCCCTTGAACCGGACCCGCTTGTACTTGCCGCAGTGGCACTCCCAGTCCCGGGTCGGCCCGAAGATCCGCTCGCAGAACAGGCCGTCCTTCTCGGGCTTCAGGGTGCGGTAGTTGATGGTCTCCGGCTTCTTCACCTCGCCGTTGGACCAGGCGCGGATCTGGTCCGCGGTGGCCAGGCTGATCCGGAGCTCATCGAAGTAGTTCACGTCCAGCACGAACGCCTCGCCTCCTCGACCTGCACTCGCCCGTCGTCCGCGACGCCCCCCGCCGTCACTCGTAGTCCGCGCTCGCCGGCTCCCGCCGCGAGAGGTCGATCCCGAGCTCCTCGGCCGCGCGGAACACGTCCTCGTCGGTCTCGCGGAGCTCGATCTCCTCGCCGGCCGCCGAGCGGACCTCGACGTTCAGGCAGAGCGACTGCATCTCCTTGATCAGCACCTTGAACGACTCGGGGATCCCCGGCTCGGGGATGTTGTCCCCCTTCACGATCGCCTCGTACACCTTCACCCGGCCCAGCACGTCGTCGGACTTGATCGTGAGCAGCTCCTGGAGGGCGTAGGCCGCCCCGTACGCCTCGAGCGCCCAGACCTCCATCTCGCCGAACCGCTGGCCGCCGAACTGGGCCTTCCCGCCGAGCGGCTGCTGGGTGATCATCGAGTACGGGCCCGTGGACCGGGCGTGGATCTTGTCGTCCACGAGGTGCAGCAGCTTCATGATGTAGGCCACGCCCACGGTCACCGGCTCCTCGTAGGGCTCGCCGGTCCGCCCGTCGTACAGCACGGCCTTCCCCACCTCGTTCACGAGGCGGACCCCGTCCCGGGTGGGGTGGGCGTTGCGGAGGGCGTCGAGGATCTCGTGCTCGCGCGCCCCGTCGAAGACCGGGCTCGCGATGTACACGGGGCCCTCGAGGTCCTGCCCGTCCTTCGAGAACCCGACCATCGCCGCCCACCCCAGGTGGGCCTCGAGGATCTGCCCGAGGTTCATCCGGGACGGCACCCCGAGGGGGTTCAGGATGATGTCGACCGGGGTGCCGTCGGCCAGGAACGGCATGTCCTCCTCGGGGAGGATCTTGGCGATCACCCCCTTGTTCCCGTGGCGGCCGGCGAGCTTGTCCCCGTCGGAGATCTTCCGCTTCTGGGCCACGTAGACCCGGACCAGCTGGTTCACCCCCGGCCCCAGCTCGTCGCCGTCCTCCCGGGAGAAGACCCGGACCCCGATCACCTTCCCCCACTCCCCGTGGGGGACCTTGAGGGAGGTGTCGCGGACCTCCCGGGCCTTCTCGCCGAAGATCGCCCGGAGCAGCCGCTCCTCGGGGGTGAGCTCGGTCTCCCCCTTCGGCGTGACCTTCCCCACGAGGTAGTCGCCGGGCCCGACCTCGGCCCCGATCCGCACGATCCCCCGCTCGTCGAGGTCCTTCAGGATCTCCTCGGCCACGTTGGGGATGTCGCGGGTGATCTCCTCGGCCCCGAGCTTGGTGTCCCGGGCGTCGACCTCGTGCTCCTCGATGTGGATCGAGGTGAGGATGTCCTCCTTCACGAGGCGCTCGGAGATGATGATGGCGTCCTCGTAGTTGTGGCCCTCCCACGGCATGTAGGCCACGATGAGGTTCCGCCCCAGGGCGAGCTCGCCGGACTCCGTGGAGGGCCCGTCGGCGATCACCTGGCCCTTGGCCACCTTGTCGCCCTCGCGGACGATCGGCTTCTGGTTCAGGCAGGTGCCCTGGTTGGAACGGCGGAACTTCTGCAGCTCGTAGGCCCGCAGCTCGCCGGAGCGCTCGCGGATCACGATCCGGTCGGCCGAGACCTCCTCCACGACCCCCGCCTCCTCGGCGAGGACCACCTCGCCGGCGTCCACGGCGGCCCGGAACTCCACCCCGGTCCCGACCAGGGGCGCCTCCGAGCGCAGGAGCGGCACGGCCTGGCGCTGCATGTTGGCGCCCATGAGGGCCCGGTTCGCGTCGTCGTGCTCCAGGAACGGGATGAGGGAGGCCGCCACGGAGATCAGCTGCTTCGGGCTGACGTCCATGTAGTCGACCTCCTCGGGCGGCACCGAGTCCACCTCGCCGCCCTTGCGCCGCACGAGGACCGTGGGGTTCAGGAACCGCCCGTCGGGCCCGATGGGCTCGTTGGCCTGGGCGATGACGTGCCGGTCCTCCTCGTCGGCCGAGAGGTAGTCGATCTGGTTCGTGACCTTGCCCCCGACCACGCGCCGGTAGGGCGTCTCGATGAACCCGTACTCGTTGATCCGCCCGTAGGTCGACAGCGACCCGATGAGGCCGATGTTCGGACCCTCCGGGGTCTCGATCGGGCACATCCGGCCGTAGTGCGAGGGGTGGACGTCCCGGACCTCGAACCCCGCCCGCTCCCGGGACAGCCCGCCCGGGCCCAGGGCCGACAGGCGCCGCTTGTGCGTGAGCCCGGCCAGGGGGTTCGTCTGGTCCATGAACTGCGAGAGCTGGCTCGTCCCGAAGAACTCCTTGATCGCCGCCACCACCGGCCGGATGTTCATGAGGGTCTGGGGCGTGATGGCCTCGACGTCCTGGGTGGTCATCCGCTCCCTGACCACGCGCTCCATCCGGGACAGCCCGATCCGGATCTGGTTCTGGATCAGCTCACCGACGGCCCGGACCCGGCGGTTGCCGAAGTGGTCGATGTCGTCGGGCTCGTAGCCGTCCACCCCGGCGTGGAGCCTCACCAGGTAGGCGACGGTGCGCACGATGTCCTCGTAGGTGAGGATCCCCTTGTACCTGGGGCCGCCCTCGCCCTGCTCGTCCCGCTGGAGGTCGGCGAAGACGCGGAAGCGGGGCTGCTCCCAGCCCTTGCGCTCGGGGTTGGCGAACGCGTCCAGCTCCTTGGCCCGGGCCTTGAGCTGGGCGAGCATGGCCCCCTCGGCCGGCTCCAGCTTCTTGTTGACCTTGTACCGGCCCACCTTGGCCAGGTCGTACCGCTTCGGGTTGAAGAACAGGTTCTCGAGCAGCGTCCGGGCCGACTCCGCCGTCGGGGGCTCGCCCGGCCGGAGCTTGCGGTAGATGTCCTCCAGGGCCTCCTCGGGCGTGTGGACGTGGTCCTTCTCCAGCGTGAGCTTGATGGACTCGGCGCCGTCGAAGAGCTCGAGGATCTCGTCCTCGCTCCAGCCCAGGGCCTTGAGCAGGATCGTCACGTTCTGGCGGCGCTTGCGGTCGATCCGGACCCCGACGGTGTCCTTCTTGTCCACGTCGAACTCCAGCCACGCGCCGCGGCTGGGCACCACCTTGGCGAGGTAGATGTCCTTGTCGGTGGTCTTGTCGATGTCGCGGCTGAAGTACACGCCGGGGCTGCGGACGAGCTGGGAGACCACGACCCGCTCGGTCCCGTTGATGATGAAGGTCCCGCGCTCGGTCATCATGGGGAAGTCCCCCATGAAGACCTCCTGCTCCTTCAGCTCGCCGGTGGCCTTGTTCACGAACGTGGCCTCGACGGACAGCGGCGCGGAGTAGGTCTGGTCCTTCTCCCGGCACTCCTTCTCCGAGAGCTTCGGCTCCTTGAAGTAGTACCGGCCGAAGTGGAGCTGGAACTGGGTGGTGAAGTCCTCGATCGGCGAGAACTCGTCGAGGACCTCCCTCAGGCCCTCCCGCAGGAGCCACTCGAAGGACTCCCGCTGGATCGCCACGAGATCCGGAAGCGGCAGGACCTCCTCGAGCTTGGCGAAGCTGACACGGTCGCGGATGGGCACGAGGGCGTCAGGCAAGAACTCTCCCCCCTACGGTCGACACGCCAGGAACCTGGACACGCGGAACGCGGCACGGCAAACGCGCAGTCTACCCGCGGAACTAGGCGAAGTCAACCCGGCGGGTGGGCCCGCCAGGACGCGGGCATGGTACCGCCGCCCCGGGGCGAGGTCAAGCCCGCGGACCGGCTGGAGCGAACGCCTGTTCGCCCGGGACGGTCCGACCCCGCCGCGATCCCCGGACGGCCGTCGTGTGGTTCCATCCGCACCGTGGATGGATATCATCCATAGCGTGGATGATCCCCGCCTCGTCCCCCGTCACGCCCAGCGCGCCCTCGGGGCGCACCTGCGGACCATGCCGGCGGTCGTCCTCACCGGCGCCCGGCAGACGGGCAAGAGCACCCTCGCCCAGCACCTCGTCGGACAGGAGCGCCGCTTCGTGTCCCTGGACGACCTCGACGCCCTCGACCTCGCGCGTCGCGATCCGGACGCGCTGGCGCAGGAGGATGCGCCGATCACCATCGACGAGGTGCAGCGCGCCCCGGACCTCCTGCTCGCCGTGGAACGCGCGATCGACCGGCACCGACGGAACGGGGCCTTCCTCCTCACGGGGTCCGCCAACCTCCTGCTGATGCGTCGGATCTCCGAGTCGCTCGCCGGTCGCGCGAGCTACCTCACCCTGTGGCCGATGACCAGACGCGAGCAGCGCGGCCTGGGGCGGTGCGGGCTGTGGGAGGAGCTCGTCGGGACCGAGGACGCGGCCTGGCCGGAGCTCCTGCGGAGCCACGGGTCGCCCCCCGAGGACTGGCGTGCGCTCGCGCGCCGCGGCGGCTTCCCCGTGCCCGCGCTCCGCCTGCGCGCGGCGGCCGACCGCGCCATCTGGTTCGAGGGATACGTGCGCACCTACCTGGAGCGGGATCTGCTCGCCCTCTCTTCGGTGTCCTCGCTCCCCGACTTCCATCGCCTCATGCGCGCCGTGTGCCTGCAGCTCGGCCAGGTCGCCAACCAGACCGAGCTGGCCCGCCGCGTCCAGATCCCCCAGCCGACCGTCCACCGGTGGCTCAACCTGCTCGAGGTCTCCTACCTCCTCGTGCGGCTCCCCGCCTTCGCCCTCCGCGGCGGCAAGCGGCTGATCCGCCGCCCCAAGCTGTACCTCGGGGACGTCGGCCTGGCCCTGCACCTCGGCGGAGAGGCCGACCCGACCGGGGGGCATCTCGAGAACCTGATCCTGCTCGACCTCCTCACCTGGCGCGACGCGAGGGACGACCGCGCGGAGCTCACGTACTGGAGGACGGCCTCGGGTCAGGAGGTGGACCTCGTCGTGGAGGTCGGCGGCCGCCTCCTCCCGATCGAGGTCAAGGCCACGGCCCGCCCCCGCCTCGCCGACGCCGCCGGCCTGCGCGCCTTCCGCGCCGACTACGCCGACCTGTGCCGGACCGGCCTGCTCCTGCACACGGGCTCGACCCTGGACTGGCTCGGGCCCGGCGTCCTCGCCGCCCCCTGGTGGGCGGTGTGCTGAGGTCGGATCGGGGGCTTGACATCGAACGTGTGTTCGGTGTAGAGTCGCATCGGTTCGTTGGCCTCCCCCTCACGCCGACGGAGGTTCGTGCACGCCGTGGGACAGGGGGAGCCGCAGGTCCTCGCCGAGATCGCCGAGCGCCACGCCCGGATCGGTCGGGAGCAGCTCGAGCTGCTCCGCGCCATCGCCCGGATCGCGCCCGACGAGCCCTGGATCCACGAGGGCGCGAGGGACCTCCCCCACCTGCTCGCGATGCGCCTCGGCATCTCCGAGTGGAAGGCCCGGCGCTGGGTCGCCGCGGCCCGGCGCCTGCCCGAGCTCCCGGCGATCCAGGAGGCCTTGGCCTCGGGGGTCCTGTCCCTGGACAAGGCGGTGGAGCTCACCCGCTTCGCCCAGCCCCACGACGAGCGCCGGCTGATCCGCTGGGCCCGGCACGTCTCGGTCTGGGCCATCCGCCGCCGGGGGGACCTCATCGAGCACGCCCCGGTCCGGGAGGACCGCGAGGCCCAGCGCGCCCGGCGCGTGGAGTGGTGGTTCCTGAAGGACGAGCGCCGCTTCGGCCTCCTCGCCTCCCTGCCCGCCGCCGAGGGCGCGGTCGTGGCCGCCGCCATCGAGCGCTTCACCGAGCAGGTCCCGGCCACGCCCGAGCCGGCCGACGCCGACGCCCGGCGCGCCGACGCCCTCGTGGCGATGGCCCACGCCTCCCTGGCCGCCGAGGCCCGTCCGGACCGCCCCACGGTCGTCGTCCACACGCGCCTGGAGCCCGGTCCCACACCCGCCGCCGAGCTCGAGCGCGGCCCGGTCCTGCACCCGGAGACGGCCCGGCGCCTGTCCTGCGACGCCCGGGTCCAGGTCGTGATCGAGGACGGGTTCGGCGACGCCGTGCGCGTGAGCCC
>FWWM01012434.1_pt1 | contig 14167 bp, 8 predicted proteins | sample 2228351 | NCBI WGS metagenome assembly FWWM01 (sample SAMEA103939774, study PRJEB20133) | metagenome | reverse complement strand
GCCACGTCGTGGCGCAAGTCAAGTTCGTAAGTGGTGGTGAGGGTCTCGACGACGTTATCATCAATTGCCTGTACACTGACGGTTTGCGGCGTATTCCAGTTGCTGGGCGTGAAGGTCAGGGTGAGGGTGGGCTGGCCGTTGAGCAGAAGCTGACCGCTGCTGCCGACCAGCGGCGAGGCGGCGCTGACCAGCTCTGGTGTAATAGTAACGGTGACATTCGCCAGTGGCCGGGTGACTAGGCGCACGGTGTAAGTGCCTGCCGGCCCACCCTCGGCTACAGTGAGGGCGGCGGGGTTGATAATCAGCCCGGCCACATCATTCTCGGTCACCGTCACCCGCACGAGGCGGTCGGCCAGGGCATTGTAGACTGGATCGCTGGCACTCGCCACGTCGTGGCGCAAGTCAAGTTCGTAGGTGGTGGTGAGGGTCTCGACGACGTTATCATCAATTGCCTGCACACTGACGGTTTGCGGTGTATTCCAGGTGGCCGGGGTAAAGGTCAGGGTGAGGGTGGGCTGGCCGTTGAGCAGGAGTTGACCGCTGCTGCCGACCAGCGGCGAGGCGGCGCTGACCAGCTCTGGTGTAATAGTAACGGTGACATTCGCCAGTGGTTGGGTCGCCAGCCGCACGGTGTAGGTGCCTGCCGGTCCGCCTTCGGCTACCGCGAGAGAAGTGGGATTGATAATCAGCCCGGCCACATCATTCTCGGTCACCGTCACCCGCACGAGGCGGTCGGCCAGGGCATTGTAGACCGGATCGCTGGCACTCGCCACGTCGTGGCGCAAGTCAAGTTCGTAAGTGGTGGTGAGGGTCTCGACGACGTTATCATCAATTGCCTGCACGCTGACGGTTTGCGGTGTATTCCAGGTGGTCGGGGTAAAGGTCAGGGTGAGGGTGGGCTGGCCGTTGAGCAGGAGTTGGCCGCTGCTGCCGACCAGCGGCGAGGCGGCGCTGACCAGTTCCGGCGTGATGGTGACGGTGACATCCGCCAGCGGTTGGGTTGCCAGACGCACGGTGTAAGAGTCGGTACCACCCTCAGTCATGCTCAGGGTAGTTCGACTGATGATCAGAGCTGCGGTATCGTTCTCAATAATCGTTACCGGCAGTAATGATGGCGCTAACGTGTTGTAAATCGTATCCCCCGCGCTGGTCGCCGTGTGACGGAGGTGGACGAGGTAGGTTGTTGCCGGATCGAGCGCCTCATCGATTTGGTCATTAATAACCTGTACACTGACCGTTTGCAGCGTGTTCCAGTTGCCGGGTGTGAAGGTCAACGTCAGGGTGGGCTGTCCATTGAGGAGTACCTGATTTTCGCTCACGATGAGCGGTGAAGCCGGATTGACAATTTCCGGTGTGATCGCGATGGTCACCGGTGCAACAGGTTGGCTATTCAAACGCACAGTGTAGGTTGCAGTGCCACCTTCGTTAAGCGTTAGATTCGCTGGCGACAGCACAATACCCGCCAGATCATTGTCGATAACGGTCACTGCGACATTGGCAGTCAGTCCATTGTAGAAGGTATCTGCACTGGCGGCGCTATGCGTAATCTGCACCACCTCACTGATGCCCTCATCAATCTCATCATCAATTGCCCGTACCCGGACTGTTTGCAGGTCATTCCAGTTTGCCGGCGTAAAGGTTAATGTAATCGGTCCAGAGGTGGTCTGATTATTGAGCAAGACTTGATTCGACGGCGTTATCGTTACCACCACATTTGCCGTTGGTTGGGTTGCCAGTCGCACCTGGTAGAGTGCTTCTGTTCCACCCTCGGCGACCGTCAGGCTAAAGGGCAGCGTCACAATACCTGCGGTATCGTTATCCGCGATTCGTACACTCAACACCGGTAAACTTAACCCCTGATAAAATGGGTCGGTACTACTGGCAGCGTGACTTACCGTTCCCGGATGCGGTGTCGTTTCGGCGACCCGATCGTCAATGGCCTGCACCGTCACCGTTTGAGGAGTAGCCCAATTGTCGGGGGTAAAGGTGAGCGTTGCCGGTGTCGTCGTCACCTGGACGCCATTTAGCGTAATGATTACCGGTGCGGTTGGTCGGCTGCTTAATCGGATGGTATAGGTACCATTTGGACTACCTTCAGCCACATCTATGAGCGAGGGTTGCAAGATGATACCGGCCTGATCATTATCCTGAATTGTGAGAGTATGGACATCAGGTGAACCTAGTGTCGCATTGACTGGCGAAGTAAGCCGAATGATGATAGTCTCATCGGCTTCATCTTCTGGATCGTCAATAATGGGGATCAGTAGGCGTGCGGAACTGGCCCCTGCCGGTATGACAATCGTTCCGCTGCGTAAGCCGTGATCGGCCAGTGATGCCGTTCCGGCAATCGTGTAACTGACACGGGCATCCAATCCCGACAGACGATCCAGCCGTATGGTAACCGAGGCCAGACCATCCCCTTCCTCGACAATGCTCACGGCATTGGCAAAACTTATTACCGGTGGTGAACTGGTGTCGATAATGGTTACGCTGGCTGTGCCTGGTATACCTATGAAACCGCCTTCTGGGTTAAAGAGCCGGAGCGTGAAAGTTTCAGCCGGTTCGTACAGATCATCAGCGATGATCGGAACTGTAAACGTTTTTTGTTGTTCACCAAGGGCAAAGACCAACTGCCCGCTCGTTGTCGTGTAATCATCACCGGGCAAAGCACTACCTGCAATCGTTTCGTACCGCACCCGTACCGTCTGCTCGGCTGGCGCGCCCAGTCGAACAGTGACTGTCAGTGTCCCGACATTCTCGTTCACACTGATACTACCATTCGCAAAGAAGAAGATCGACTCGCCGGGGCGAGGTGTTGGCGTACTCGTTGGTACCGGTGTTGCCGTACGGGTAGGTGTGGCGGTAAACGTTGGTAGCGCCGTGCGAGTTGGCGTGGCCGTTGGTGTAGCTGTTGCCGTTCGTGTTGGCGTGGCAGTAGGTGTAGCTGTTGCCGGTGGTAATGTTGGTGGCGATGTTGGCGGCAACGTAGCCTCTACTGTTGGTGGAGGCGAAGGTGTGGCCGTCCGGGTTGGGGTCGCCGTCCGGGTTGGGGTCGCTGTTCGGGTCGGTGTTGCCGTCGGTGATGCGGTTGGCGTACTCGTCGGAGTAGCCGTATTCGTTGGTGTGGCCGTTGGCGTGGCTGTTGCCGTGGGGGTGGCCGTCGCCGTTGGCGTGAACGTTGCCGTCGGTACCTCAATCACGATGACCGGAACATCTGTTGGTTCGGTCTCTGGTGTTGTTACCGGAGTTGACTCTTCTTCTGGTGCAGCAATGACACTGGGGTTGAACGGTGGTAACAGGGGGCCACCGCTCCAGAAACTATAATCAGCCCTTCCGCTGCTACTCACGTCACCGCTGAACCACTCCATGCGCGGCGCAACCTGATCGATCATCAGGTTGATCACAAGCGAGATCAGCAGCAGTAATAGCAACAGAGAGCCGAGAATCAGCCAGGGCAATGGTCGTCGGAGACGATCACGGTCAAGCAGCCGATTCCAGGCCGGTTGCTGGTTTTTCAGGAGTGGCGGTATCATCGGCGTACCGTAATGTGAAGAAGAACGTACTTCCCTGACCTGGCGCACTCTCGACGCCGATCGTCCCCCCTAGACGCTCGATCAGTTGCTTGCAAATAGCTAAGCCCAATCCAATGCCACGTTCGCTGGAATTAATCCCCTCACTTGTCCCATCACCGCGAAAGAAGCGCTCGAAGATTTGTTGATGCAAGTTGGGTGGGATGCCACGCCCTGTATCACTAACCTCAATCCGCAATGTATCAGGTTGAGGCATAACACGAACGGTGATAGTACCGGCACTCGTATAACGCCGGGCATTGTCAAGCAACTGAAGCATGATGGTGCGGACATGATCGAAATCGGCCAGGACCTTTGGCAACTTCTTTGGTATTTCAACTTCAAGCCGCAATCCCTTTGCTTTGATCTGTCCTTGCGTCTGCCAGATTGCATCTTCGATTGGCCGCTGCACCTCAATCGGTTCGAGAGTGGATTTCAGTGAACCAGAGTCGAGATTAGCAATGGTGATGACATTGCTAATCAGGTTTGTCATGTTGTTTGCCTGCAACCGAATTGCTTCAACGAAGCTCTTCTGTTCATCTTCGAGTGGTCCGGCCAGACCACGCGCCAGCAGATCGGCGTTCCCACGAATGACCGTGAGTGGAGTGCGAAGCTCGTGGGAAATTGTACCGATAAAGTTTGTTTTTGCCCGGTCGACCATCACCTCTTCGGTGAGGTCTTGCAAGACGGCGACATACCCTAACAGATGCCCATCATCTTCACGTACATCTTCGACTGACAGCCGAACAATATAATCGCCAAGGGTATAGAGATTTTGGGCACGTTGATCGCCAAAGCCCGGAATACCTTCAGTCAGTGGTTCGAGCGGTAGATCACTGAGGCGTTTGGGTAGGGCTGTATCATCACTCAAACCAAGCAGGCGGCGTGTAGCGCGATTAATAGAACGAATCTCGCCATGGACATCAATAAAGATAATACCGTCGGTGATACTTTCGACGATTGCAGTGCGCTGGCGAGCTTCGGCACGTACCTGGGCAAGTAATTCAATCAGGTACTCGGTCATTCGATTGAATTGTCGAGCCAACACACCAATCTCGTTCTGCGTATTCACTGACGCACGTCGTTGCAGATCGCCGTTCACGATGGCACTGGCTGTTTCCGCCAGTTCTTCGAGGGGGCGGGTAATGCGACGGGCTACCCACAAACCGAGTACGGCAATGCCCAGGCCTAAGCTGAAGGTGATCAGTACCAGCAATGGGCTGATATTGTTCCACGTTAACAGCACCTCTTCGCGGGTACGGGCTGTTGCCATGATACCAGCACGTCCCCCACGGATGGTTAACGGTACATAAGCAAATTGATACTCGACACCATTGATCGTTTCGATGGTGAAGAGGGTTTGTCCATATGGATCAGGATTGGCTTTAACCTGTGAAACCAGCTCTTGCCGCAGCGGTGCAGGTCGCGCCTGACTGCTAAAGGTAGTGGCTATCAGATTTCCTTCCTGATCGTAGAGAATGATTCCATCTAATCGGGATTGTTGTACAACGGTGTTGAGCAGGTTATCGATACGAATTGCTACGATCAGGCCGCCAACCACCTCATTACCCCGTCGTACCGGTGCGATAGTTGCCAGGTAGAGCGTCTGCGTATTGCTAAACTGGATCAGGCCGGCGTATTTATCACCACGCTCATCGGCCTCACCATTGAGGATGCGTGACGTAAACCAGGCACTGCTGAGATCAATTGAGTCATGAGTAATATATGTCTCTTCACCGGCGAGCGGTGGCCGCTCAAAATCGACAATCGTGCGACCGCTGCGGTCAAATGCCATCAACCGGTCAAGGCGGACATCACTGCGACGGGTACCTTGCAGGAAGAAAGGTTCGAGGGCGAGCCGCAAACCTTCAACGTTGTTTTCATAGAATGCGTCGGCCACTGCCGGTGCATTGATGCTCTCGTTGCGCTGGGCGAAAGCTACTTCGCGTAAAAAGTTGAGATTCGCCTGTTCCTGAGCAAGAAAGGCATCGCTAACCGTGCGAGTTGCTGCGGCCAGCTCGTTGTCAAAGCGATCCTGTTGTTGACGGGCGAGAAAAAAAGCGACAATCGTCAATCCTACGATTGCTACCACAATCGCAAGGAGGAGGAAGGGGCCGATAATCTGGTATTTGAGCTGTTTTTGCAGCTCGCCAATCAGCCGACTCATGACTGTCTTCCTGTAGTACGTTGGTTTGTCGTCCGACAGCGAAAAGGATGCGTGTCATAAGCCTGTCTGTCTGAGTGACGTACTGTACTTCCACGTGCATCCCGCTGGTGAATGATACATTCCTCCATTTCAGGTCGCTCACCAATAGTATAAGACAGGTTATGACAATTGCGAATACCTTTATGATGCCAAATGGCTAACAGTTTATTTATGTACGAAAAGCCTGTAGTACGATATAGTTTAAGATAATGCGTTGTGATATCTGAAGCTAAAACCGCAAAAGCGCTTTTCGTCGTGTTGTCATGGTATAATGCCGTCGAGTGTTTGGATTCATTGTTTATTCATCTCTGTGCGGCGCCATGCAACTACGCTTTCTCGGCACCGGTACGTCGATGGGCGTTCCCGTTATCGGCTGCGATTGTCCAATTTGTACCTCTTCCGATCCTCGCCATCACCGGTTACGTACATCGGCGCTGATCCGCAGTCATGGTCTCACGATTCTGATCGATGCCGGCCCCGATTTTCGCATCCAGGCGCTGAATGCCGGTCTACGACGCATTGATGCGGTACTGTTGACCCACGCTCACTTCGATCACGTGGCTGGTCTCGATGATTTACGACCGTTCTGTTTGCGGCAGGGTTCACTGCCCGTTTTCGGCAGTGCGCGAACGCTGGCCGATGTACGACAGCGCTTTGCCTATGCGTTTGATGATACGTCACAGGGTTCTTCGCGCCCCTCGATTACCCTTCACGCTGTGGAAGAACCGTTTCAGATCGGGCCATTGACGGTTGTGCCGATTGCCGTTCCCCACGGTACCTGGATGATTACTGCCTATCGGATTGGTGCTCTTGGGTATGTAACCGACGCCAGTACGGTACCGCCATCCGCTGTTATGGCACTCCGTGGTGTGCGAGTTTTAGTCCTTAATGCGCTGCGTGCTGAGCCACATCCAACCCATCTCTCGATTGCCGAGGCGGGTCGGGTGGCACAAGAAGTCGGCGCTCAACGCACGTTTCTGGTTCATATGACCCATTCTGTTGATTATCGAGCCGACTATGGCCTGCCGCCTGAGGTGACCTTCGCCTACGATGGCCTTGAGATTGAGGTTTGATCCGCTGTTACCGAATAACACACGATGATTCGTTTTGCAATCGATGCCCGCTTACACGCCTACCGTCAGGGTGGTATTACCCACTACACGCGCAGTCTGGCGACAGCCATGATCCCGTTGCTCGGTGATGATGAGGAGTTGATCGTTTTGGAGCACGTCCGTGCCCGTACCTCGCTCGTTACTGCGGCACGCCGGAGCCGGTTGTTCACCCCACCGCATCATCCACTCGAGCAGCTCGCGTTACCAGTCGAAGTCTGGTTTCGTCGCCCCTCGCTGCTGCATAGCCCCGATTTTATTCCACCTTTGATCCGTACCTTCCCATCAGTCATTACCATTCACGATCTCGCATTTCTGCACTTTCCAGAAATCCTCGACCGGGCAGCACGGCGCTACTATGGTCAGATTTATCAGGCTGCTGCCAGCGCCGAGGCAATTATTGCGGTATCGCAGGCGACTCGTGATGATATTGTTGATCGGCTAGGGGTACCACCCGAACGAATCACGGTCATTTATGAAGCAGCCGATGCCCGTTTTCGTCCCTGGCACCTTCCTCCAGGTGCAACGCGAACGATAGATGGTCAGATGCTGAGAAACGATACGTTCTTGCTCTTTGTCAGCACCATCGAACCGCGCAAGAATATTCCTACGCTGCTGCGCGCTCTGCGCATCTGTTGTGATCGCCGACCATCGGTCAATTATCACCTGGTGCTGGCCGGTGCACGTGGCTGGCTTGATCAACCGATTTTGTCACTGATCGGTGAATTGGGTTTGCAGGATCGGGTCACCCGGATTGGCTTCGTTAGTGGTGAGGATCTGCACTGGTTGTATGCAGCCTGCCGTATCTATTTGAATCCATCGCGTTACGAAGGGTTTGGATTACCGGCCCTTGAGGCCCTGGCCTGCGGTGCGCCAACTATCGTCGCCGATACCAGCAGCCTGCCCGAAGTGGTTGGTGACGCCGCCTGGCTGGCACCGCCACTCGATCCAATTGCCTGGGCCGATCTGATCGAGAAACTCTGGCACGACGACTCGGCGCGGAAGGAACTCTCCCGGCGTGGGCCACAACAGGCGGCACGCTTTTCATGGACAACGGCGGCACAACAGACATTAGCCCTCTACCGCCAGTTAATCAGACGATTCTGAGGATGTGTAGAGCTGCTGCAACGCAACAGCTCTACTGTTTAACCCTCCGTTATTTCGGTGCGTAAAAGAGGATGCAGATGTGTTGCCGCTAGCCAGGCCTCGATGCCGGCCGGTGGCGAGATGCCCCGTTCGGAGATAATGCCGGTCAACAAATCGAGAGGTGTCCGGTCGGAATACGCGGTCTGCACCGTAATGCCCGGCGGTGCGTCTGGCCAGATCTGGTATGGCGCCATTGATGGATGTGGTGGTAAACGATAGCCGGGGGGGAGCAGTTTTTCACTGGAACAGAGCGTGTAAAACGGTACATCAGTCGCATGGGCGGCCAGGGCAAGCGGATATGTTCCGACGCGGTTGATCAAGCCGTCGCTACTGATCAGATCAGCGCCAACCAGGACGAGCTGACAGTGGGCGACCTGTGTGGCTGCTGAGGCATCGGTGATAAGCGTTGTGTTAATACCACTTGCGGCCAGCTCGCCGGCCAGCATTCTCCCTTCTCCAGCGGGGCGACTTTCCGTACAAATGACTCGTGGTCGCCGACCGGCGCGCTGCGCGTGACGCAGCGCCGCTCGCACCGTTGTACTGCGGCCAATGGTGAGAATTGTGGCTTCCTCGCTAATCAGACGAAGGGTTGTTTCAGCAATTGCTGCTTCATGGACATGCAGGCGGCGGCGAAAATCATTTGTCGTTTCATCGACCAATCGCAGCGCCGTCTCACTCTCGTCTGTCTCGTCGAGACGCCAGAGTAAGCCATTGACCAGATTCACCAGTGGCGCTATCGTTGGGTGGCTGCGAATTAATGCTCGCCCAACGGTAAGTATCTCGCGTTGCACATCAGCGCGATCAGCCATCGGTCGGCTACGTACTGCCCTGGCCAGTATCTCTGCACATTTTTGGGCTATTTCTACGGCACCTGAGACCGTATCGGCTGCAATTGCGGCAACGGATTGGGCGATAAATGGATCCATAGAAATTCCTGTGCCGGCATTCAACAAATACACATCACTGGCTTCATTGCCAGCCTTCACCTTCCGAATCTTACCATAGCACAGGTTGGTAGTGTTCAGAGTCGTTAATTTGTTTGCCGGTGAGGGAGATTGCGCAACAGTTCGGCCAGTTGTGGAATTGAAAACGGTTTGGAGAGCAATTTACCACGGAGTTGCTCTTTCTGTTCTGGTTTCAGTGTGCTAAGCGTGTCACCGCTGATAAAAATGATACGCTCGGCCAGGTGTGGATACGTGCGCCGAATCGCTTCGCTGAGATCAAAACCACTTTTTTGCGGCATTCGCAGATCGGTAATCACCAGATCGAACGGTTGGGTTGCCAGCGCTTTCATTGCCGCATCGACATCGCCAACTGTTGTTGTCTGATGACCCAGTTCACCAAGCAGGCGTTGCAGCATGTGCCGAATGGTTTCTTCGTCATCGACCACTAATACCCGTTGACGCGGGCCACTCTCTATCTCTAATGGTTGCTCTGGTGATGATGTTTCGGTAATCGATGTGCTGATCACCGGCAGACGGATGAAGACCGTTGTGCCTATGCCCTCATGGCTTTCAACCCAAATCTGGCCCTTGTGCTCTTGAATGATGCCATAGCAGATCGAGAGACCAAGTCCGGTACCCTGACCAACCGGCTTCGTGGTGAAGAACGGATTGAAAATCTTATCGAGATATTGGGCCGGAATACCGATACCGGTGTCACTAACGGTAATTTCAATGAACGAACCGTCACCTGTTTCACAGTTCCGGGTGCGAATGGTCAAGACACCGGAGCCTTTTTCACTCATTGCCTGGCGAGCGTTCGTGATGAGATTGAGCAGCACTTGCTGCAACTGATGGGGATCGGCTAGCGTTTGCGGCAACTCCGGATCGAGTTCGAGCTGGACAGTGATATTGTCTACTCGCAACTGATACGCTTGTAACGATAGCGTGCTCTGCACAACCTCATTTATCTGGACGAGCAGGCGTTCTGGTTTGTGCTCACGGGCAAACATTAACAGGTTCCGCACGATGCGACTGGCACGGTCGGCTTGTTGACGAATCTGTTCAACGTCGGCACGAACATCTTCCGGCAGAGTGCGATTGCGCATCAGTAATTGCGCATAACCAGAGATGCTTGCCAGCGGGTTGTTTAATTCGTGCGCAACGCCGGCGACTAACTGGCCAAGTGCCGAGAGTTTATCCGACTGAATGAGTTGCTGTTCCAGGCGACGCCGTTCGGTAAGGTCACGTCCGACACAAACAATCATTGCCTGGTCGTCAACGTTCAGGCGTTGTGCATTCATCTCAACAATCGCCAGCTCTTTTGATTGACGCTGGAGTGAAACGGTAAACGGTGGCTGTGGCAAACCACTCGCTACCCGCTGGAGCGCTTGCGCAATTGTGGGCCATTCCTGCGCCAGACACCAGCGTTGTAGTGATTGTCCAACGAGATCACTTTCTGCAACGCCGAGAATCTGCGCACTACTCTGGTTACCACTGATGATACGCCAGCTCGCGTCCAGCATCAGTATCATATCGGAGGCGTTGGTAAAGATGGTTCGATAACGTGCTTCGTTCCGCTGTGCTGCCTGGTACAGGCGAGCGTTTTCGAGCGCAATCGCTGCATAGTCGGCCAGGGCAGCGAGCAGATACTGGTCGCTCTCACTGAAGCTGCGATTGCTTCGGCGATGATTGACAACCAGGACGCCGGTAATCCGATCTCCAACCTGCAATGGTGTCTGGAGTGTTGCCTGAACGACGAATGCCGGTGCAATAGTGATCGGTTCACCGGTCACACCACTGTGCAGGCGTAGTGATTTTCCGCTTTGAATAACCTGACCTGCCAGCGAATTTGTAACTTGGAGACGGAGCTGGTGCGGTGACTCAACGGCGACATTACGGAATGCCAGGGGTATGAGTTCGTTCCCCTGATCACTGTATTGAAAGAGCATTCCCTCATCGGCCTGCGTGATATAGACAGCCGCTTCCACGATCCGATCCAGCAATTGACGCTGATCAATCAGCGCAGTGACCGATTTGCCAACGCGAGTAAGAACAGTTAACTCTTGCACCCGCTGCTGGAGGAGACCAACCAGGCGATCTCGTTCACGCTTCAGGCGCCGTTCGCGTAGAGCCTGGTCAATCGCTTCACGGGCTTCAGTATCGGAAAAGGGCTTGATGAGATAATTGCGGGCACCAAGGCGAAATGCTTCAACCGCAATCATTTCGGATCCGTGAGCAGTCATTAAAATGACCGGAATATCGATCCCTTCCTGGGTTAAGATGCGGAGAAAGTCAAGCCCGTTCATATCGGGCAACTGAAGATCGAGTAAAATCAGGTCAGGCTGATGGGCGCGCAATCGTGCCAGCCCACCCTGACCGGTGAGGGCAATTGCCGCCCGGTAGCCCAGCTCTGGCAGCACGGTGTTGGCCAGCATGCGCCCCACGTGCTCACTATCATCAACCACAAGGATCTCTTCCATGGTGAAGGTTCCGATTTGATCTCATGTAAGGAGAGGTTGGTCAGGTTGTAAGTAGTATATAACGATAACCAACTCTGGTGTAGAATTGTACATGGAAGCTATGCTAACTGCAACTTTGTAAAGGATAGCCATGGAAGCGGAAACGCGGCGAATTGTGACGACGCTGGGCGACATCAATGTCGATCTCGGCTTTTTGTTGCCGCACTTTCCTCGCGAAGGCGACGACAATCCGGCGATGGCGGTACATTGGGGTGGGGGTGGTGCCGGTCTCAATATGGCAGTTGCGGTTGGGCGGTTGGGAGCTATTCCCTATTTGATTGGTCGGGTTGGGAATGATCTGGCCGGCTCGTTTGCGCTACAGACGGCACGCACCCATGGTGTGCAGGTCAGTACAGTCCAGGTTGATCCGGGCGCTGCTACCGGTTTATGTGGTATTGTGGTGACCCCTGGCGGTCAGCGCAGTTTTCTGAGCTTTCGCGGTGCAAATGTCTTTTGTGATGCCTCTACAATTACGCCTTCGCTCATCCGCTCAAGTCGTTTGCTGCTGATTGGATCGCACGCCCTACTTGATGATCCACAGCGTTCAGCCGCACTTCAGGCAATGGAACTGGCAATCGAGCAGCGTTGCCCAATTGTGCTTGATCTTTGTTTGCCGGCGATTCGTGTTGCCCGCCGCTTAATCGTGCGGCTCTTACCACAGTTGTGGCTCCTGACCATGAATGAAGATGAACTGCGGGCCTTGTTGCCGGGTCAGAGTATTGCCCAGGCACTTGATAGCTTGCTGAGCGCCGGTGTGCAGCATGTGGCGATCAAACGTGGTGCCCAGGGGTGTAGTGTCGCCAACAATCAGGGACGCCGACTCGATGTTTTGCCGCCTGCGGTGTCAGTCGTTGATACGACAGCATGCGGTGATGCGTTTAGCGCTGCGTATGCCTGGGCATTGATCCACGGTCTCGATCTGTCGCAAAGTGCAACGCTTGCTAATCTGGTCGGTGCGCTAACAGCGACGCGCCACGGTGCAGTTGAGGCAATTCCTGCAGCAGACGAGATTCGGAGTCGGTTGAATGTCACTATCGCTGATCGCTTGTGGCCGTCTGTACCGTAAGGTACGGTAAGGAGTTTAGATATGCCCCCAATGTGGAAAGAACATCTTGATCGCTTGCGTTTGCGCGATTTGCGCGAGATGTTTCGTACTGCCAAGCCGATCATCGGTATGGTTCACTGCTGGCCTCTCCCCGGTGCTCCCGGATATACCGGCTATGGGATGCAAACAATCATCGAGCACGCTATTCGTGATGCTGAAGCTCTTGCCGAAGGTGGGTGTGATGGCTTAATTGTCGAAAATATGTGGGATATTCCGTTTCGTGCTGGCCCTCACGTCCCGCCAGAGAGTATCGCTGCCCAGGCCGTGGTTGCTCACGCCGTGCGGCAGGCGGTTCCTGAATTACCCCTTGGGATTAATCTTGTTCACAATGGCGGTGTGGCTTTGCTGGGCATTGCTATTGCGGCTGGGGCCAGCTTTATTCGTGTGTGCATGTTCACCGGTGCCGGGGTGTGGGATGCCGGGAGCTGGGACGAAGGGTGTGCTGCCGATCTGATGCGTCGGCGTAAAGAGCTGCACGCCGAGTCGATCAAGATTTTTGCCGATGTTGATAAGAAGCATTCGGTACGTTTCCCAGGCATTGATCTGGTAACCCATATCGAATGGACACGATTTTTTGGCGCCGATGCAATCATCGTCTCTGGCCGTATGACCGGTGATGCACCGGATATTGCAAAGGTCAGGCAGGCACGAGAGCTGGCCGGCGATACGCCCATCCTGCTCGGCAGTGGTACTACCGAACAGAATATTGCTGCCTTTATGGAGGTAGCTGACGGGGTTATTGTTGGCAGCAGTATCAAACAGGACGGTGAGATTGCCAATCCGGTGGATGTGAAACGGGTGCGCCGGTTTGTGGCAGCGGCACGTGGCCGTGGCTAGGCGCATCTGAGATTATCGCTCTGCTCATTGCGAGCAGTTCAATCCAGGTTATAGCAATGCTGCCGTGCGCATGGTATGATGCGAGTGTCTATTCTGCCTCGCGTACAGGTGCGGGATCTGACCATCGCTCACAGGTCATGGTTCTATACGCTGTTATAGTACTTTTGGCTTGATCGAAGATAGTACCGATCTTGTGCCTCAACGGGACTATCACACTATTGCGGTGCTGGTTGCCGTAAGATAGTATAGAGTTGAACGGTAAATGTATTTGACATTCAACTCCGCCGTTCTCCAGGTCAGGTTGTTAGTACGGCGTGACGAAGTATCAACAATCGTTCGCCCACCATCGTAGCTAGCGTTGCAGCTTCATCTCACCAGACATCGTAGCACCAACCTTGCCAGTTGTTGAACGTGACGTCGTAGAGATCCTCATCTTACAGTACGTTGTTCGGCAAAATCATCTAACAACCTTGACCACTCAACGCCCCGCTGATAGGCGGGGCGCTTTCTTTGTCAACTTCGTGTCGGGTTTGTCGATAGACAGATATAAGCAAGTCAGGGTGAGGTGTCATATCAAATCTGTTTTAGAACTTATTTCATAAAACGCTGTGATGTCGCGCTCTAACAACCATCTGTGATGCTATCACGCGCCGGATTGGTTGCCTTGCTCGCTCATCATCCGTGTGTCGCGCCGTTTGGAGTGCGGCAGCCATGCTGCCGCGCCAGCCGTGC
>FWWM01012431.1_pt1 | contig 14169 bp, 8 predicted proteins | sample 2228351 | NCBI WGS metagenome assembly FWWM01 (sample SAMEA103939774, study PRJEB20133) | metagenome | reverse complement strand
ACCTTTTTCAAGAAGCGTGTCAACCTCATCAACAGGTATCTCAACATTTTTGAGAGTTCCGTTGATATCACTGAACTGAAGTCTTAAAAACTTTATAGAGTTTTCTTCCAAAAACTTCAAAAAGAGTTCTTTTTCCATCAAAAATCCCCCCATACTTTGGTATATTTTATTTTACACCTTTTTGCTTTGAAAATCAAGCTATTTTTACAGTAAAAACCCAGAAGAAATAACTTTCTTCTGGGGAAAATTTGAAAAATAATTGAATTTTAAGCGAGAAAAATTACTTACTCAAAATTAAATTACCTATTCTCGAAAGATCTTGCCAAGTGTTGTTAGTTGGGTCAGACCATTTCATCATTCCAACTCTTGAACCGGATGAATCAGCGTCATTAACTTGAAAATCAAAACCGATTACTGTTCCCTCAGATGGAGTAATGGTTTTCCATTTAATTGCCATTTCAACGACATAGCCACCTTCGAATAATCTTGTTACCGTCTTAAATCTATCCGGAGTTGCAGCACCTGCAAATGATTGCTCGTTTTTATAGTTCACTCTGAACTGCGAATCATCATCTTGGTAGGAAGCGGTTTTCTTATTGTTCTCATCAATAAATATTTCCACTGAATCTTGTTCCCACGGATTAGGATTATTGCTGTTTAAGAGAGTATCGTAAACGGTCACAAAAAGATAGAGATATTCACTATCCCACAAGGCTCTGATCTTTGCGTATGCGTTATTTTCCCCACCGGCAGCGACAACGTCGGTAACAAACTCTTCTGCAGTGTTCCATATGTCATCATACTCACCATCAATTATTGGGGTTCCATATTTTGCTGTTGCAGTTCGAGCTGTATCTACTGCTAATTTCCCGTAATCCATAGTCGAAAAATCTTGATTATTTTTGGTATCTGACCAACTTAATCTTTGCTGACCATCAACAACCAAAATGTCAAATCCAACATTTTGATCCCGAGATATTCTGAGTCCTGGGATAGTAACACCTATTTCTACCGAATACTTACCATAACGTTCTTCAACGAAATGCTCAAAGGATAAATCTTTTTTATTGACATCAACTTTTCCATTTCTCCAAAGAGTAATTATGATTACGTCATTATGGATATACGGAACCCTAAGTTCTTTAGGATCGATAAATATAGAAACTCTATCAGTATCGAAATCGTCAGTTCTGTCAGTTATTTCAGCGTACACATATAAGGTTTCACCGCTATAAATCGCATAGCCAATTAATTTTACTCTATTATCAACTGAGATGGTTATCGGCTGAGAATTTAGATACGAACCGTCTAACCCTCCAAGTACTATAGCTTCTCCTTGTGAAATATTAACCGACTTTGTTTTTACTGGTAGTACTTTTTTATCAACGAGTGCCCAGTAAGAATATTTTGCTTGATAATTTTTATCGAAAAGAAGTGGCCAATCGTTTCGTTGCTGATTCTTCCAAGAGTAATCATCTTTTAATCCCCAGAGAGTAACGTTCGTTATAACATCACTGTACAGTTTATAGATTTCAAAAAGTTCATTGTAAAATTCTGCCTGTTCCAACAATAATTCTTTAGTTGGTTCTCTGTAATTTAAAGACAACGTCTCAGCGATACTTACATCAAGTTCGGTTATGTGAATTTCAATTCCATCTATTGAAGAGAATAAAGAGAGAGTTTCCTCAATAGCATTAAGGTCTGTTCGTACGTTAATGTGTTGTTGCATACCTATACCGTGAATCGGAACTCCTTTTGCTTTTAAGTTTTTAACAAGATTATATATAAGTTCTCTTTTTCTTACAAGGTATTCGTTATAGTCGTTGTAGAAAAGTTTTGCGTCAGGATCTGCTTCGTGAGCAAAATTGAATGCTAATTCTATGTATTCAGGTCCTATTATTTGATACCAAAGCGACTTTCTATAGCCGTCAGGTTCACTTGGCTCAATTGCTTCGTTAACAACATCCCAAGCGTAGATTTTTCCCTTGAAATGTCCAACAACTGTATGTATATAGTCTCTCATTCTATCAATAAGTGCTTCTCTGGTCAGTAGATTTCCGTTTTCATCTCTGAAGAACCAATCGGGTGTTTGAGAATGCCAAATTAATGTGTGGCCTCTTATCACCATTCTGTTATCCTGAGCAAACTTGACGTAAAGGTCGGCTTGTTCAAAACTGTAAACACCTGGAGTAACCAAAATACTTTCTGGCTTCATCTCATTTTCCGCGGTTATACTATTAAAATGCCTTTTGGCTAATTCAACATCAGACGGATTAGCAAGTGCTTTTGCTGGTAATGCAACACCAATTTTGAAATATTCACTATAGACATCTTTGAGAGAAGGTGTCGACAGGTCTGGGCCGATTTTTGTTTCACCCTCTTTGTATATAGTGATGTCGTCTATGTAAAACACCATATTCGGTGATGTGGTTGATTCAAAGTAAAGTATAAGTTCTTCAACATTTACATTAGATCTAACAGAGTAAGTTCCGCTTACCTTAGTCCACTTTCCCGAAGGAATAGTCTCGGGCTTGATCCAATCGTAATTAGTGTTGCCGTCCGTAGAATACTTTCTTTGCATGGTCATAACCACAGTCTGATCATTTCCAGTTTCTTGATACACCCAAGCATCTATGAAGTAGGTTTTACCGGGTTCAAGAATATTTCTCACATCGAATTGTGCTCCTTGCCAATTTTGTGATCTGTTAATAATCATTAACGATTTCTTCCCCGAACGTGCAACATCTGTAGTAGTGTTTACATTCACTCCATCACCACGAGGTTGCCATCCGGAAATTCCTTCTTCGAAATCAAAGGATTTCAAAACTCCATACTTTTTTGAAACATCTGTAGTTGATAAAGCAATATCGTCTACGTAAAACTCAAAATCAGTTCCATTAGGCAGGCAGAAAATCAAAGCTAATTCTTTCATTTTGAAACCTAAATCAAAAAGAATATTACCACTAACCTTAACCCATTTATTGGGCATTAATATAGTATCCGCAACGTATTCGTAATATTCTTTTGAACCATCACTATAGGAAAGGAGAATCACTGCTCTTTGTGGGGACTCTGAATTGTGATAAAATTGAGCGGAAATTTCAGCTTGAATATTATTCAAATTTTCTAGATATTCTGAAAGATCTAACTTAAATCCATCCCAGGGTGACACTGATTTCGCAATTTTTAGTGAGTATTTTCCTTCGTAAGATAACTCATCACTTATATGTATGTTCGCTTTTCCAAATGTCGTCAAATTTCTCAGTTTCGATTCAAAGTTTTCTCTGATTTCAATACTCAATGCACTTTTTAGTTCTTTCGGTTTTCCAAATATTTGAACCTTATCCACATAGAAACTCAGTGTTGGATTTTCAGATTCGAAATAAAAGGTTAACTCGTCAGCTTTTGACTTTACAGTGTATTCTCCTTCTATCTTTACCCATTGTCCACTTGGAACGACAATTTCAGCTATTCTGTCCCATCCAGTAGACTCTCCTGAATACCTTCTTTGCATCGTGATAATTATCTTTTCTTCTCTACCGGAGTTATGAAAAACCCATCCTTCAAATTTGTACGTCTCTTGTGGAATCAATAGATCTTTAAGTTCAATTTGAACACCGTGCCAACCTTGTGTCCGACCTGAGACACGAAGACTAACTTTACCCTCGTAGAAGAATTCATTTGTGATTTCAATTTTTACGCCGTCTCCACGTTCTTGCCATTTCTCATATGAATCCTCAAACGTGAAAGTTTCTACAGCTTCCGCTAATACACTTGAAACAATCAACATCGTTCCAAATAAAGTTGTTAAAAACAAGTACCTCATAATCTTTTGAATACCAAACATCATATATATCCCCCCTTTTTGTACGCATTACGTAAGTATAACTAAGTAATTATTTCTTGTCAAGAAAGAAATATTTCTTTTTTTAATAAAATCGTGTTTAACTGGCTTTTTTCGTTTGCTTAGATATAATTTTCTGCGGTTTTCTTTAAATTTTGCGATTTTATAGTTTTAATCAAACCTTGATTTAAAATTATTGGTGGTATAATAATATTTGAGAACACGTCGAGCTGAATTATCGAATTTTTCAACTTATCCAACAATTTTAGAGGTGAAAAGATGAAGTACAACCACGTTAAGATGAAAAGCGAAAACAAAAAGAATCTTATCAAACTTTTAACAACAACTGGGCCAAAAACTAGAGCGCATCTTTCGCGAGAAACTGGATTGGCTCCAAGTGCAGTTACAAGATTGATAAGAGAGCTTATGGAAGATGGTGTAATAACAATCATGCGTTACGAAGAAAAAAGTGAACCCGGAAGAAAAGGGGAAGTTTTGACGTTATCCGAAAAGCCTGTTGCTGTTGTTTTTGACATCGGTGTTGCAAAAACGTATCTTGGATTAGCCTATCTAAATGGAAAGGTTTCGGTCCTATCGGAATTCAAAACTTACAAAGACCCCAATCAGTTCTTTAAATTCGTGTCTGAAAAAATTAAGAGTTTAAAGAATATATACGGAGTCAACATTATTTCGTTTTCAGTTCCAGGTATAACCGATTGTGAAAGCAAGGAAATTATTCTTGCTCCAAATCTGGAATGGTACAACGTAAAATTGACAGAATTTTTTACGAACGATTTTGTAATTCTTTTAGATAACGAAGCTAATCTTTCAGTGTTGGCTGAATCTCGTTTTTCTGAAGATTTCCGAAACATCACAACCGGTGTTTTTGTTGTAGTTCGTGAAGGAGTTGGTACAGGTGTATTGACAAACGATGAAGTAGTTAGAGGTCAAAGTTTTTCAGCTGGCGAATTTGGACATATGATAGTGTCCATAGATTCAAATGAAAAATGCCACTGTGGGAATTTTGGATGCTGGGAACTTTATGCAAGTATTCGTTGGGCTAATAAAAAGTACGGTAAGCTCGATGGTAACACACAGATAGATAAGTTTGATAATTTAATAGAGAGAGCAAAAAGCAATGATGAAAAAGCAACCAAAGTTTTGAAACTGCATGCTGTAAATATTGGCATAGGATTAACCAACATTGTGAACGGACTTAACCCAGAGATCATTGTCCTCGGAGGTTCTGTAACAAACGCACCAGACTGGTACTTCGAAGCGATTCGGCAAACTGTTAAAGAACGCGCACTAGAAATGGCGACTGAAAGATTGATAATAAGACCAACAGTTTTTACTGATCAATCAAGTAACTTGATAGGCGCAGGTGTCTATGCGGTACAAGAATATTTGGAAAACTTGATGACTGAAGTATAAAAGGTCGGGAAATTCCCGACCTTTTTAATTATGCTTCTTCACTAACACTAAAGAATACTTTTCTGTTTTGAATTATTTTCTTCTCTCCAACAACTTCGAAAGTACCTTCCAATCTGATATCTTCACTCGAACTTCCCATCATCACCTTATAAGTACCTGGTTCAATTGATAACATCATGTTCCTGTCATAATAAGCAAGTATCTCTGTAGGAATCTTAAACGATACCTTCTTTCTTTCACCCGGATTTAGGCCAACTTTGTGGAAGCCTTTTAATTCTTTGACAGGTCTTGTAACACTTCCAAATTCACGTGAGATATAAAGTTGAACAGTTTCCTCTCCATACATTTTTCCAGTATTTTCTACATCAAGTGTAACTGATATTATCCCATCTGTAGAAGTTTCTTTTTCTACAAATAGGTTTGAATACTCAAAACTTGTGTAAGACAAACCATGTCCAAAAGGAAATAGTGGTTTAACATCTTCATCAACGTATCTTCCGTGCCACTGAGACCTTCCACCAGATGGCTTGACGTAATGGAAAACGGGAATTTGACCAGCGCTTCTTGGAAAGCTAATTGGAAGTTTTCCACTTGGATTGATTTCACCGTACAAAGCTTCAACGACTGCTTGTGCACCAGTTTCACCTGGCAACCATAACTGAATAATCGCATCAACTTTATCAACTATTGATTTAAGAGAATACGGTCTTCCTGTTATTAGTACAACGACAATAGGTTTCCCAACTTTTGACAATTCAAGTATCAATTCTTCTTGAACTCCAGGAAGTTTTAGATTTGCACAATCACGAGATTCACCTGTTGTACAATCTAACGTTAAACCAGATTTATCACCAACCACCGTAACAATAACGTCTGATTCTTTTGCAACTTGTAACGCTTCATCAAATAAATCTTTTGAGTTACCAGTAACTTCACAACCTTTAGAATATGTATGTTTAATGTCTCTCTTTTTGAATTCGTCCAAGATAGTTGGAATGTTGCTCATATATTCATTTACAATTTCTTCGACTTTCTTTATGTTGAATCTTGGAGCATTAAAAGCAGTTTCATTAACGTTTTCAATAAAAACCTTTATGTGTGCTAAATAGCAATAATCGCCTAATAAAAGTCTTGCATCATCGACACTTGGACCTATAAGTGCAACCTTCATATACTTTTTAAGTGGTAAAATACCATTATTTTTAAGTAAGGTTACCGATTTTCGAGAAACTTCGAGAGCCAGTTCACGATGATCGTCTAACTTTTCTATTTTTGTAACGTAAGGATTTTCAAAAAGCCCTAACGCAAATTTTAATGTAAGTACTCTCAATACAGCCCTGTCAACAACTTTCTCATCTAACACACCTTTGCGGACGAGTTCGACTAAAAATGCAAACGTATCGGTTTTTGGTAGTTCAACATCTATACCAGCCTCCAAAGCTACTTTCCCTGCTTCTGCTTTATCTTTCGCAAGCCTGTGGAAACTGTGCAAGAGTTCTACTGAAAAATAATCTGATACGACTAAGCCATTGAAGAACCATTCATTCCTTAAAATTTCTGTGAGCAATTCATACGAGCTAGCACATGGAACACCATCTATTTCGCTGTAAGAATTCATTATAGAATATATCCCAGCTTCTTTAACAGCCGCTTCAAATGGAAAGAGAAATACTTCTCGGAGTTCTCTTACCGGAATATTAGTTGGAGCCCAATTTTTTCCACCTTCAGAGGCACTGTAACCTACAAAATGTTTGGCGGTAGCAACAACTCCTTTGCTAATATCATCACCTTGTAATCCTTTAACGTACTCAACTCCAAATCTTGCTACCAAATAAGGTGATTCACCGAATGTTTCTTCAACTCTACCCCATCTTGGATCTCTTGCAACATCCAAAACAGGAGCAAGTCCTTGACTAGCACCAACTTTTTTCAAATCCTTCCTAATAGCTTCAGTAACTTTTCTCACAAGCTTAGGCTCCCAAGTACTTGCCATAGCAATTGGTTGTGGAAAGACAGTTGCTCCAAGGCCCATATAACCGGCTAAACACTCTTCGTGCATAATTGCTGGGATTCCAAGACGAGTATTTTCCACTAAGTACCTCTGAATATTGTTGACAAACTCAGCCGCCTCTTCAGGTGTAAAATTAGTAACTCCACCTGGTCTTGTTATTTGACCAATACCGTACTTCAAAAGTTCTTCTGCTTTCTCAACTGAAAACTCTCCATTTTCTGTTAATAGTTCATATCCCCAAATCGCGCCTAATTGGGCAACCTTTTCTTCCAAAGTCATTTTTTTTAAAAGTTCTTCCGCTCTTTCACTTGGAGATGAACCTTGTACCTTTTCCATCTTCGATACCTCCTATGCAGTGAAATAAATTGAGATGTTATACACTCGACATGAACACAGATTTTTCAACTAATACATTTTAGCAAAGCTTATCACTCATAAACAAGTTGCAAAAATACCAGGAATTGATTTTTTTGTAATTTATTCTTTAGTTACCTTGTTTTTTCTTTATGTTTCATTTTTTCTCAATAAGAAATATATATAACAACACCAAAAGTGGAGAAAACATCGCCAAGTGCTCATCTTTTATAAAAATAAAAGAACTAAACGTTTTTCTTGTCCTAACAAACTTCAAAGTTTTCAATCTGTACTCTGTACTCTTGCTATTTGTCTATACCACTTAGAAATTACGTTCGTGCCTTATCGCTTATTCATATAAAAAACATCAGAAGATATGGTTACAATAATTGCTTTTGAGAAAAAACAAATACAATGTAAATATAAAAGAAAATTGAAGGAAAAATGTGAATATAGCTAATTTATCGATTTTTCTACCTTTGGCACCAGATATTTAAATCTATTAGGGTTTGTTCCTTAAGAGAAAAATTTCTAAAATATAGGTATCACACTTATACTGGGAGGTGTCTAGGATGAGGAAACTACTGGTAGCTTTTTTGTTAACGTTAACATTCATGGTAGTTTTTGCCGAATTACCATCAGGGCTAACAGTTCCAAGACATGAGACTTTCATCGTCAACCAACTAACGGGTAGAGTTGGAACGCCAAACAACTTCAACATATGGGTAGGTTGGAAGTGGTACGACAGGGGATTACACAACCTGTTGCTTGAACCTTTGTGGTGTGTTGAGTACGCAACCGGTAAAATTATTAACGCCTTAGCTGAGAGCGAACCTATTTATAACAAAACCTATACTCAACTTACCGTCAAACTAAGAAAAGGCATAACTTGGAGCGATGGAACTCCTTTCACTGCGGACGACTTAGTATACACTGTAAATCTTATCAAAAAGACTGAGGGTATGAACTATCATGAGGAAATGCAAGAAGTCAAAGAAGTTAAAAAAATTGATAGTCACACTGTTGTTTTCACGCTCGAAAAACCAAATTCAAGGTTCCACACATATTTCTTGGATCGATGGGGGGCGCTAAGACCACTTCCAAAACACATTTTCGAAAAAGTCTCTGATCCACTCACGTTTACTTTTAACCCACCAGTTGGTACAGGGCCATACGTTTTGCACAGTTTTGACGCAGGTGGCTACTGGACCTTATGGGAAAGAAGAAAAGATTGGCAAAATACACCAACTGGGATTCTCTTCGGTATGCCACAGCCAAAGTATGTCTTAGTTATTACGTACGGAACGCCTGACAAACAAGTTATTGCAATGGCACAGAATGAACTCGATGCTGCAGATTTAACTATGGAGGCTTTAAGAGCTGTGCTGCAAAGAGGAAGAAACGTTAGAGCTTGGAGAACTGAATATCCTTGGACGGTTAATATTGATCCGGCTGTAACAGGGTTTATTTTCAACAGTGCAGTTGCACCATATAATTCAAAAGATGTGAGATGGGCCCTGACTTTGGCTATAGATATTGTTGAGTATGCAGCAAACGCTTTCGACGGTGCAGTTACAGTAAGTCCTATTCATGTTCCACTTACAAAGGCATATTTTGATTGGTATTTCGTACCTCTCGAAAACTGGTTAAAGAATTTTGAAATCGATCTAGGAGGAGGAAAGAAATTTAAACCTTATGATTCGACGATTCCTCTCAAACTTGCGGAATATGCAAAGAAGAGAGGTTACAATGTACCAAATAATATAAACGAACTAAGGTACATTTTTGGTCCTGGCTGGTGGAAGTACGCACCAGATGTTGCAGAAACACTGTTAGTCAAAAATGGCTTCAGAAGAGACAGAACAGGTAAATGGTTACTTCCAAACGGTAAACAATGGAATATAAATATTTACTGTACTAACACTAATCCTGCTCACCCAGCTTACAGAAACGCTTTTGCTCTTGCACAGGCATGGAGAAACTTTGGAATCAACGTTGAAGTTATTGTTATGGACAACCCAACAGTCGTACAAAGAGGTGAATTTGAGGTTGCTTCAGAATGGCCAGCTGCTGAACCATGGGGTGGACACCCAGATTTGTACAGGGTTTTGAATCCGTTTAGTTTCAATCCTCCAGTTGGAGAACTCGGAACCTGGGGAAATTATGGTAGATGGTCTAATCCGAGAATGAACAACGTTATAAACAGTTTAAAAACAGTTGATTGGAACGACTATGATAAGATAATCAAATTTGGAATTGAAGGTTTAAAATTACTTGTTGAATTTATGCCAACTGTCCCAACTTTCAACTATCCTGGTGTTATCGCATGGAATACTCAATATTGGACAAACTATCCAGGTGCTGAAAACATGTACGCTCAACCTTACCACCACTGGCCAAACCTTAAGTATATGTTACCGTACTTAAAACCAACTGGAAACAAATAATATTATCAACCTGCTGGGAGGAATCTTCTCCTCCCAGCAGATCAAACGAAAAACTAACTAAGGAGGTAATAGTGTTGAACTTTGTAAAAAGATATCTTTTGCCTCGTTTAATTGCTTATTTCCTTGTCATATTTGTTGGAGTTACTATGATTTTCATTATCCCTCGTTTATTACCGACTGATCCAATTTTACAAACGATAACAAGAATCCGTGCGTCAGGTACGTACATGGATCCTGAGGCTACGCAAAAAACTATAGAAACACTTAAACAACTATATGGTCTCGAAGGTAGTCCATTGCAGCAATACTTTAGTTTCTGGGGAAGAATATTTAAAGGAGATTTTGGACCTTCTTATTTTCAATTTCCAACCCCAGTAATTCAGTTGATACGTGAATCACTTCCTTGGACTTTTGGACTGCTATTCACTACAACGATATTGTCTTGGCTTTTGGGTAACATCTTAGGAGGATTCGCAGGATATTTCTCAAATAAAAAATGGGTAAAAACCGTTGATTTTATAGCAATGATTATAAGACCGATGCCGTACTATATTTTGGCTTTGGGGTTGTTAATATTGTTTGCTTACATTTTTCCGATATTTCCTCTTGGTGGAGGTTACAAAATCGGGATGCAATTATCGCGTGATTGGACAACTTTTCTCACAATTCTGAGATACGCATTTTTACCATCACTTTCACTTCTACTAATAAATACTTTTGTATGGTTCCAAGCGATGAAGTTAGTTGTTCAAAACGTAAAAACTGAGGATTTTGTTAAGTATGCTCAAATCGGAGGTATAAATCAGAAAATTATCGCAAGAAAATACGTTATACGAAATGCGATGCTGCCTCAAATAACCGGACTTGGACTTGCACTTGGTCAAATATTCGGTGGCGCTTTGATAACTGAAATAGTTTTCTCATATCCTGGACTTGGGACTTTAATCTACAACGCAATATTTACTGGAGACTACAATCTTTTAATGGGAATCACAAGTATATCTATCCTGTTTCTTAGTACAACAATTCTCATAATTGACCTATTATACCCACTATTTGATCCAAGAGTTAGATACCGATAAAGGAGTGAATAAGGGTGAAAATAATCAAGGACCTTCTTAGAGACAAAAAGTTCGCTTTCGGTTTTTACGTTCTCATGACCTTAGCGTTTTTATCTATACTTTCCTTTTTTTCACCATATGATCCTTACCGTTGGAATGTTGTACCAAGAGACCTTGCTCCATCATGGAAACATATCCTTGGTACTAATTCAAAGGGACAAGATGTTTTCTGGCAATTATGCTTTGCAATTAGAAATTCACTCTTTATGTCACTGATAGCAGCTTTTTTATCTAGAATAATCGCAATAATAATAGGAATGGTTGCAGGTTACAAAGGTGGAAAAACAGACAGAGTATTAATGTTTCTAAGCGATTCGTTTTTGGTGTTACCGCTCTTTCTAATAATTATATTAGTCGGTTCCGTAGTCAAATCTCGTCTAAGTTTGGCAACCTTAGGTGTTCTACTTGGTATCTTTGGATGGGCTTGGGATGCAAGAGTTATTAGATCTCAGGTTTTAAGTCTAAGAGAAAGAGATTTCACATATACCGCTCTGCTGAGTGGTTCTAAAACAATGGCTTTAGTTTCAAAAGAATATATGCCATTTCTGTTTCCACTTATCTTTGCCACTTTCATTGGAAATACTTCATGGGCTATTGGAATGGAAATAACTCTTGCAATTCTTGGTGTTTACAATGTTGAAGTACCAAGTTTAGGAACTATGCTCCAATGGGCGATAAATTATCAAGCTCTCTTGTTAGGACACTGGTGGTGGATAGCGACACCTGTTGTAACTTCAATACTATTATTCATCTCACTTTATCTTCTTTCTATAAGCATAAGTGAATACTTGGACCCAAGAGTCAGAGTTCAAAGAATTGGAAAGGCGTGAGAAGATGGAAAAGGTAATTTCATCAAAAAATTTGAAATCATACTACGTCTTGGATATGTATGGGAAAGAAAAAGTTGTCAAAGCGGTCGATGGAGTTGAAATTGAAATATTTGAAAATGAAATATATGGGTTAGCCGGTGAAAGTGGTTGTGGAAAATCAACACTTTTAAAGACTTTACTCGGCCTAGTAGAACCACCACTTAGGTTAATTGATGGTAATTTGTACTACAACCTAGATGGAAAAACTTATGATTTCTACTCACTTAGCATAAAGGAAAAGAAAAAATTCAAATGGTCATTTGTTTCGTACGTTCCTCAAGGTTCGATGAGTGTTCTAAACCCCGTAACAAAAGTCAAGGAAACTTTTAATGATTTCCTAAAGACTTATCTTAAGAGAAACGACAAAGGAAAATACTATGAAATGATAAAAGAACATCTTTTAAAACTTGGACTACCTGAAAACATCTTGAACGCTTATCCACATCAGCTGTCTGGTGGTATGCGTCAAAGAGTTACAATAGCTTTATCAACCATCTTGAATCCAAAAGTTATTATTGCTGACGAACCAACCACAGCCCTTGATGTTGTTACGCAAAGAGGTGTTTTACAGCTTCTAAAGGATATCCAGAAAAGTTTCAAAAACACATTAGTTATTGTCACTCATGATATGGGTGTTCATGCAAATATTGCAACAAGAATTGGTGTTATGTACGCTGGAAAGATAATCGAAGAAGCTCCAACAACGAAAATTTTCTCAGAACCTAAACATCCGTATACACAATTTCTAATATACGCTCTACCAAAGTTCGGTGATAGATCAAGAAAAACTAGCGCACCTGGAAATCCGCCTTCTTTATCTGATTTACCATCAGGCTGTAGTTTTCATCCAAGGTGTCCATATGCTCTTGAAAAATGCAGAGTCTTAGCACCAGAACTTAAGCATTATTCAAACGACCACAGAGTCGCTTGCTGGTTGATGGAGGAAGATTGATATGAAGAAGATTATTGAGATTAATAATCTTACCAAAGTATATACGATCGGCAATATATTTTCAAAAACACGAATAAAAGCTGTAGACAACGTCAGCTTCGACGTATTGGAACCAGAAATATTTACATTAGCAGGAGAAAGTGGTTGTGGTAAAACAACAACAGCTAAAATCATTTTGGGATTTGAAGAACAAACCTCCGGATTAGTAAAGTACAAAGGCAAGCCTTTCAACGAAATTAGAAAGAAAGATCCTACAGCGATGCTAAAAGAAATTCAAGCTGTATTTCAGAACCCGTTTTCTACTTTTAATCCACTGAGAACTGTCGATTCGTACTTTTACGAAACACTCTTGAATTTAAAAATCGTGGGTAGCAAAAAAGAAGCTGAAAAGGTTATATCTCAAAAATTGGAGGCGGTTGGTATCGCTTTCGATGAATTTTCCCAAAGGTATCCTAGTGAGTTTTCCGGAGGTCAATTACAAAGAATTTCTATAGCTAGATCTCTTCTGACCAATCCATCGTTGATCATTGCAGACGAACCTGTCTCGATGGTCGATGCATCACTAAGAATGTCTATTGTTAATCTTTTTAAGGATCTGAAAGAGAAGTTTAACTTGACAGTTATGTACATAACTCACGATCTTACAACCGCTTACTACGTAAGTGACAGAATTGCTGTAATGTTTAGAGGTGTAATAGTAGAATTAGGACCTGCAGAAGAAGTTTTGATGAAACCGAAACATCCTTACACACAACTGTTGAGAGAGTCGGTCCCAGAGGCTGATCCATCAAAAAGATGGAGCGAAGATATAAGCTTAGCTGATACTGAAGAAGCAGAGTATCTAAGAACTGGTTGTAAATTTGCAGGTAGATGTCCAAAAGTAATGGAAAAGTGTAAAATAACCACCCCACCAGATTTTAAGGTTGACAACACTTTAGTTAAATGTTTCTTGTATGAGTAAAAAATTAACTTATAAAGCCTAGAAAGGAAGTTGATATGAGATTTGAACGTCAGTTAACTAAAAAAGAAATTATTTATACACTTGGATCCAAAGAAAACAATGGAATAATATGTGAAATTTCAAATTATGGTGGGATAATACGTAAGCTTTTAGTCCCGGACAGATTCGGCAATCTA
>FWWM01012417.1_pt1 | contig 14184 bp, 15 predicted proteins | sample 2228351 | NCBI WGS metagenome assembly FWWM01 (sample SAMEA103939774, study PRJEB20133) | metagenome | reverse complement strand
CTCTACCTGACCCCCCGCCCCCCGGCCCCGCGGGGGGAGTTGCGGGTGCTGGCGCCCAACCCCCGGGCGGCCCGCCGCCTGGAGGTGCCCTTCCGCTCCCTGGAGGCGGAGGCCGGGGCGGGGCTTTTGCTGGTACAGGGGCCTATGCGCTTCATGCGCCTGGCCCAGGCGGTGGGCCCGGAGGAAGCAGCCCGGCTGCTCCCGGCCCTGCGCCTTCTACTCCGGGCGGGGGCCGGGCCCGAGCACCTGGAGCCGGGCCCCTTGCGAAACGCCCTCGAGCGCTACCTGGAGGGTCTGCGGCAGGAGGGGCTGTACGACCCCGCCGAGGTGTTCCACCGCGCCCGCCCCCAACCCCGGCCCGTGCAGGTGCTGGGCTACCCCTACCTGGGCGCCGGCGAGCTGTCCTTCCTGGCCCGCCTGGCCGCCCCGGGCAGCGAGGTCTGGCTGCCTTACGGGGATGACCCCCTGTTCCACCCCAACGCGGAGGCCGCGGCCTTCCTCGAGGCCCAGGGCTTCCAGGTGGTGCGGGAACCGGGCCCCTGGGACTGGAGGGCCTGGGTACGGGCCCGGCCCGCCGCCTCTGTCCACCCCGACCCCGAGGCTGAGGTTCGCTACGCCCTGAAACAGGCCCGGGCCCACCTGGAGGCCGGGGTACCCCCCCGCCGCATCGCCCTCTCGGCCCGCGAGGAGAGGGTCTACCTGCCCCTCCTCCTGGCCGTGGCCCGGGAGTACGACCTCCCCCTGGCCCTCTTCCAGCGCCTTTCCCTCGAGCGAACCCTGGTGGGGCGGGCCCTCGACCTCCTGCTGGCCGCCTGGATCGCTGGCTGGCGGGGGGGCGCCCTGCGGGCCTTGCAGCGCCACCCCCAGGCCCCAGAGCTGGAGGCTTTCCAGGCCCTGCCCGCGGAGGCCCCGGGGCTGGCCTACGCCCAGGCCCTCTGGGACTGGGTGGAAACCCTGCCCACCCCCAACCTCCGGGAGCGGGCGGCCAAGGAACGGATCCGCAAGCTCCTCGGCCTCTACCAGGGGGAGGTGCGGGAGGGGCCGGCCCTGGCCGACGAGCTTCGCAACCTCCTCCGGCAGGACTCGGTGCCGTACTGGCCGGGCCGGGGCCTGGAGTTCCACAGCCCCCTGGCCCTCTTCGGGGGCGCGGTGGATCACCTTTTTGTCCTGGGGGCAGCGGAGGGCCTCTGGCCCCAGCCGGTGGCGGACGACCCGGTTCTGCCCTTCCACCTGCGCCGCCGCCTCAGGGAGGCCCACGGCCTGCCCCTGGAGGGCCCGGTGGAGGCCGCCCAGCGGGAACGCCTCTCCGCCCTGGCCCTCCTGCTCACCGCGCAAAAGTCCCTCCACCTCTCCTTCCCCTTGCGCGTGGGGCGGGAGCCCCTGGGCCCCAGCCCTTTGCTGGAGGAACTGGGCCTCGAGGCCCAGCCGCCCGAACACCTCCCCCCCGCCAGCCCCATCGAGGCGCGGTGGGCCCGGCTCTCCCCGTCAGACCCGGTGGCGCGAAAAGCCCGGGAGGCCCTGCGGGTGGAGTTCCACCGCCTCTACGGCCGGATACCCAGCCACGAGGGGGAGGTGGGTGTCTTCCCTCGAGGCCCCATCCCCCTGGAAGCCCTTTCCGATCTCAGGCGCTGCCCCTTCCGCTTCTGGCTGCGGGGCGTGCTGCGCCCTCGCCGGGCCCCCGACCCCCGGGCCGAGGCCCTGCGGGGGCTTTTGCGGGAGGCGCACCTCCACCCCGACCCCAAGGAAGCGGCCCTGGAACGCCTGCCCCAGCTTCCCCTGGCCCGGGGCCACCGGGAGGCCCTGCGGGCACGCCTGGAATCGGAGGCCATCCTGCCGCAGGAAAGCCAGCTTCTCCTGGTGGACACCCCCTTCACCGCCACCTGGGAGGGCATCCCGCTGGAGGGCCGGCTGGATCACGTGGAGCGCCGCTCAGAGACGCTCTGGGTGCTGGTCTACGTGGGCCGGGAGGGGCCCGACCCTGTCCTGGAGCCCGTTTACAGGGACATCCTGCCCGAGGTGGTGGGCGAGTGGGCCCAGGTGGAGTTCGTGCACCTCTACGGGGAGCCTCGAGAAGACCAGGGCCCTGGGGTCAACCTCAGTAGCTTCTTCCAGACCGCCTTCCCCCCCGACTGGCGCCAGCAGGCTTGCTGGGGCTGCAGCTACAAGGCCCTGTGCCGCCACGGTGCCCACTTTGCACGCAAGGAGGCTTAGATACCCCGGGGCCTCTCCGCTTCCTAAACTTCCAGGTAAGCAGGGAGCCCATGAAGAACAACGCTGCAAACGCTTCTGACCGTGATGGGGGGCTCCGCAGGTCGACGGGCGGCTAGAAACATGCCTTTATCGGGAATCTCACAGATGGGCGGCGGCTGCTGGTACAGGCAGCCCATGATGGCGGCCTCGAGGCGCTCGAGGAGCCGGGGCCCATCCCCCACATCGCCCACGAAGATGCGAAAACCGGCCAGTTGCCGGTGCACGGCCTCGAGAATCTCCTGCTTCCGTGCCTCAAACTCTTCCCGATGCGCCCGTGCGTACCCCCAGCCGTGCCACACCTCCTGGCGTCGCCCCTGCTGGGCCGCATCAACGTCCAACACGTTGTAATCACCGTTCAGGTACTTGCGGGTGTGCTCCCTGAAGCGGGCCGGAGCGGGCCGGCGGGTGATCCCGGCCAGGTAGATCAGGTAGCCCCCCCGGTGCTCGAAGGTTTGCAGATAAATCCCGGGCTTTGGGGGAATGGGGGGCAACCCAACCGTCTGCTCGAACCCAGGCCAGGCAAAAGGCCCCTCCCAGCGAAGAGTGATCGTTTGGTTGTCTTTTTCGGCGCGGTCAGGCAAAACCCCCATAGCTCCAGGATACGGAAAGGGAAATAGCCTGGAACAGTTCAACTGTGCACACGCCCCACCACCTACCCCCACAGGGCTCTGCCAACCTTCAGGCGTCCAGCGTTTGCAGGGTCTTACCCGAAACCCTTGCATACGTTTCTGCAGCGGCCCCGCCTTTGTCGTGCCTGTGACAAATAAACCAGGGTGCAGCGGGTAGCCGACTAAACTTTGGGCAGGAGGGCATGTATGGCTAGCAACGTAAAAGAATGCCTGGAGGAATTGTTGGGGCTCGAGGGCGCCCTGGGGGCGGCCCTGGTGGACTTTAAGAGCGGGATGGCCCTGGGCATGGCCGGCGGGGGGGTCAACCTGGAATTCGCCGCCGCAGGCAACACCGAGGTTGTCCGGGCCAAACTCAAAACCATGCAGGGCCTGGGCCTACAGGATCGCATCGAGGACATCCTGATTACCCTTGGCAAGCAGTACCACCTCATCCGGCTGGGCCAGAAACACAACAACCTCTTCTTCTACTATGTGCTCGACCGGGGGCGGGCCAACCTGGCCCTGGCCCGCCTCAAACTCGCCGAGGTGGAGGGCAAGCTCACCTTGTGAAACGGGTGCTCATCGTTGACGATGAGCCGCTGTTCCTCCGCAGCCTGGCGGAGGGACTCCAGCCGTATTGCGAGGAATTCCAGGTGCTCACCGCCGCGGAGGGCTCGCAGGCGGTACGCATCCTGGAAAAGGAAAATGTGGATCTCCTGATCAGCGACCTGCGAATGCCGGGCACCGATGGACTCGCGCTTGTTGCTTACGCAGCAAGCGCGTTTCCGAGTATGCCAATTGTGGTGATGACGGCCTACGGCAGCGAGGCGATGGGGCGCTCTTTGCAGGGTCTTGTCCACACCTACCTCGAGAAGCCCTTTCGGCTGCCACAGCTTCTAGAGACCATTCGTCGGGCGCTGTCCGCAGGGGAAATGAGCGGGGCCTATGCCCCCACCCTATCGAGGGTCTTACAGCTCATCGAGCTGGAGCGCAAAGTCTGTGATGTCTGGGTGACGGCTGAAGGAAAAATGGGCGTACTGCACTGTTTTGCGGGGGCTCTGATCGGGGCTGCCACAGGAGCGTTGCGGGGAGAAGCGGCAGCCCTGGAAATCTTATCCTGGCAGGATGTGCACATTGAGGTGCGCCCGGCGCAACCGGGCGTTTCGGGCAAGCCCATCCCGATTAGCAAGCTGCTCTCTGAGGCCGCCCGGCATAAGGAGAAAGCCCAGAGCCCAGAGTTTCCGCTGGAGGCGAGTTTGCAAATCGAGGGGGTACAGGCCGCATGCCTGCTGACGCTCAAGGGCGAGCTGCTGGCCGGAAGGGGCACTTCCACCGAGATTGTGGCGGGTTTTGGCCCTTCCCTGGCCCTGGCCTGCCAGATGGCCCAGCGGCTTTCCGGAACTGGGGTGGAGGAGCTGACGCTGTGCAGTTCGGGGTGGGCCCTGCTGGTGCGTCCGCTCAGGACGCCCCCGGCCCTGCTTGGCCTGCTGCTGGATGGGCCGGAGCGGCTGGCCCTGGCCCGCCTTCAGCTTGGGGGTATCCTCCGGCCCCTTCAAGGGTAAGGGTTACTTCGGTGCCCCGGCCCCGCGCGCTTTTTATTGTGATGGTGCCGCGCATCCCTGCCATCAGCCGTTGAGAGATGACCAGCCCCAGCCCGCTTCCTTGCGGCTTGGTGGTGTAGAAGGGGCGGAACAGCCGGGCCACCTCCTCCGGTTCCATCCCCCGGCCCGTGTCCGCTACCACCAAATCCACCGTTCGCGTCCGGCGTTCCAGGCGCAGGGCGATCTCGCGCAGGGGCTGTCCTTCCAGAGCGTCCGCGGCGTTGGATAGCAGATTGAGCAGCACCTGGTGCAGGGCCCGGGGATCCGCCAGCGCCACCACCTCTTCCGGGGGGTGGGCAAGAGACAGGCTGATACCCCGGCGCTCGAAATCTTCCTGTACCAACCTCAAAAACTGCTCTAGAAAAGCACCCAGCTCGAGCGGCACCGGCTCGAGCCCTTCCAGGCTAAAAGTCTTAAGGGTGCGCAGCAGATAACCCGCCCGATCCAGCTCGGTCAGGGCCCGTTCCACACACTCCAGCACCTGCTCCAGGGGCCATCGAACGATATTTTCCCGCAACGCACTGAGCGCCATCATGGCCGAGCCGAGGGGGTTTGCCAGCTCGTGGCGCAGACCGGCGAACACATAGCCGATCTGCTCGGTCATATTGATCGCCTCGGCGATAGCCTCGAGGCGGCGCCGCTCAGTGACATCCCGCTGGATGTGAACCAGCCGGGCTGTGCGGCCGTTGAGATCCCGCACCGGTGAGATTGTGGCCTCCTCCCAGTACACCTCACCGTTGCAGCGGCGGGCCTGGTAGCTGCCGCGCCATACCTGTCCGGCCTCCACGCTCTGGCGCACCCCGGCCACCACTTCCGGCGGGACGGCCAGCAGCGTAAACAAATCCCTGCCCAGCGCCTCTTCCTCTTGCCAGCCCGTCTTAGCCTGGAACGCACGGTTGAGGCTTTCGATACGCCCCCATATATCGGTGACCACCACCGCCTCCGGGGCCTGCTGTACTGCTGTCAGGAGCCACTCCATCTGGGATGAGGTCTCCTTCTGGGCGGTGATATCCCGTATCACATGCACCCATTCGTGCGGTCGGCCCGGGATCGGGTAATTGACCACCGCGTAGCTGCTGTTTCCCAGGTGAAACTCCCCCCCGGCTCCGCGAAAGAGTTCCTCCTTCTGCCCCAGCAGGCCCGCCAGGGGCTGGCCTATCAGGGCGTGGAAGCCCAGGCCGAAAAACTCGGCGGCCGCCAGGTTGCACCGCCGTACGCGCCCGGCCTCATCGGTCATGAATACCATCTCGGGGAGCGTGTCCACCGTGCTCCGCCACTCTTCCAGGGCCTGCTCCAGCAGACGAACGCTTTCCACTTTCGCGCTTACATCGGACTGGATGCCCACGAAGTGCGTTAAACGCCCTTCTGCGTCCCGCACCGGCGCAATGCGCAGATCGTTCCAGAAAGGCTGCCCATCCTTGCGGTAATTGAGCAGCAGAACGTGCGCTGGGCGCCCCTCCTGAATGGCCCGGCGCAAGCGCGCAACGGTCTCGGGGTTGGTTGCAGGCCCCTGTAGAAACCGGCAGTTGCGCCCCAGCACCTCCCCGGGGGGGTAGCCGGTGAGTTGCACAAAACCCGGGTTGCAATAGACGATTGGAAGATCGGGGTGCTGGGCATCCACTATGACCACCCCAGCGGAAAGCGTTTCTACCGCTACGCGAAAGATCTCGTCCCTCACCGACCCCTCCCCCGGGAGCGCTTCTGCTGGTACATCCGCGCATCGGCCAGCGCCAGCAGGGCCTCGCCCTGCGCTTCTTCGGCCCAGGCCACCCCACAGCTCACGTTGAAGCCCGCCAGGGCGCGGTGGAGCTGTGGGATATCCTCCCGGCTCAGCACCACCACGAACTCGTCCCCCGCCAGGCGGTAGGCCTCGAGGTTGTGGCGGCGCAGGGAATCGGCCAGCCCCCGCAGCAGGCGATCCCCTGCCAGGTGGCCCTGGGTGTCGTTGACCTGTTTGAGCCCGTCCAGATCCAGCAAAGCCAGCCCCCATCCTTCGCCCAGGCCCTCGCGCAGCCGCCGCTCGAGGGAGCGGCGGTTGCCCAGCCCGGTGAGCCAGTCGATGCGGGCCTGGCGCTCAAGCTCCTCACGGTAACCCGCCCCCTCGAGGGCCGCGAGCAGGTAGTCCACAAAAAGCGCCGCCAGGCGCAGCTCGGTGGGGTCGTCTATCCTTGGGTGCACCAGGTGCAGATACAGCGGCTCGGGTGGGCCGGGGAAGTAGGCCCCATAGCCCCCCGGCACCCGGCCCCGCAATGGAAGGCCCACCGCCGCCTCGGGGCGTACCCGCTCCAGCCTCGCACCGTCAAAAATCCACTCCGCCGCATCCCTGGCCCGCTCCAGAACCCCGGCAAAATCCAGACGGCTGTAACCCACCACGGCCTCGTGCAGCAGCAGCAGGCGCAGCAGAAGGGACTCGAGGTTCACAGGGGGTCTAGGGGTATCTCGAGCAGATCCGTCCAGTGGTTGACCAGGGCGAAAAGCCCCACCACCGCCACCGCCTCCTGCACCTCAGCCTCGCTCAGCCCGGCCCGGCGCAGGCCCTCCAGCAGCCCCGGATCGGGGGCCGTGGCCGCCTTGTGGGCGAAGACCAGCAAAGCCTGCACCTTACCCGGCAGGCCCGAAGGCACCTCCCCACGCCGCAGCGCCTCCAGCAGCGCGGTCTCGGTGCCCTGCACCATCAGGGCGTGCAGGTGCACCTCGGCGGCGTAGCTCGAGCCCCGGGCCCGTGAGATGATCACCCCCATCATCTCCTTGACCGTCCGGGGCAGCGCCCCTCGCAGCACCACGTGTCGGAAGGCCTTCCATAAAGCCGTTCTCAGCTCGAGGCTCTGGGCGTGGGCAAAGACATTGGGCACCAGACCAAAGCCCAGCTCCTCTCGGATCTCCTGGTCGATGTGTTCCATACGCACCTCCTCGTAATGTCTACCTGCCAGTCTAGACCATTGCGGAAGTGCGCCATGTTCACAGCGACCGTAGCCTGCCCGAAGTCCAGTTGAGCCCGCGCCGAAACCCTGCTAGGATGGGCGGTCTATGCCCGTAAGCCTACCCCATTGGAACGATCGCTACCCCCCCAGGGCCCAGCTACGGCTGGAGGTGGACGCCATGCTGAAAGCGGTGCTGGAGGCCCTGCTACTTCGGCTCGGAGAGGAGGCCCTGGTGGGCATCTACGCCAAGGGCTCGGCGCTTAAGCCCTGGGACGGCCCGCTGGACTACGTGCCCGAACTCTCCGATATAGACGTGCAGCTTGTGCTTCGTGATCCGGAGCTGCTTAACGACATCGAGCTGGCTTTAGCCGTACAGGCAGAGCTGGAGCGTGGTTTTTTTAAGCGCGTCCCACAGCCCCTGCACCTGCCCCGTCCCCAGATTATGGTTATCAACCCATACCTGAGCGACCCCCATTTCTCGCCCTCCCCTGCTGCTGTCGTGCAGACCCTCTTCGGCAAACCCTACGCCGAGGTGCACCCCCTCACCGACCGCGAAGCCGTGCGGGAGGCCGACCGCCGGGGTCTGCTCGAGCGCGCCAAACCCGAGGAGCTGAAAGCCTTCCCCCTCAACTTCATCGATATGCCCGGCAAGTACCTTTTCTACTGCTTGAGGCAGCTCACCTGGCGGGTGGGGCCCACCGCCGCACGGGTGCTCTCGCTCCTGGGTTGGAGCTTCGAGGAGGCCTGGGGACACAACCGCACCCACCTGGTAGGACAGCTCGAGGCCGCCGGGCAGGAGCAACTGGCCGCCGATTACGCCGGCTTCTATCTGTGCGCCTGGGACTTTTTCCGCTCGGGTTACACCGATTCCGACGCCGCACGGCGGGCCATTTTGCACGGGGTGCGGGCGCTCGAGGCGGGGCGGCAGGTGGCGCTGGCTAAATAAGCAGCCCATCGCCGAGGGAAGGGAACCCAGAGGAGCGGCGTAGGGCAGGCCTAGCGGAGCGGACGCCGGGGCAGGAAGAGGGTGCGCAGGTGGAAGCGCCGGTTGGGAACAGGGGGCCGGGGGGCCCCAGCGGCCCTTTCAAAGGGTACGCGAACCCGGGCCGGCTCTATCGGCTGGGGTTGTTGGGCAGGCGAGGGCGGGGACGCTTTGAGGAAGGCGTAACGCTCCTGCACCTCCCTGTGCTCGTAGAAGCCTCTGAGCTCGAGGTGGTAAAGGAGCCGGGCGAGGAGTGTGGGGCCTTCCGTCAATACCCAGGCGGGCACCTCTGCCCGCGCATGGATGACCTGGTTACGGGCCTCGAGAAGCCGGTAAAGCCCATCCTCCACCCTGGCGTCGCCCAGGCCCCGAAGGAAATCCTGCACCGGCTCGGCGTTGAGCTTCTGCCCCAGGGTTCCGTCTTTTGCAGCCCCAGCCCGTTCCAGCGCTTCTTCCAAAAGCTGGGTCAGGCGCACAAAGTCGCCCAGAGGATCACCAGTACGCTGCCAGATCATAAAAAGGGACAGGTGCGGGGGCTTACCCCGTAGCCCACCAGCTTGCCTCCAGAGGCTGTTATGAGCTCTTCCCAGAAAAGCCGCATGCTCCCCGTGAGACGGGAGTTGGCGTTGCGATCATCCCCCGCTGTGAGGCCGGCAAAACAGACCTCCTGGTCTTTTAGCCGGGGTAGGCCCAGCCTTTTCCTGACCCTTTCTAAAAGGCCGGCCCTCACCTCGGGCCGTTCCAGCTTGAGGTTGTAATCGTAGAGGTTCATAAGCTCCGACTGCTCAAAACCATGGGCCAGAACCAGAATCCGCCCTGGCCCCCGGGCCCGTTCCCCGGCAGCCTTGAGGGCTCCAACAATCTCTGTGCCTTTCCGGCACTCCGCCGACGTCCGGGAGCGGAGCTGATCGAAGGCAGCCAGCGCCTCCTTCCTGAGCTCCTGCGCCCGCTTCTCTATGACAAAGCGGTTCGACTGCATGGGATTTGGTGTTTCTAGAACGCGCACAGGGGCGGTGTAGGCCCGACCGGTAATAGCCGCGAGAACGAGCTGAACCTGTACATTGAGGAGCTTCTCTCCAAAAAGGTTGGGGAGAACCTCATAAGCTAGCATCTCGCGATACGCGTTCTGAACGTTGCGGGGAGCGCTGCACCCCAGGGCAATTAGGATCTGGTAGCTTTCTGTCTTGCTGCCAAAAAAGGGCAGGTTAAGAAGCAGCCCGAACAGGAGCAGGCCCTTCACGGTTCACCTCATCTTCCAGCAGGTTAAGAGGCCTTAGCGGGGGCGTCTCCAGGGGCGGCACATACCCCGCAAACTCGGGCGCCGGATCCCACTGGGGCCAGGCCCGGGCAAAGCCCCGCCAGTAGGCCGCCACCTCCTCGCGGTAGTGGGCGTGGAGGAAGCCAAGCCGGCGCTCGGTACGAAACTGAAACGCTTGCAGCCGGCGCTTGAGCAGGCGCTCCTGACGCACAAGCTTCTGATAGCGGTTTAGAAGGGTTTCGTGCTCCGTGGGGCTCTTGTAGCCCAGGACAAAGGTAAAAGCCACCAGGACAATACCCAAGATGAGCAGCACGGGCAGGGCGTACTGGGTGGGGAGGGTTAGTTGCAAGATCTGCACCTGCTGGGTGGTAAAGGCAGCCCGCAGGAAAGCAAAAGCCCCGGCCAGAAGGAGGGGCAGAACCAGGAGCGGTGCTGCTAGCGCCAGGTTGTTCTTACGGAACTGGTTGCCCGCCTCGTGCCCCATCCAGAACATCGCCACCGTGGCTACGAAGGCTACCACCCAGGCCTCCGCCTGGGTAAGGCCCAGGGCGTCCATAGCCAGCTTGTTGTAAACCATCTCCGCTCCGAAGACCATCACCAGAAGGCTCGAGCGCCCAGCCCAGGCCCCGATGTGGGCGAAGGCTTCCGGGGTGGGTTCCATAGCCCCTACCACCCGTTCCAGGGTTTGGCGTCCGTGCCGGACTCCCTCCAGCCGGGCCTCGAGGCGCTCCCTCTGCTGTTCGTAGCGATACTTGTTGGCCTCCATGGAGCGGGCGAAGCGCTCTTTTAGCTCGTTGGGGAAGGGGTTGGGGGTGAGGTAGGCCAGGGAAGCGTGCTTGCGGGAAAGTTTTTTGCCCTCCCGCCTGCCGATCCAATAGGCACGAATGTTTCTAAGAGTGAGCCACAGGTTCATCCTTCACCTCAAGGCGCCAGAGTTCGTTAAGCCGACTTTCCCTTGCACCCAGCCTGGCTCCTTTGCGCCGGGCTTCGGTGTAGAGCCGGGCGCGCCGGGCCGCAAGGCGTTCTGCCAGGGCCTTGAGTTCGGCCTCTAGCTGAGCGATCCGGAGCTGTTCCCGTTCAATCGCCGGGGTGAGCACCCCACGGGGATAGCGCTCTTCATCGCGCAGAACCTCCAGGTGTGCCAGGTTTTTCCGAAACTCCCCCAAAGCCTGCTCCAGGGCCTGACGCCGAGAAAGCAGCCGGGCCTCGAGGCGGTGAAGCCTGGCCTCTACCTGGGTTTTGAGGAGGATCAGCCTTCTCTCTACCTCGGCTTCCTCGAGGGGTTTGCGTGTCGCAAAAAACCACATACGGTTTTGGATTCTAAGCCGGCTGTCAGAACCAGCCGTGATTTTTGACCGCAACGCCCAACTGGGTGACCGCCTCCCACCTGATCACCCGAGGCCCAGCACAGGGAACCCCTCCCGCTGCGCAGCTTGCGACAGCCGCGCATCGAGGCAGACAAAACCCAGATGCGAAGGCCGACCCCGGCTCGCCACGAAGGCGGCCGCAAGCTGCAGGGCGTCCATAGCGCGTAAAGGGTGCACCCGCAGGAAGCGCCGGGCGGTTTCACGCACCTCCTCGGTGGGCAGCACCTCATGCCAGGCAGCCTTAAGCACGCCCAGGCGGGTGAGGGCCTGCCCCATTGCCTCGGGTTCCAGGAGGCTTTCCCGCTCCAGCCGGGCCAGCGCCGAGGTAAGCTCTACCTCCGTGCCCCACCAAACCAGCAGCGCGGGGTCGTCCCGGTAAAACTCCAGCATCCGGGGGGAGGCCGGCTCGGCCAGCAGGAGGGGTACCAGGGCCGAGCTATCCCAGAACCTCAACGCCCCGCCTCCCGCTCAGAGAGTAGGGCTTCCAGGGCGCTGGAACGGGCTTGCGGCCAGGGCAGGCCCTCCAAAGCCGCTTTCCCGTCACCCCGACGAACCAGGCCGGTGCGCTCCAAGTAGCCCAGCGCCTCCTCGGCAGCAGGGGGGATGGGACTCAGGCGGGCTACCGGGGCGCCACGATCCAGGATGAGGATCTCCTCGCCCTGCTTAACCCAGTCCAGGAGCAGACTCAAGCGGCTTTTGGCTTCACTGATGGAAACGCTGCGCATATGACTATTATGGTCATATCAAAATAACCTTACAAGTCATAAAATCCGCAAGGCCGCTAATCGCCTCGAGGTCGCGTTTAAGCTGATGGCTGAACCGTTTCGCACTTCAGCGCCCGCGCAGCCAGGATGGCGGCCTCGAGGTGCCGCTCTTCCGGCTCCGCCACGGTAAAGCGCTGGAACCACAGGCCCAGGCCCAGCAAGGCCCGGGCAACGGGGTGCTGCCGGTGATCCAGCATCCAGCCCCAGAGGGGCAGCAGGGCAAAGGGTAACACCAGGCCCAGCAGGATCGTCAGCCATATCGGAGTGAAGAAGAAAAGCACGCCAAACGGCAGCACCAGGGCAAACAGGTTGGTGCCGCAATGAACGGTGGTGATCGGAACGGAAGGGTCCTTGGCATCCTCCGGGGGCCGGCCTGCCAGCAACACCTGCACTACCTTGTGCTCGGCCCCGTGGTAGCGGCGCAACTCCAGCACAAACCGACGAAAAGGCTCGTAGTAGTGGTAGGCCAGGACACAGCCCACCACCAGCAGCAGGTTGGCCAACAACGCTACCTGCAAAGTAGCCAGGCCCAGCGCCCGGATGGTTGTACCAATAATGGCTCCAACGACAATCGTGATCATCGTGTAGATGAAATCTTGCCGGCTGTCAGGGGTTCCACTGTAAACGTGGCCCAGACCCCTCAACCCTTCCAGCAGCAGCAAGGCCAGCCGCCTGACGTTTCCTTTATTCCCAGCCTCAATCGCCCGGGTGTGCAGGCGCAGCTCGCCGTTCTCGTGATAGCCCACCGCTGTTCGTTCCTCGCTTACCAGCACCACCCCTGTGGGCAGGGCCATACCTCCGATCAGTTCCATATCCCTTGAAGTATAGGACAACCGGGCCGTCGAAGAGGGTCTACGCTACTGCGGTACGTAACGCCCCGCCATGGCCGCGATCAACCGGCCCCGCGACACCACGCCGAGCAGCCGGCCCTGCTCATCCAGGACGGGGAGGGGCACCGCGGTTTCGCTAAACAACGGCAGGGCCTCTTCCAGGGTCTGCCCAGGGGAAAGCCCCGAGAGAGGCTCCAAAAAACCCTCCAGCCCGCTTTTTTCCCCTTGCGTTTTGAGAGCCTCCGCCAGTTTTTCCGCCCGCACCATCCCCCGAAAAAATCCGCTGCGATTTACCACATAGGCGTTCACAGCGCCGGCCTGGCCCATCTTGCGCAACGCCGCCCGCGGGCCTTCCCGTTCCAGCACCACGGTTACGGGCTCCTGCACCAGCTCCTCCACCTTGTATATCTTGGCGGGATTAACACCAGACAAAAAGGCGGCCACATAATCGTCTGCAGGGCGGGCCAGAATCTCCTCCGCGGTTCCTACCTGCACCACCGCCCCGTCCCGCATGATGGCGATACGGTCTCCCAGGCGCATGGCCTCGTCGAGGTCGTGGGTTACGAAGACGATGGTCTTTTTTAGCTCTTGCTGCAGTCGTAAAAGCTCATCCTGCATCTCCTTGCGGATCAGGGGATCCAGCGCGCTGAAGGCCTCGTCCATGAGCAGGGTGGGGGGGTTGGCGCAAAGGGCCCGCGCCAGGCCCACCCGCTGCTTCTGCCCCCCCGACAACTGCGCCGGGTAATGCTTCTCGTAGCCAGAAAGCCCCACCCGTTCCAGCCAGACCATGCCCTGCTCCTCCCGTTCCTTACGAGGAAGCCCTTTGAGCTCCAGCGGGAAGGTCACGTTTCGCAGGATGTTGTAGTGCGGAAGTAGGGCGAAATGCTGGAAAACCATGCCGAAGGTATCCTGGCGGAACCTTAGCAACTCCTTGCGTGAGAGGGCGGTCACCTCGGTATCACCGACCAAAACCCGGCCGGCCGTGGGCTCGATCAGGCGGTTGAGCACCCGAAGTAGGGTGGACTTGCCCGACCCCGAAAGACCCATAATCACGAAAAATTCGCCCTGCTCGACCTCCAGGTTGATCCTATTCAGGCCCAGCACGTGGCGGGTCTTTTGAAAAAGCGTGTCTTTATCGATGCCCCCCTGTACCTCTTCCAGGGCCTGTGTGGCCTTTGGGCCAAAGATCTTGTACAGGTTCTCTACACGTATAAAGCTCATCGCTCCTCCCGGTAACGCTTAACGGCCCGCTGCCCGGCCGCCTGGATAAGCCGATCCAGCACGATGGCGAGCGCCACAATAGCCAGCCCCGCCACCGCGCCCCGGCCCACGTCCAGGCGCTGGATTCCCAGAAGAACCTCCTCCCCGAGACCTCGAGCCCCAATCATAGAGGCGATAACCACCATCGCCAGGGCCATCATGGTGGTCTGGTTCAACCCTGCCAGGAGGTTGGGCAAGGCCAGAGGCAGCTCCACCTTAAGCAGCCGCTGCCACGAAGTGGCCCCGAAGGCCTCGGCAGCCTCCATAACCTCCCGCTGCACCATGCGCAGCCCAAGGTCGGTAAGGCGGATCATGGGGGGAACCGCATAGATGACCGTGGCGA
>FWWM01004535.1_pt1 | contig 14192 bp, 17 predicted proteins | sample 2228351 | NCBI WGS metagenome assembly FWWM01 (sample SAMEA103939774, study PRJEB20133) | metagenome | reverse complement strand
GTAGCCATAGATGTAGAGCCATTTGATTGCGTAATTTCAGATACAAGCCTTATTGTATACGGGAATAGCTCTTCATCAGGTATTACATAACTCAGAGCCTTTTCTGCTAAAGCTCCATGTCCAATTTCTCTTCTAGTTGGTCCTCTTAGTGCCCTTACTTCATTTGTAGAGAATGGATGGAAATTGTAATGAACCATAAATCGCTTAAATTCATCTTCTTCAAGTTCAGATAAAATTTGTGCATCCCTTCTTGTGCCAAGTGTTGCAATAACCAATGCTTGAGTTTCTCCTCTTGTAAATAATGAAGAACCATGTGTTCTTGGTAGAATTCCTACTTCACAACTAATAGGTCTAATATCTTTAAGACCTCTACCGTCAACCCTTTTCTTACTATTTAAAACTTCATTTCGCATTATTTGTGCAGACAATCTAGCAAGAGCTTCATCAATCTCAATTTCATTATTTGGAAATTTTTCTAACACTTTTCTCTTAATTTCTTTATATAAATTTTCAAGAGCTAAATTGCGTTCACCCTTTGAAGGAACATATAAAGCATTTCTAATTTGCTCACTAAACAACAAAACTTCATTAAATATCTCATCACTTGCTTTTATAATAGTAGGTTCTACTTTAAGTTTTAAATAGTTTTGTAATAATTCCTCTTGGTATTCTATTGTTTTTTCAATGTAAGGAATAGCAAACTCCATAGCAGATAATAATAAATCTTCTTCAATTTCCCTTCCCCCAAATTCAATCATATGAATATAACCACCTTTTGTCCCAACAATTAATAAATCAAATTCACTCTTTTGAGAAATTATAGGATTAATCACAAAATTACCATCTATATAACCAATCCTTACAGCACCAACAGGTCCATTAAATGGTATTTCGGATGAGCATAGTGCAAAACTTGCACCAATTATTGCAGGAATATAAGGAGGATTTTCATTATCATAGGATAGGAGTAATGCTATTATTTCAACATCATCTATCATTCCTTTTGGAAATAATGGTCTAATAGACCTATCAATTGCCCTTCCAATTATAATTTCCCTATCAGTTGCTCTACCTTCTCGCTTTATAAAGCCAGCAGGAATTTTACCTGCTGCATATGCCCCTTCTCTATATTCAACTAAAAGTGGTAGAAAATCCTTTTTCTCTTCAGCTCTTTTCCATACTGCACTTACCAAAACAACTGTATCACCATAACTTGAAATAACAGTTGAGCTTGCTAAATTACCTATCTTACCATATTCTAATTTTAGATTTCTACCAGCTATCTCTATCATATACCTCTTATTCCAAGTTTTTCAATAAGCTCATTGTATTTTTCAGGTTTTTCTCTTTTTAAATACTTCAATAATTTTTTTCTCTTGCTTACAAGCTTTTGAAGTCCATATCTTGTATGTATATCTTTTCTATGAATTTTCAGATGTTCAGTAAGATAAGATATTCTTTCAGTAAGAAGAGCTATTTGAACTTCAATAGAACCTGTATCATTCTCACTTATTCTAAATTGCTCTATAATTTCTCTCTTTTTTTCTTTTGTTAGTGCCATATGAAAATTTTAAAGGACAGCATTTTTAGTAAGCAAATTTGAAAAATTTTAGTCTATGCTTTATACTTTTCGATATGACAAGAAGAAACTTTTTAAAGATAACCGCGATGGCTGGGATTTTGCTTCTTGCTCTAAAAAGCGGACTTTGGGCCAATGTAAATACAACAAAATCTATAAAGTACGTTCTTGAAACCTCAAATGGATATGATGTTATATTATCAGACGGCTCTAAATTATCAGTTAATGAAACAGGTCTATATGTCCTTGGAAGATTAAAAGAAGGAGCTAAAATTGAACAGATAGCAAATGAACTATCAAAACTATCAAATAAAGACCCAAAAGCTATAAAGGAGGATATAGAGGTATTCGTCAATAATTTGAAAGTATTAAATATCATTTAATTGAAAAATATCATTGTAATCCCAGCGCGCTATCATTCAACAAGACTAAAAGGTAAAGTTCTTCTGAAAATTGGTAATAAAACAATTTTAGAATGGGTTTTGTATAATGTTTCAAAGTCAAAATTGGCAGATGATATTGTAGTAGCTACGGAAGATGAAAAAGTTTATAATATAGTTAGTAAAATTGGTTATAAGTGCTTTTTAACATCAGATAAACATGAAAGTGGAACTGATAGAATTGGTGAAGTTATTATGAATCTAACTAATTTTTATTACATTGTAAATGTTCAAGCAGATGAACCATTCATAAAGGCTGAGATTGTTGACAAAATTTTTGATGAACTTCAAAAGGAAAAAAATGCACACATCGTAACCCCTATTACAAAATTAAATAATCCAAAAGAGATTGATAATCCTAATGTTGTAAAGGTTGTATTTGATAAAAATCTATTTGCAATTTACTTTTCAAGAAGCCCAATACCTTATAATAGAAGTGGAGGTGCAGTTTATTATAAACATATTGGAATTTATGGATATAAAAGAGATGCACTATTTAGCTTTATAAATCTTCCAAAATCATATCTTGAAGAAGTAGAAAAATTAGAGCAATTGAGAGCAATAGAGAATGGATTAAGAATTAAATGTGTGATAGTTGATTATGAAGGCATTTCAATTGATACAGAGGAAGATTTGGAGAAAGCTAAAATGCTAATTACTAAATTTTTATAATTTATTTTCCTAACTTTAAAACCTTTCAAATTAATATCTGAAAAAATTATAAAATACCCATCATCCTTTAAGAATCTTTTTAAATGTTTTACCATATTCTCATAATTTCCTAATGCCCTTGAAACAATAATATCAAAGCTAAAATCAAAATCCAAATCTCTATAATCCTTATTCAAAACAAAGATATTTTCAAGTTGTAAGTGCTTTATAACCATATCCAAAAATAAACTTTTCTTTTCACTTCTATCAATAAGATAAATAACAAGGTCTTTCCTTATAATTTTTAGTGGTATTCCAACAATTCCACCACCACTTCCAACATCCATAACAACACTATTTAATTTTATAAATTTCTCAATGTAAATACTTTGTTCTATCAACTGATCTAAATTAGCATTTCGTGATGTCAAGTGCAGTGTCCTATTGAACTTTTTCAAAAATTCCTTGTACGTAATCAACAATTCTTTCTCTTGCATTTGAATTATTAAACTTCAAAAGGTTTTTCTTATACTCCTCTCGCTTATTCATAAGCTCAATAATAGCTTCTTTCATAACATTTAAATCCAAATCACTTTCCTCTATCATCATTCCAAGCTTCCTATCTACAACAGCTTTTGCATTATAAAATTGATGATTATCTTTAGCCTTTGGATATGGTATGTAAATTGTGGGTATTTTAAAGTGAATTAATTCTGCAATTGCGCTACCACCTGCTCTTGAAACTGCAATATCACTTGCCATATAAGGAACACTCATATCCTCAAAAAATTCAAAAATTTTTACATTTCTAGGAATATAGAACTCATCCCACAACTTCTCATAATCCTTACCAGCTATCATGATAAATTCGTAGTTATAGAGCTTTTCTGCAACCTTCATAATCAATCTATTTATTTTCCTAGAACCCTGACTACCACCAAGAACTAATACAACCTTTGCATTTTGAGGAATTCTCAAAATTTCCCTTGCTTCACGTTTTGAAACTTTATGGAAAATTCTTACTGGAACACCTGCTACAATAACATTATCTTTTTTTTTAAAATAAATTTTTGACTCTTCAAAAGGAACAAAAATTGCTTTTGCCCATTTACTAAACATCCTAATAACCCTTCCTGGAACTACATTTTCCTCTATTAAATAGTAAGGCTTTCTGAAAATCGTTGCCCAAAATAAAACAGGAAATGATGCATAGGAACCCGTTGCTATAACTTCCTTTCCAGATAAAACACTCCTAAAAACCTTCACAGTATGGCACAATAGGCTTATTTTATCATATTTAGAATAGATTTTGACATTGAATTCTTCAAAAGCTCTCGTATTTATCTTAGGACCTATTACCAAAATTTTGAATTTGGACTTTCTCAATTTAAGTTCTTGAGCAAGGGCAATAGCAGGAAATATATGACCTCCTGTTCCACCTGTGACAATTAAATAGCATTGATTATTCATAGCTTTCTTCTAAACTTGGGAATTTTGAATTTTTAACATCATCAATATAATGCTTGACTGCATTTGAAAATAATTCATAAGCATTTAAATATCTTCTAACGAATTTAAACTTCTTTTCACTAAGACCTATCATATCGTGAAAAACCAAAACCTGACCATCGCAATAAGGACCAGAACCTATACCAATTGTAGGGACTTTAATAGTTTCAGTAATTCTTTTAGCTAATTTATATGATACCTTCTCAAGAACTATGGAGAATACGCCCGCATCCTCTAAACTCTTTGCAATATCAATTAAATGTTCATCCTTTACAAGTTTATATCCATACAAATGAACCCTTTGAGGCATAAGTCCAATATGACCCATAACTGGAACACCATAAGTTGTTAGTTTTTTGATCAAATCCAAAACTTCATATTCACCCTCAATTTTAACACCATCACAACCACCTTCCTTCAAAAATCGCATAGCATTTCTAATACCCTCCTCCAATGAAACTTGATATGACATAAATGGCATATCACCTATAACTAATGCTTTACTTACAGCCTTTGAAACAATTTTAGAATGATATATCATCTCATCCATACTAACAGGAATAGTAGTTAAGTTACCTTGAATAACATTTGATAAAGAATCACCAACAAGAATAATATCAATACCTGCTTCATCAAGAATTTTGGCAGTTATATAATCATATGCTGTAAGTGATGTTATCTTATCTTTACCCTTTTTAGATACAATATCTTCAATACTTATCTTAGTCATAATGCTCTCTTAAACCCTGTCCAATAAGCCAAAAAAACAAAAATTAAGAACAAAAGTGAAGTTATTCTTGGTCCAAGTTTTCTTGAAAAGGGTATTAAGACAATAGGGAGCAATGCAAATACATAGTGCCAATTTATATTCCTTGAACCACTAATTAGGAGTATAATTCCTATTACATACTGCAAGAATAAAAGCGTATCTGCAACAATTCTAAATCTCCTAGAAAGACTTTCATTAAAAAAGGTAAGTATAAAAACAATAAGATAAGCTAATATTAGAATACCACCTACAATATGGTGAGCTAATGTCATTTGAAAATTTTAAGGCTTGGTGTAATATACACCTATTACAACCTGTCCAGTAGCTATAAATGAAAACCTATAACCTGGATATGGTTTAAACTTATCTAGAATTTGATAATTTACAAGAAAGATACGTACTTCATATCTAGAACCAGGTGTGCTAATATAGTAACCAGGAATTAAAATACTATCAGTTGATTTTGGAAGAAAATCGCTTGAATAAACAAGTGTAGGATTCTTACTTTTATCTTCAAAAAAAACTACAAAGTTATAATCATGGTTTTTTGAATATAAAGAATCAACTTTCCATTTAACAACAAGATCTTGGTTTAAATTTATTGTATCCAGGTCAGGTGGATCTATAATGAAAAAGCTATTAGGTGTTTCTATTGTCCTAAATAGCACTTCTTCATCAATATTATTGTAAATAATCCTTAGATTATACTGCTGTTTAGGAATGTAAGTGTAGCTTGTTTGATAGAAAGGATGGTAATAATCTAGTTTTTTATCGTTTATATAAATTGAAGCATCAGATATAACTTGTGAATTTTTAACATCGTAAAGGGCAACAAAAATAAGTGAACTAGATGCACCAGATGCAAAATTATAGAAAATACCATAAAGAGCTAAATCATATTCTTGGCTTGTTCCCTTTTTACAAGCTATTAGGATCAAAGCTATAATAAAAAGCCTTTTCATCTTATCTTTAAAATACGACTACTGCCTCTTCCAACAAAAATAAATGAATTCTGGAAAGGAGGATAAGGCTCAAAGTTATTTATAATACAAAAACTACCACTTATAAGAAGCAAATCATAATCACCAATATCAGCATTAGAAATATTTAAACTATAAAATGTATCTAAAACTGAAATATAATTGCTAGCAAAATAAAATTCAGTATAACCCGCTTTTCTAAGTAATATCATATTATTACCACTTGGTTCTCCATAATATGTCCAGCTTACATTAACTATCTCACCCCTTATAACACTATCCTTACTTAAATAAACTTTAACACTATCCAAATTATTTGAATAGCAATCTAAACTTATAATGTAATTTTGAAAGCTTATATCAACATGATAATTCTGATTTTTATTGTATTTCAAAATACTAGAATAGCCAAAAGCACCTGAATTATAGGTAATTTGAACATTATTTACCTTAACATTGGCATCTGAAATATAAACATTGTCAGTTAAATTTTTAATCCTAATTAAAACACCTGCAAGTGTATCTGAAAGAGGAGGTATAGATAAAATTGTTCCTGCAATAGCGTATTTAAGCTGATTCACGGGAGATGTAGAACTTTTGTCACTTTTGCATCCAAAAATGAATATTAAAAAAATTAAAAATAGTATCATTTCCAAAAACCTAAACCCACATTAAAAATTGGTTTATCATAGTCAGGTCTTAAATATGCACTTAGCATTAGAGAAAAAAGTAGTCTATTATAAATTACTGATAGTGAGTTCAAAGATGTTATAAAACTGAAATCCTTGTAGTCATAAACAATTTTTGCAATACCATATAAGTACTTTTGATTGTATGGCTTAAGCGGTCTTAGATTTAGGTCTATATCGTAAATAAGTTCTGCTTTAAGAGATAAATTAGTTAGAATTCTATTCTTTAGGCCGAAGTTTAATCTTAAATAATTAGTTGTGTCTGAAAAACTTTCAAACTTTTGAAATTGATTTTGACTTGTTAAATTAAGAACAAATGAGAAATTTTCGTAGATTACTCTTTCAAATCCTCCATTTACTATTATTTCAGAAAGACTTTTAGAACCTGATGGAGTTTGACCATAAAAACCATTCAGAAAAATACTATTTGATATTTTTGCTCTTTCAGCAGTTACACTATAACCCGAACACCCTATAACTACCAAAAATAAAACTTTTTTCAAAAATGAAATTTTAAAGGGTAGAGAAAAATTTTAAAAATTGTCCTTTAAAATTTTTGACTTATGAAAGATTGGAAAAGAACTATAGAGAAGATTACAGATTATAAGTGGAGAATACCAAAAAGCTATAAAAATGGAATGAATGTAGATGGTATTGTATTTGCTACAGAGGAGCTTTTAAATGAGATTATAGAGGAGGGAGAAGCACTTGAACAGGTTGCAAATGTTGCAACACTCCCTGGTATTGTAAAATTCTCCATTGCTATGCCTGATATACATTGGGGATATGGATTTCCTATTGGTGGTGTTGCTGCATTTGACCCTGATAATGGTGGCATTATAAGTCCTGGGGGCGTTGGATATGATATAAATTGTGGTGTAAGGATTATAAAGACGAATCTAACGGAAAATGATATTGAAAAATATAAAGTAAAACTTGCAGATAAACTATTTGACTATGTACCAAGTGGTGTAGGAGCAAGAAGTAAATTTAAGTTTTCTGATAAGGAACTTGAAAAGATTACACAAGAAGGATTAAAGTATTTAACAAAAATTGGATATGCATGGAATGAAGATTATAATTATGTTGAGGAATTTGGAAGTATGCAAGGGGCAGATTTTTCAAAAGTAAGTCAAACTGCAAAGGACAGAGGTAGAGAACAGCTTGGAACACTTGGAAGCGGTAATCACTTTTTAGAAGTTCAAATTGTAGATGAGATTTATGATGAAGAAATTGCTAAAAAGTTTGGACTATTTAAAGGGCAAGTTGTAATTATGATTCATTGTGGAAGTAGGGGATTTGGTCATCAAATTGCAAGTGATTATATTAGAGAGTTTGATAAAATTTTAAGTAAATACGGAATAAAGCTTGTAGATAGACAATTATCATGTGCGCCATTTAATTCAAAGGAAGGTCAAGATTATTATAAGGCTATGGTATGCGCTGCAAATTTTGCATGGTCTAATAGACAACTAATAACTTATCAAGTAAGGAAAGCTTTTAGTGAAGTATTAAATAAGAGTGCAGAAGAGATTGGGATGCATATATTATATGATGTTGCACATAATATTGCAAAGCTTGAAGAATTCAATGGTAAGAAGTTAGTAGTCCATAGGAAAGGAGCAACAAGAGCACTTCCGAAAGGTCATAAGTTATTACCACCAAAATATAAAGATATAGGACAACCTGTTCTAATACCTGGGGACATGGGAACATATTCATATACTCTTGTAGGAATGCCAAAATCAATTGAAGAATCATTTGCAAGTTCATGTCATGGTGCAGGAAGAGTTCTTTCAAGAAGTAAAGCAAAAAAAATTGTTCAAAAAACGAGTTTATTAAAGAAGCTTTCAGAAAAGGGTATTGTTGTAAGAGCTGAAAGTGATGCTACATTATTAGAGGAGGCACCAGAAGCTTATAAGGATGTAAGCAAAGTAGTAGAAGCAGTTGAACTTGCAGGTATAAGCAAAAAGGTAAGTAAACAAAGACCTATCATTGTTGTAAAAGGATAATTATCTATTGAATAAGCTTTTCATATTCATCAGCACTTAGTAGTTCATTTATTTCATTTTCATTTAAAATTTTTACCTTTACTATCCACCCTTCATTATAAGGATCTTGATTTAATTTTTCAGGATTAGTTTTTAAACTTTCGTTTATTTCAATTACTTCACAACTAATAGGAGCATAAACATCAGCAGCAGTTTTAACCGCTTCAATAACAGCAATAGATTCACCCTTTTGATATTTTTGATTCAATTTTGGAAGCTCAACGTATACTATATCTCCAAGCTGACTTTGGGCATAATCTGTAATACCAATAATTGCTCTATCGCCCTCAGTTCTTAGCCATTCATGCTCTTTCGTATATTTTAAGTTTCTGGGAATGTTCATAGGTTTTAAAATTTTAAAGCTTCATGAATAGAGATATTTTAAGCTTAACTTTTGCTCGTCTAATTATGGCATTTGGATATTCAGTTGCATTTCCGTTCTTATCTATTTATCTATATGAAGTGAAACATCTTTCAATGAGCTTAGTAGGTTCAATGATTGGCATTTCTACAATCTTTGGTGTTATAGGTAGAATTTTAGGTGGTGTTTTTTCAGATTACTTTGGCTCAAAAAATGTTTTAGTCTATTCATTTCTAATAAGGTCGCTCATTTTCTTATCAATTAGTATTGTTATAACTTTCAACCTTGATTACAGACTATTTATACCGATTTTAATTTTAAATTCATTATTCTTTAACATAAATATGTCAAATATGGATACACTTGTTGCCCAGCTAAGTAAGGAAGATGAGAGAAATTTAGCATATAGTATAAATAGAGTGGGTGTAAATTTGGGATGGGCATTGGGTCCTGCAATTGGTGGTATCATTGCTACAAAATCATTTTCACTATTATTTTTCATTTCATTTTTAGCAACACTATTTTCTGCAATAATTATGCAACTTACAATGCCAAATGTTAAAAAAACTTCAAATAAATTTGAATTTCCAATAAAGGATATTTTAGATAACAGAGCATTTTTATTATTTTCAATATATTCAATTGGTTTTTTTATCACGATGTCTCAGCTAATTTCAACACTCTCAGTATATGCTACAAACTACATTAAAATTACAAAAAATGAACTTGGAATAATTTATGCAATAAATGGACTATTAGTAGTATTCTTACAAATTCCAATATCAAACTATATTGAAAAAATTGATGAAAAAAGAGCTTTAATTCTTGGAACTTTCTTTTACTTTATAGGTTATTTTACAATAGGATTTGCACACAATTTCAACCATCTTGTAATTTCAGTTATAATAATAACTATTGCTGAAATGTTCGCAGTTCCATCATTTCAAACAATTGCAAGTATACTGGCTAATAAGGATAAAATTGGAAGCTTCCTAGGATTTTTTGGACTTTCTCAAGGACTTGGATGGGCAGTTGGTCCGATACTTGGAGGTTTTGCAATGGATCTATATAAGAATTCTTATATCCTAATATGGACATTTTTGAGTTCATTTAGTTTATTAAGTTGTATATTACTTTATAGATTGATTTGGAGAGCATTAAAATTTTGAAAATTATGGAAGTTAATATCTTAACATCATTTATAGCTGGATTAATTTCATTTCTTTCACCTTGTGTGTTCCCATTGGTACCTGCATATATTTCTTACATCTCAGGTATATCTATAAGGGACATAAGTAGCTCAAAAATTTCAATAAATACTATTTTTAATTTAATTTCATTTATCATTGGATTTTCTATTATATTTATCCTTTTTGGAGCAAGTGCAACTTTCATAGGCCAGCTATTGGCTCAAAATAAGCTTTTGATTTCAAAATTTGCGAGTCTTATAATTATAGTATTTGGACTTCAATTTATGGGCATTTTAAGGCTTAAAAAAGGTTATCAATTCAATAGTACTTTAAGAACATTCTTTTGGTTAACTTTAATCCTATTTGTTATACTATTATATAACTTCTTTCAAGGTTGGTTATTTTTGACAATATCAATTTTGCTAGTGCTTGTATTTAATTATTTTAACTTGATAAGCTTTGAGTTCCTTAATTATGAGAAAAAACTAAATGTTAATGTTGGGAAAGCAAGTATTATTTCCTCATTTATTCTTGGAAGTTCATTTGCATTTGGATGGACACCGTGTATAGGTCCAATTTTAGCAAGTATATTAACACTTGCAGCTATGCAAGATACAATATACAAAGGAATTATTCTTTTAAGTTTTTATTCATTGGGTCTTGCTATACCATTTTTTATAGCGGGTATTTTAACGGATTTAATTTTGAGAAGTTCAAGACGTATTAAAAAATTTTTTGGTGTTATTGAAGTTCTTGCAGGATTATTACTAATAGTAATAGGAATTTTAATCTATGCTGATATGTTTATAATTTTAGCATCATTTGGAGCAAAATTCTAGTATGCTTTAAAATTTTCAGAGAAAACGAGGTGATAATGTATGAGATTTATAAATATAACTTTTACTACACTTATAGGGTTAAGTGTATTTTTTGGATTTTTCAACTTCGGTTATAGCTGGGTAATTGCTTTAACATCAGCCTTTATATCATCATTAGTGGCTTACTCTCTTGCAAATTACATAGCAAATAAGAAAATAAAAGTAGTTGTTTCCTTTTCAATTGCTCTTGCTACTGCCCTTATCATAGGGAATTTACTGTCCTTAATTATAACTAAATTTACACCTTCAATTATACATAGCTACGTTTATCTAGTAATGAATTTGCTAGTCATCTATATTTTCCTTGCTTTTACTTATGCTAAGAGAAAAGATTTAAAGTTTGGAGAACTTGTTAATTTATTTCAAAGGGACTTTCATGATGTTCTTGGAAGACCAAAACTTTTGGATACAAGTGCATTGATAGATGGTAGAGTTCTTGAGCTTGCAAAGGAAGGTATATTGGAAGGAGAACTTCTTATACCTAAATTCGTCATAGGTGAAATACAACACATAGCGGATTCTATGGATCCTATAAGAAGGGAAAAAGGTAGGAGAGGTCTTCAAGTTTTGGAAAGCTTAAAACAATTATCTGGGAAAATTATAAAAATTGATATTATACCTGATAGTCCAAGGAATCGTGAAGTAGATCATAGACTTATAAATATAGCAAGGGCAAGAAGAATACCAATTATAACAACTGACTATAACTTACAAAAATTGGCAGAAATACAAGGTGTTGAAGTTATAAATATAAATAAAATTACAAAAGCACTTGCACCACCTGTAATGCCTGGTGATAAGTTGAGGATAAGGATTGTAAGGGAAGGAAAAGAACCTGATCAAGGGCTTGGCTATCTTGACGATGGAACTATGATAGTTGTTGACCATGCAAGAAAGGATATAGGAAAAGAAATTGAAATTGAAATTGTATCTATTTATCAAAGTGAAACAGGTAGAATTATATTTGGAAGGAAGCAAGAAGAAATAAGAGTTTGAGCGTTTATATTCATCCATCAAGCAAAATTGGGAATAATGTTGAAATAGGTGATAATTCATACATTGGAGAGAATGTAATAATTTTGGATGGGACAAAAATCGGAAGGAATGTTATAATTGAGGGACCAGCAATTATTGGTAAGAATAATCTAATATCACACAATGTAGTAATAGGGCTTGAACCACAGGACTTTAAATATAAAGGAGAAAAAACTTATGTTGAAATAGGTGATAGTAATATTATTAGGGAATTTGTAAGTATTCATAAGGCAACAGGTGAAGGAAATAAAACAATTATAGGCAATAACAATTATATAATGGCCTATGCTCACATTGCTCATAATTGTAAAATTGGTAATGGGACAATAATTGTAAATGCTGTTCAACTTGCAGGGCATGTAGAGGTTGGAGATTATGCATATATATCAGGGCTTGTTGGTGTTCATCAATTCACAAGAATTGGAGCATATAGTATAGTAAGTGGAATGTCAAGAATAAATCAAGATGTATTGCCTTTTTCTGTAGTAGAGGGTAATCCAGCATACTTAATAGGTATAAATTTAGTAGGATTAAAAAGGAGAGGATTTTCAAGCGATAGGATTAGTCTAATATCAGAAGCATTTAAAATTATCAAAAATCCCAAATACAATATAAAGGATGCCTTAGAAGAGATAAAAAAATTACCACAAAGTGAAGATATTAAAACACTTATTGATTTTATTGAAAACTCAAAAAGAGGTATTATAAAGAGGACAAGATTAGAAAAAGAGCTTTAAAACATTATCAATTTTATGGTTTTTAATCAAATAATTGTATGCTCTATTTATAGTTTCATTTCTTAAATTTTCATTTTCAATAATTTCTTTTATAACTTTAATAGCATTTTCAACATTTTCTGTCAAAAATCCAATTTTATATTTCTTTAAAATATCATCAGGATCAACTTCAAGCGAAACTACAATAGTTTTGTATTTAAAGGCTTGTAAGAATGTATTTGGAAAACCCTCTCTTTCCTTTTTGCTTGTATTTACAAGAATCCAAGCTTCTTTAAAATATTTATTAGTTTCCTCCAAACTTAATCTTCCTATATATTCTAAATTATTTGGCTTTATTTTCAAAATTTTTTCCTTTGGATAGTTATGACTATCAGAACCTATCATAATAAATTTATAGTTTGGTAAATTTTTTGCAATTTCAATAAATAACTGAGGTTGTTTTCTTTCAGAAAGATGAGAAACCCATATTATCAAAGGCTCTTTGCTCTTTTTAACATTTTCTTCTTCAATCTCAATTATAGAATAAATAATCTGACCATTAAGTTTAAATTTTCTTTTAATAAGTTCTTTTTGATATCTATTTTGAACAACTCTCAAATCCATTAAATACAAACCTAAAACAAAACAAATATCATAAAGTAAATAGTTCAAAAACAAAAATGGTAATTTATAGACTTTCTTATAACCTTTTGCATATTTAAAAAAAACCTTAACGTTATAAAAATAATCAATAGTTATATCTTCCGTTGCAAACCAAAATGTTTTAGCTCCTATAAACTTTGAAAAAATTCCAACAGGTAATAGGAATGGATAATTCATCCTCAAATATACAAAATGGGGTTTTAGCTTAAATAAATAGTAAATAATTTTTGGAAAATCAAAAATAGCAAAAATGCTTGTATTCTTTAAAACTCTAAAAACATTTATATTATCCACAATTTCAAAACTTTCTTTTTTAAGAGGATTTGATGTTAGGTAATAAACTTGAAATGTTTTGGATAAATTTTTAGCAGTTAAATAGGCTTGAACTTCCGCTCCTCCACCAAAATTATCCTTTATAAAATATGGCATAACAAAAAGAATTCGCTTCTCTATCAATTTATTCAACCTTAAAATCTTTAACATCTTCAACAATTTCAACATCTAATTTCTTTGCAAATTCAATTGTTCCCCTTGGATCAATAAATGGACTAATTATAATCTTTTTATCAATCTTTCTATTAAATTTCTTTTCATATAGCTTAACTTTTTTATCAAATAATCCAACATCACCCTTATTAACACTTGATTTAATCTCAATAGCAATAGTCTTGCTATCATATA
>FWWM01012407.1_pt1 | contig 14198 bp, 12 predicted proteins | sample 2228351 | NCBI WGS metagenome assembly FWWM01 (sample SAMEA103939774, study PRJEB20133) | metagenome | reverse complement strand
GCTTGGTCGTCTGTCATTATGTAATCCAGAAAAGTGAAATGCACCCGCCAGGATGTCTCTTTTTCGGCAGCCAGAGGACCGGCTTGCCCTCCGCTCACCCCGCCGCCGGCAGAGCCGGCCGGCGCCCCCGCCCCCGGCGCTGTGACGCTGCCCACCCCGCGCCGGCGACACTGGTGGCCGCTGGCATTGGCCGGCGCCGCCCTGATGGCCATCGCCGTCTTGCTCCTGCTCCGTCCAGATACGCACGGCTCCCTGGTCATTCGCGGGCCGGCCTCGGTGCGAGACACGTGGATCTCCGAAGCCTTCCCCAGCGAGTCCTACTGGCCCGATGACCCCGACCGCACGCCGTATCATCGCTACACCCGCGCGCACCTGCAATACTTTGACCACCGCGCTTTCGACCGCATCCTGGTGCAGTTCGATTTGAACGCGCTGCCGGTCAACGCCCAGGTAGAAGCGGCCACGCTGGATATCCACCTGGAAACGTGGGTCACCCTGGAGGGCAGCGAGACCATCACCCGCCCGTTCCCGGCCTCGGTCAGCGCGTTCAAGATACTGCGCGCCTGGCGGCCCGAGCAGGCGACCTTTAACGAAGCGCTGGCCGGCCAGCCGTGGGCGCAACCCGGTTTGGAGCCGGGCATAGATTTCGACTCGTCGCCGCTGGACGTTCAGCCGATCAACGGCACGGCCTGGCTCACCTTCGACATCCAACAGGCGGTCGTCGAATGGCAGCAGCACCCCGATACAAACTATGGCCTGCTCCTGGTCATCACCGCCGCTCCAGAGGGCCTGGCGCACTATTGGGTAGATATGACCGACGCAGCGGCTCCCAACCTGTGGCCCGTGGTGCGCATCACCTACCGGTGACCTATGCTGCGTATTTACTTGCTGGGCAGATTACGCGCAGAGTTCGATGAACAGCCCCTGCCAACGCCGGACGCTCCAGGCCTGGCCCTGTTGTGGGCGTATCTGCTTTTGCACCCCCAGCGCTGCATCAACCGCAACCAACTGGCGTTCACGCTGTGGCCCGACAACAGCGAAGCGCAAGCCCAGGCTCAATTGCGGCGCTATCTTTACCAGCTACAGCGATTGTTGCCGCCCGCGCCCGAGGGACGCCCCTGGCTGTTGAGCGAGGGCCGCGCGCTGGGCTGGAACCCGGCCGCCGACGCCTGGGTGGATGTAGACCAGTTCCGCCGAGATTGCGCGGCCAACACCACCGAGCGGATCAGCGGCGCCATAGCCCTTTATCGCAGCGACCTGTTGCCCGGCCTGCCGGGCGAGTGGTTGGCAGTGGAGCGCGCCCACCTGCGCCTGCAATACACCGAGGCGCTCGGCCGGCTGATCGATCTGCACGCCGGCGACGGCAACTACCCCGCGGCGCTGACCGCCGCCGAAACGCTGTTTCGCCAGGAGCCTCACCGCGAAGGAACGCTGCGCTGGTGCATGCGCCTGCGCTATCTGTGCGGCGACCGCGCCGCCGCCCTGCGCCAATACAACGACTTTGTGGCGCGCCCGGAACACGCCGGGCAAGTCTCACCCGAAACCGCCGCGTTGCGAGCAAGCATCGCCGCCGGCCAGGAACTGCCGGCGCCTGCCCGGCAACTGCCGGCCCGGAACGGCCCGGCGGAACAGTCCCAGCCCGCTCCACCTTCCCTCCCGGTGAGGAGCAGGACCCGGCGGGCAAGGCCGGCTCTCCACCTGCGCCGCTGGCTCGTGGACGTTGCGGCGATACTGGTCGCGCTGGTTGCGCTGGTTGCCATCTACATCGAGCGGCCATTCCACCCGCTGACGACGCTGACGCTGGCCGGCCCCGAGCTGGTCAGCGATACGTGGATCATTTCCTCTCATCCTGCCGCCACCGGCGCGGGCGACCTCGACGAGCCGTGGCTGTACGTGGACCTGCACGACGGGGGCGGGCCGGTCAATCCCCGCCTGCCGTTTGCCCGCTACCCCGCCGCCAAACTGAACCTGGCCAATACCGTCGTCAGTCATGTGCTGCTCCATTTCAATCTCAATCAGCTTCCGGCGCAGCGCCGCGTAACGAGCGCGCGGCTGGCGCTCCACCTCGAAGCAGATACCCTGTGCGTCAAACAGCAAGGCTGGCCGGCGGCAACCATCGCCGCCTATCGCCTGCTGCGCCGCTGGGATGCGAGCACGGTCACATTTAGCTACCCCTGGGCCGAGTTTGGCTTGCAGCCCGGAACCGATTATGCCCCGTCGCCTTTGGACCAGCAAACGGTTTCAGCGCCCGGCCCCCTGACGCTCGACCTGACCGCCGCCCTGCCTGCCTGGCAAAGGGGCCAGAATTACGGCATCGCGCTGATGGTCACCCAGGCGCCGGCAGGCTGTTCCCCCTATTGGGTTGACACCGTCGAGCACCCCGACCCAACCCGCCGCCCCCAATTTGTCATTCAATACCGCTAAATCGCCCCATCGGACGCTTTTTTGACGTTTTTCGGACGGTCATTGTGCTACACTAAAGCCATGACCCAAGCCCGGAATCCATCCAACTTGACCACCTCGCCGGTTTTTGTGGTGCGGCTATGGTGGGAGCCTTGTGCTCCCGAATCTGGCGGCGCGGGCGAGTGGCGCGGCTCGGTCGAGCTGCTGGCTTCTGGCACAAGACATTACTTTCGGGATATACGCCGGGTCGGCGAGATCATAGCCGCAATTATGAAGGAAACCGGGGTGTCAATCCCATAGGCGAGAACTTGACAGGCTGGCGGTTGAAATCGCGCCTCAAAGGGCCTTTGGCCGGCTGTCCACCTGCGTGGACAGGGCGTCTGTGCAAGTAGACGCCCGACTTAAAGCCCCTGAGGTGCGACTCGAGTTAGCGCCGATGGATGTCAATCCCCTCTCCATTGAGTGACGAGTAGAAGTGTGAGCATACCCCGCAAAATCAAGATGAATCTTGGAGGAGAAAATGGGCAGACGATCCTTTGCTTTTGTCTGGGGGCTGGCGTTCTTGCTTACCCAAATGCTGATTGGGGCCCCAATGCGCGAGACTGCCGCAATGCCTATGCCGGATATAGCCAGCGTGGGCAGCGGTGGCGCCAACCGGCAGGCCGCCAGTCAGGAACAGGCTTACCTGGCCAACCCGGCAGCCATCCAGCCGGGCCGGCGTGAGGCCAGCACGAGCGGCGGCCCCCTCGGCCAGCGCTTCCCCATCAGCCCCGTCCACCTCTCTGACGGGAGAGAGAGTTATCCCTCTGTGGCCTACAACAGCCAGTGGCAGGAGTATCTGGTGGTCTGGCAAGGGGACGACATCCCCGGCCAGGTCAATATCTACGGGCAGTTCGTTTCGCACCGTGGGGCGTTGATCGGCTCCCGATTCCTCATCCCGGCGTTCGTCGGCATCAACGCCCGGCCCGACGTGGCCTACAACCCGGCCCGCAACGAGTATCTGGTGGTCTTTGACCGCGGAGACGGAACGGCAGGTCTCTGGGGGATCCATGGGATGCGCCTCGACGCCTACGGCACACCGGTCGGCGCACAGTTCACTTTTGTATATTCCACGATGGTTAGTTATCTTGCCCCGGCTGTGGCCTATTCCACCCAAAGCGGCCAATACCTGGTAGTCTGGTTCAGGGATCAACGCGTGTCACCAACGCAATGGGGTATCGAGGCCCGCACCCTGTCCGGCGATGGCAGCACCCTCGGCCCGATCCTGGAAATCACCGGGCTACAGGAGTACCTCCAGCCGGGCTGGCCGGACGTGGCCTACGGCCGGGCCTGGGATGAGTTCCTGGTGGTCTGGGACCAGTATCGCGACAGCGCCACGACAGACCATGACATCATGGGCCAGCGGATCGGGATGTACGGCGGGGCGCACCTGGAAGGCCCCAATTTCCCCATCCACAATACGGCAGACGAGGAGGCAGCGGCGGCCGTCGCCTGGGTATCCCAACCCTCCGGCACGGGCGACTACCTGGTCACCTGCAGCCGCGAATATGGCGGATTGAGATACGTCGCCGGCCAGTTGGTGACCGATGACGGCACCCTCCACTACTACTATACCTGGATCAGTCCCTCCAACAGCGCCGACCCAATCCGCGTCAGCGCCGTAGCCGGCAACGAGAACACCCACGAGTTCCTGGTCGCCTGGAGGTACGGGGCGGCTATCCAGGCGCGCACGGTCACCAACGGCGGCGTCCTGGGGCCCTACGCCGAGTCCCAGCCCTATGGCCTGGACCCGGACCTCCCGGCCATCGCCGGGGGGCCGCTGGGCGACTATCTGGTGGCGTATCATGACCAATACTACACCGGGTATCCATACGACGTTTTTGGCTTCCTGTGGGGCAACCGGGTGTTCCTGCCGCTGGTGGTGCGGCATTGAGCCGCGAGGGGAACCATAGACGACGAGACGGCCATCCGCACCCCAAGTTCCACAAGCAGGGCCTGATTGATACCCAGGACGGGCATATCGTCCTGTTACAGCCGTACAAGCTGGTGATGATCGCTAAAGAACTGTGAATAAGAATCCAAAAGTACAAAAAGGAGAAAAAGCATGAAGCAGGTATTGCGAGTCTTGGCAGGACTGGCCGTGTTGTTGGCCGGGGCACTGTGGACCGGCGCGAGCCCGGTCTGGGGTGCAGGTTTTGTGGTGAGCTCGAGCTCTGACGATGCGGATGCTCACGACTGGCTCCCCGGCGATGGCATGTGCGCCGATGCCCAGGGGCGCTGCACCCTGCGCGCCGCCATCGAGGAGGCCAACGCCTCGCCCGGGGCCGACACCATCACCTTCCAGGCGGCCATGAACATCTACATCAATGCGACCGAGGGCGTGTTGCCCTCGCTGGATGAGACGGTGACGATCGATGCCAGCAGCGTGTGGGATGCTGGCAGCAATGTGCCGGGGGTGATGCTCAACGGCCAGGGGGGCAGTTTCGGCGGTCTGTACCTGGGCGATGATTCCTGCCAGATCTATGGCCTGTACATCACCAACTTTGGCGGCGCCGGCATCCTTGTGGTCTCTGCCGCCAACCGGATCGGCGGCAGCGGGGCTGGGCAGCGCAACGTCCTCTCGGGCAACGACATGGGCATCAGCCTGTCCGGTAGTTCAGCCCAGAACAACGTCTTGCACAATAACTACATGGGCTTGACGCCGGCAGGCACTTCCAAGAATCCCAATGACACCGGCCTGTACATCGGTAACGGCGCGAGCGACAACATCGTCGGCGGCAACGATGCCAGCCACGCCAATTATATCTCGGGCAATACGTACAACGGGGTGACAATCGAAGGGACAGGCACCGACAACAACTGGCTGGGGGGCAACGCCATCGGCGTGGGGACGGACCTGTCGAACCTGGGCAACGGGGCCCGGGGCATCCGCATCCAGAATGGGCCGGCCAACACGGTCATCGGCGGGACCAGCACCTCGGGGAATATCATCAGCTTTAGCAACAACAGTGGGGTGGGGCTGTTCAATGCCGGCAGCGGCACGCAGATCACCTCCAACCTGATTAGCGGCAACGGCGGCGACGGCGTCGAGATCAACAACAGCGCCAGCTGCGTGGTCAGCCACAACCTGATCAGCGGCAACAGCTTCAACGGGGTGCTCGTGAATGGAGCTACGGCCACGGGCAACACCATCACGGTCAATAGCATCTACGACAATGGCGGCCAGGGGATCGCGCTGGTAGCTGGCGGCAACACGGAGCTGGCCGCGCCGGTCATCACCTCGGCCAACGCCGGTGGAGCGTCGGGCACCGGCTGCGCCTGGTGCACGATCCATCTTTACTCCGACCCCGCCGACGAGGGGCGGTTGTATCACGGCTTCACCACCGCCGACGGCAGCGGCAACTGGAGCTATAGCGGCTTTATCACCGGCCCCAACGTGACTGCCACCAACACCGGTTCCTGTGGCCAACAGGTCGCCGTACCCACCGGCTGCGGCGACACCTCCGAGTTCTCGGCGCCGTATGCCATCGGCCTACAGAATAGAATCTTTCTGCCGTTCGTCTGCCGGAACCACTGAGTGGCGAGTGGGGGTGGCATGGGCAAGATATCGGCTCTGGTTCGACGCGGCGGCTTGATTCTGGCAGCTTTGGTCTTGCTGGCTGCCTGCGCGGAGGACAAACCGGATCTGCCGCTACCCCCATCGTTCAGCCTCTCCTTCAACCCCAGTGGCTAGGTTCTGGCGGCGGGCAGTGGGTTCGGCGCGATCCACCTGTGGGACGTCGCGACGGGCGCGCTGCTGCGCAAGATAAAAGCCAGCGACAGCACCGTGCGGGCCATCTTTGGCCCCAGTGGCTTTGTCCTGGCCCTTAACAAGATGTGTGGCCCGGGAAACAAGCGACCTGCCAGTCCAACTCTACGTCGGCTGGCAGGCCGCCTTTTATACCCCCGGGGCGACTCGAACGCCCGCACACGGCTCCGGAGGCCGCTGCTCTATCCTCTGAGCTACGGGGGCCAGCACACTTAGTATAGCACAGGCTGGCCAATTTAGCAAAAGAGGGAGTCAGGAGCGCAAGGCAATGAGCAACACCCCGCTCGCGACCAGCCCCCCTCCTACCATTTGCCAGACCCCCAACTGCTCGCCAAAGACAAAGTAGCCGATGAGAGGGCCAAAGAGCACCTCAGAGGTTGCCAGGATGGTGGCCACGCTCACCGGCAGCCGCCGCAATCCTGCCAGATAGGCACCAAAGGGGATGATGGTGGCGAGCCACACCAGACCGGCAAACCAGGCCCAGGTCGAGGCAGCCACCGGCCAGGGCAGAGCCATACGGAATTGAAAGGGGAGCAGGGCCAGCGCCCCAAAGCCGAATCCATAGGTCAGCACGGTCCAGGGGGGGTAGCGGCGGGCCACCTGCCGCCCGAACAGGCTAAAGCTGCCATAGGCCAGGGCCGCGCTCAAGCCCAGAAACAGCCCCCCGGCCGTCAGCCCCACACCGGCCAACTCTTCCTTGCCTGCCACCAGGACGCACCCAACCAGGGCCAAGGCCACGGCCAGCAGTTTAGCGCGGGTCAGAGGTTCGCTCCACAAAAGGCGAGCCATGACCGTAACAAAGGCCGGTGACGAGTAGAGCAGGATGGTGGCCACGCCGTAGCCAAGGCGCAGGATCGACAGGTTCCACAGCACATGAAAGGTGCCTACCCCCAGCATACCGAGGGCTGCCAGCCAGGGCAGGTCACGCCGCTCGACGCGCAACCAGCGGGGCCGGGCCAGGATCAGGCCGATCAGCAGGCAGAGAAAGGTTGCCAGATCGCGCCAGAAGGCCAGCGCCAACGCCGAAAGGCCCCCGCCGGCCACCGTCCGGCGGATGAACAGCCCTGATGTGGACCACAGGGCCGCCGCGCCGAGGACCAGGAGGAAACCGGAAGTTTGTTTGTGCACCGTTCAGGACCGCCGGCCGTAGATCGCTGTCAGCTCCAGAAGCCGCCGGGCAACCGGTTCGGTCAACGCACCGGGCAAAAGCCGCCAGCACCAGTTGGGCGGGCCAACGGTGCTGGGGGTGTTCATCCGTGCCTCGTGCCCCAGGCTCAGCAGGTCCTGGACGGTGGTCATGGCCGTGTTGCCCACCGACGCCCAGGCCAGCCGGATCAGGTCCCAGGCAATGTCCGACCCGTCGCGGCCCAGGTATTTGCGGGCATAGTCGCGCTCCTCTTCGGTCGAGGTAACCTGGTACCAGCCCAACACCGTGTCGTTGTCATGAGTGCCTGTATAGACCACCCAGTTGGGCGAAGCAAAGTTGTGGGGCAGGAAGGGGTCATCGGGGCCGGCGCCAAAGGCAAACTGCAAAACCTTCATGCCCGGATAGCCAAATTCGGCCTGCAGGGCATCCACGCCGGCGCGCGACTCGTCGTCAAAATCGCCCAGGTCCTCGGCAATAATGGCCACCCGGCCCAGGGCCGCCGTGACGGCATGGAACAGGTTTGCACCAGGGCCGTAGAGCCAGCGCCCATTGACCGCCGTCTTGGATCCGCCTGGCACCTCCCAGTAGTTGTAAAAGCCACGAAAATGGTCAATGCGCACCACATCGGCCTGGGTGAAGGCCATGCGAAAGCGCGCGATCCACCACGCAAACCCATCCTGAGCCATGACGTCCCAGCGGTAGAGCGGGTGGCCCCACAGTTGCCCCGTCTCGCTGAAATAGTCGGGGGGCACGCCAGAGACGACTGTCGGTTGAAGATCCTCATCCAGGTGAAAGAGGTGGGGATTGGCCCACACGTCGGTGCTATCCAGAGCGACAAAAATGGGGATGTCGCCGATAATCCGCAAGCCGTGTTTGTTGGCATATGCCTTGACGGCCAGCCATTGGCTGAAAAACTGCCACTGGCGATATTTGTGCCCCTCGATTCTATCGGCCAGGGAGTCGCGCCAGCGGGCCAGCGCCTTGGGTTCGCGGGCCGCCGCCCCGGGGTCCCATTCGTGCCAGGGCCGGAGGTCGTGAGCTTCCTTCAGGGCCATGAACAGGGCGAAATCGTCCAGCCAGAAGGCCTGTTCCTCGCAAAATCGAGCAAACTCTGCCCGCTGTTCAGCAGTGGCCCGGGCGCGAAAATTGGCGAACGCCCGGTCCAGCAGGGCCATTTTGTAGCGGATCACCGGCCCAAAATCTACCCTCTCGGCGGGGAAATCGGGCACCTCCTCCAGATCCATCGGCGACAGATGGCCCTCTTCCACCAGCTTTTCCGGGCTGATGAGCATCGGATTGCCGGCAAAGGCCGACAGGCCCTGGTATGGCGAGTCGCCATAGCCGGTGGGGCTCAGGGGGAGCACCTGCCAGTAGGTCTGGCCAGCAGAGGCCAGGAAATCTATCAGGCGGAACGCCTCATCGCCCAGGTCACCGATGCCAAAGCGGCCGGGGAGCGAGGTGGGATGCAGCAAAATGCCACTGCGGCGCGGGAATCTCATTGTTGCAACCTCCAGATAGTAACGGATTGGCAGAATGAACAGATCGAGTTGCCCGAACGAGGCCCATTATAACAGAGTTTGGGCTGGGGTGCACATTTCCACGGGGCAGACGTCAAACCCGATTAGCCTATTCTTCCGTCTTACGCTCCACGTGCCTGACTGGCCCATCCCGGCACACCAGCCAGCCCCCTCGCGCGCACGAGCCGCACACCCCAAAGCCGCAGCGCATATACCGCTCGTAGCTCAGTTGGGCGGGCAGGTTGTGGCTGAGGGCCAGGGCTTCCACAGCCTCCAGCATCGGCTCCGGGCCACAGGCGTAGAGAGCCCGATACTCATGTTCGCCAAGCAGGTCGGCTGCTGCCTCGGTCGCCACACCACGCCGGCCCAGCGAACCATCATCGGTGGTGACGGCCACCTGCGCGCCCAGGGCCGCAAACCGCCCGGTAAAGATCACCTCCTCGGCCGTCCGCGCGCCGATGACGACGCTCACCCCCCAGCCGGCCGCCGTGGCCCGTTCTGCCAGGAAGTATAGGGGAGCGACCCCATAGCCCCCGGCAATGAGCAAAATCCGGCCCGGATCGCCGCCCGGCAAGGCAAAGGACCGGCCCAACGGCCCGCGCAACCACAGCCGGTCGCCGGCGTTCAGGGCGTGGACAGCCGCGCTGAACGGCCCGACACGGGCAACGGTCAGCGTCACCGGGTCGGCGCGGACCAGGCTGAACGGCTTTTCGTTCACGCCCGGCAGCCAGGTCATGACAAACTGGCCCGGATCGGCTTCCAGGCGCAGGTCGAGATCCAGAGTCCGCACCTTTGGGCTTTCCTGGGCGATGCTCACGATGCGGGCGACGCGGGGCAGGCTTACCATCTTTTCACCCATGCGCTACCCCCCGCATTTCCGCCACGGTCTCGTAGCCCAGCTCGACCATCAGCGCCGCCATCTCGGCGCGGATGCGCCCAAAGACCCCCGGCCCCTCGCCGCACACCGCCGAGCCAACCCCCACTGCCGTCGCCCCGGCCATGATCATCTCCACGGCATCGCGCCCGCTGCTCACTCCGCCGGTGCCGACGATGGGGATGCCCACCGCCCGGTAGAGCTCATACACGCAGCGCACCGCCAGGGGGCGGATGGCCGGCCCTGATAGCCCCCCGGTGCGGTTGGCCAGCACGGGCCGCCGGGCATGGAGGTCAATGACCATACCGGTCAGGGTGTTGATGGCGGTGAGGCCGTCGGCGCCGGCCGCCTCCACCGCGCGGGCAACAGCGGCAATGTCGGCCACGTTGGGCGAAAGCTTGACCAGGACCGGCAGGCGCCCGGCCACGGCCTCTTTGACGGCGGCGGTCACCTGGGCAGCGGCGCGCACATCGGCGGCAAAGGGGGTGCCGAACTCATCATGCACGTTGGGGCAGGAGATATTGACCTCCAGCAGGTCCGGCTCTGCCGCGACGATGCGGGCGGCGACGCGGGCAAAATTGTCCACAGTGTCGGCGAAAATGCTGGCGATCAGCGCCGTGCCCAGTGGCTTGAGCAGCACTTTTGTGCGCTTTAGCTCCTCGACCTCGGCTTCGACGCCGGGGTTGGCCAGGCCGACGGCGTTGATCAGCCCATGTTCCCAGGCCAGGACCGTGGGGTTGGGATGCCCGGCGCGGGGCTGCAGGCTGCACGACTTGGCGGTGACAGCCCCGGCCCCGCAACGGGCCACGCGGGCCAGCAGCTCCGCCTCGGTGCCCAGGATGCCGCTGGCCAGGATCAGCGGGTTGGGCAGGGTTACGCCGCACAGGTTGACGTTCAAGCCAGCCAAGATGCTAACCGCCCCACAGAAACGCAGTCACCTCGTCCCGCTGCCCGGCGCTGATGCGCCCCGCTTCGACCAGCATGTCTAGCATCTGGCGCAACCCCAGCACAGCATGGAGCCGGTAACCGGCTGCCTCCAACTCCTCGCGCCCACCCTGCTCGCGGTCAATGAGCACCACCACATCGCGCACAACCAGGCCCGCTGCCTCCAGGGGGGCGATGGCCTCCAATTTGCTGCCGCCAGTGGTGATCAGGTCATCGAGCACCACCACCCGGTCGCCGGGCCGGAATTCCCCCTCGATCTGCCGGGCCGTGCCGTGGGCCTTGGCCTCTTTGCGCGGGTAGATGAGCGGCAGGTCCAGCTCCAGCGCCACTGCCGTGCCGATGGGCAGCGCCGCGTAGGGAATAGCCGCCAGGCGATTGACGTTTGACGTTTGACGTTTGACGCTTGACGCTTGACGTTCGACGTTTGACGTTTGACAGATCAGATCGGCGTAGGCAAGGGCTACCTGGCGCAGGACGCCGGGATGGGAGGCCAGCAGGCGCAGGTCTATGTAAATGGGCGACTTTTTTCCCGAAGCCAGGGTAAACTCGCCGAATTGAATCGCGCCGATGTCGGCCAGGGCCAGGGTCAACGCCGTGCGCCGGTCGTAGGGTCGGAAGGCCCCTCGCCCCACGCGGGCGGCGTTGATCCGCGCCCGCAGGTCCAGCGCCGCCTGGCGGGGATCGGCAGCATAGAGGATGTCGCGCGAGACGTTGACGATCAGGCCCAGGCCGTCGGTCCGCAGGCCCGCCGCCAGGGCTGCGGCCAGGTCCCCCCCCTGCGCCCCGACGCCCGGCAGCAAGACCCACGCCTCGGGCACCAGGGCGCGGACGCGGGCCAGCGCCTCCGGATAGGTCGCGCCGACGACCAGCCCGGTCCCCCATGCCGCCGCCTTTTCGGCCACAGCCTCATAGAGCGGCCGGCTGGGGCAGGGCAAGGTTTGGAGATCCGTTGCGCCGGGGTTGGAGGTGTGGCACAGCAAAAAGACCCCCCGCTCGGTGTAGGCGGTAAAGGGCGCCACCGAATCGTGCCCCAGGTAGGGGTTGACGGTCACCGCGTCGGCCCCCCACACCTCAAAGGCAGCGCGAGCATAGGCCTCGGCGGTGGATCCGATGTCGTTCCGTTTGGCGTCCAGGATGACCGGCACGCCTGCCGTTTCGTGGATGTAGGCGATGGTCTGGCGCAGCGCCTCCAACCCCTCCGGGCCGGCCGCCTCGTAAAAGGCAGAGTTGGGCTTGTAGGCGCACACCAGGTCCCGCGTGGCATCCACGATCCGCCGATTAAAAGTGAACAGATCATCGCCCGGCGGCAACTTTTCCGGCCGGGGATCGAGTCCGACGCACAACAGGCTGTCGTTCCGCCGCGCTGCCTCTGTCAAATTTTGATAGAACCCCATCCTTCCTCCTGTAGATCGGGTTTGTTACCTATCCCCATCAAGCTGAGAGCGTATCGATCTGCCTGGCAAATTGGCTCAAAGTGTGATATAATGGAATCGCAGATTGTGGAGGTGATTGTATGTCAGACACACTGTTCCCTGATGTCAAAACATTCTATGATGAGCACGGCCAGCCGTGTGAGGTCCTCTTGAGTTACGAGACTTTTCACAAAATCGAGAACCTGATCCGCCAGCTCCAGGCTCAACCTGACCAGGGGTACTTCTGGACTGACGAGTGGCAGGCCCGGATCCAGGAAGCCGAGGCCGATATTGCTGCCGGTCGTACCTATCGCGCCACCGAAAACTCGCTCGATGCTGCCCTGGATTGGCTCGATGAATGAGGTTGTCATCGAGCTTACCGAGCGGGTGAAAAAGGACTATCACGACCTTCCATCTCCAGTTCGCAAAAAGTTCAAGAAACAACTGCGTTTCCTGGCCGAAAACCCTTGTCATCCTTCCCTGCAAATCCATCGTATCCGCGGGACAGGCTATCGGGAATTCTACGTTGATGCTGAATACCGCTGTGTCTTTCGCCAGGAAGGCAATGTCTACTATCTGCTTGCCGTCGGCCGTCATCAGGTGATAGACGAATTCTCCAGAAAACGCTAGGCTCAGTTTGTTACCCGCCTGCCCCCTGATTTATCGCTTCAGCTCCTCACTATCCAGAACAACGGTGAACGGCCCATCGTTGTAGATCTCGACCAACATCACAGCCCTAAACTCGCCGGTTTCGACGCGGCGAACGCCGGCCTGGCGCAGCCGGTCGGCCAGGTATTCTACCAGCGGTGCGGCAACGTCGGGCGGGGCAGCGTCGGTAAAGCTGGGCCGGCGGCCCTTGCGGCAGTCGGCGTAGAGGGTGAACTGGGAGATAACCAACGCCTCACCGCCCACGTCGAGGATCGAGAGGTTGGTCTTGCCCTCGGCGTCGGCAAAGATGCGCAGGTTGGCGATCTTGTCCGCCAGGCGGTCGGCTGTGGCCCGGTCATCGCCCAAGCCAACCCCCACCAGGATGACCAGGCCCGGCCCGATCTCGCCGATGGCCCGCCCTTCGACCGAAACCCGACCCTGGCGAACCCTTTGGATGACAGCGCGCATAGGTCCTGGTACTCCTTGTATCCGGTGTGTGGTCTGCGTCATTGTAGCCGCTGCCCGCCGAAAAGTCAAGCCGGACGCCCGGCCGGGAGAGTAGCGCAACTCCGCAGGAGTTGCGCTACAAGCATTCTGCCTTTTCCTCGGGCAGGTTGTCGGGGCAACCCTTGTGGTTGCCCGGCCCTGGCTATCGGGCACACAGCACTTGACAGCACCTGCAATCCGGGATAGAATAGCCGCCAATCGTACTAACTGCTTGGCATGGTCACCTGAGCGAACAAGCAGTTGGTGAAAGAAAATTGTTGGTCTGATCAATGATCACCCCTTCCTGTGAGAGAGGGGTGGGTGGAGGGTGGGGGCCTCGACAGGGTGAAACGCGCCTGTCAGAAAGCCCCTGCCCCCATCCGCATCCTTCCTCACACCGGTAGAAGGGTGGTCCTATAACTGCAAGTTGAAGAGATGATGACTATTGAGGGTGAAAACGGCACCACCGTTTTGCACCGTACCGCCGACTATCAACCGCCACGCTCGTGGCGCACCTGGCTCATCGGCCGGCCGCTGCCTACCGCCGATGCGCCCCATCAGACGATCCGCAAGATCGTCGGCCTGGCCGTCTTTGCTTCCGACGCGCTGTCTTCTACCGCCTATGCCACCCAGGAAATGATGGTGATCCTGGCTGCGGTCGGGATGGCCGCCTTTGGCTATGTCTTTCCCCTCTCCATCGCCATTGTGATCTTGCTGGCAATCGTTACCGCCTCCTACGTTCAGGTGATTTTCGCCTACCCGAACGGGGGAGGGGCCTACATTGTGGCCCGCGACAACCTGGGCGAGCTGATGGCCCAGGTGGCCGGTGCGGCCCTGCTTACCGACTATGTGCTCACGGTCCCAGTCAGCGTAGCTGCAGGCGTCGCGGCTATAGTTTCGCTCGACCACTCGCTCGCACCTTACGTTACCACGATGGGCGTCTGTGCGGTCGCGTTCG
>FWWM01012397.1_pt1 | contig 14203 bp, 16 predicted proteins | sample 2228351 | NCBI WGS metagenome assembly FWWM01 (sample SAMEA103939774, study PRJEB20133) | metagenome | reverse complement strand
CCATCACCGCTTCCGCCGGGTTTTCCTTGGTGGGATCAAGGACGTAATCTGCACCGACTTTCTTCGCCAGCTCTCTGCGGACTTGGGAGACCTCGAACGCGACGACCTTGGCGGCGCCGGCGGCCTTCGCTAGCTGAATGGCAGCAAGACCGATGGGGCCTGCTCCGTAGATAACTACATACGCACCGGGCCGAAATCCCCCGGCGCACTCGAAGATGGTGTTGTAGGCTACACAGGTGGGCTCTGTAGTGGCCGCCACCTGCCAGGCCGTCTTTTCGTCGGCATAGCGCTCAAAAATGGCGTCCACTTTCCAGCAGAGTTTTGCCGGGACCACGATGTATTCGGCCATGGCACCGGGGATGGTGAACCCAATCTCTTCGAGGTTTTGGCACTGGTTGGGATAGCCATCCCGACATGGCCGACAGTACCCGCACCAGACCATCTCCTCTACGGTGACTCGGTCTCCGACTTTGAGGCCTTTTCCCTCTGGGCCGGGCCCGATCTCCACAATTTCTCCAGCGAATTCGTGACCGATGGTGGTGGGGAACTTGGTGAGCCCAGGATAAAGCATGTATCCGTCCTTGTCCGTCTCGTAGAAGTGCACATCCGATCCGCAGATCCCGCAAGCTCTCACCCGAAGGAGGACTTCTCCCGGACCGGGTTTCGGATCAGGAACTTCCTTAAGCTCAAGTTTTGGGTAGCGCCATACGTTTGCGCCCTCGATAGCCTTTCCAGTTTTAAGTTCGAACTCTGAAACGTGGTAATTAGGCCGCGGATCCCATTTGGCCTCTAAAATTAGCGCTTTCACACTTCCCTCCTTTTGCAAACGTTTGTAACCCTTTTGATTATACAAGTTTTTGTTAGGCGGAGCCAGGGCTCAGCGAGCTCAGCAGCGGGGGTCGACCTCGGCAGGGCAAACCGGCCGCTTCTCTTCCAGCGACCTCTTTGCGGCCAAAGCAAGCACAACCGGTCTGCGCCCCTCTTCCCCACTTATTGGCGGGTCCCTACCCTCAAGAAGCGCCAAAACGAAAGCGCGAAGTTCCCGGACAAAAGCTTCAGTATAACGATCCATAAAGAAAGAAAAAAGGGTTGGGCCGTCTTCCCCGGAGGCGTTCCAAAGAGTTACCGTATGCGGACGGGGATTCTCTACACGTATCATTCCTTTTTCTCCAAGGATTTCTATACGTTGATCGTATCCGTAAGTAGCGCGTCGAGAATTGTCAATAACCCCCAAAGCTCCGCTTCGAAAACGCAAAGAGATAACAGCGGTGTCCACATCCCCGGCCTCTTTTATCTTGGGGTCAACCAATGCCTCGCCCAACGCGTAAACCTCAACCACTTCGTCCTCAAGGAGGAAGCACGCCATGTCAAAATCGTGAATAGTCATGTCCAAAAATATCCCGCCAGAGCGCCGAATATAGTCAAGAGAAGGTGGAGCTGGATCGCGACTGGTTATCCGCAAAACCTCAGGTTTTCCAATAGCTCCTTGGATTAGGAGTTCTTTCGCTTTGGCAAAGTTTGGATCAAAGCGGCGGTTAAAACCTACCATAAGCTTGATCCCGCTCTCCCTTACAGCAGAAAGGGCTCGATCGATTTCTTCAAGACTCAAGGCAATCGGTTTTTCGCAAAAGATGTGTTTTCCTTTCTTGGCTGCAGCGACGATAAGATCGGCATGGGTGTCAGTACTTGTACAAATAAGCACAGCTTCAACTGTGGGATCTGAGAGGACCTTTTCCGGATCGTCATAGGCTTTGGGAATTCCAAATTCTTGGGCACAACGACGAGCAGCTTCTCCTACTACGTCAGCCACCGCCACAACTTCTGCCTCTGGGATCCACCTTACGAGGTTTTCCACATGTAACCGACCTATCCGTCCCACACCCAAAACCCCAACCCTTAGGCGCTTCATTCCCCCTCCTTTTGCGCCTTGACAGCAAGCATTTTACGCCAACATTAACTCGTCTTGAAACACACACAATTCACATTTATAAAGACGTCAAGCACAGCTAGATCTTACACAAATAGGCGCGGCAGTATCCCGGCGGTTGTATCCGTGAGGGAGCATGGTATCCTTATCCAGAAAATCCGCAAAGAAAAAGGAAGGCCGCCATACCGGGAAAATTGGAGGGGGAAGAGCAAGGGACTTTTGGAGAGGCTGATGGTGGAGGAACGGGCCATATACTGGAAGAGCATCCCGTCAAGGCCCGGGTACTATATTAACCCTTTACGGCCCCATCGAAGACCCGAGAGTTCTCGGGTTCGGAAAGGGGGTTTCCGGCAGGCGATCTTCCCAAAGCAAAGAAAGGCTTCGTTGAGGCCTGCCGAGGCGAACTCAGTCCTTTACGCTGCCGGGATTCTTGGAGGCAATCTACGCGTTCTACTCCTCGGAAGAAGAGGGAACCCGGAGTACTACGCTATCCACCTCCATCATCCTCCACATCCGGGGGAAAAACGCCCAAGGAGCCGGTTTATCTGGCCTTTGGGGCTTTCGCCATGGACGAAGGGGGATTCTAGCCGAAGGGGAAAGCGTTCAGAACTGGGAATGAGGTACTCAAGTATCTTCGGCGGGGCGGGGTGGAGAAGGTCCGGATCGATCTTGGCGATGAGCTTTCGGATTTAGGGGAGGCGATGAAGAAGATCTTCCCGAAAAACGAAAGGCAACTTTGCGCGCTCCACGCCGTGCGCGAGGGCCTCAACAAGGTGAGGAAGGGAGATCGGCAAGGGGTGGCCGAAGCCCTGAAAGCGGTGTACGGAGAGCATGGAGGAAGGTTGAGGAGGTCGCGGGCTGCCTGAAAAAAAAGAAAATCGGCCTTGCTGGCCTTTCTGAACCACCCTTCCGAGCTACGGCGGTATCTTTACACCACGAACTAGCCAGTTGGAGCGCCTTTGCAAGGATGAAAAGGAGGGCCAAGGCCGTGGAAGTGGTCGTCCATGAAGGGGCGGTGGAAAGCTCCTATGTACCAGAAGCTATAGGCGAGGAAATTGATGGAATTTGCGGAAATTGGGATGGGAAGCTACCATGCTGTCTAGACACATAAACGGAACACCGCGCTTTTTAACGGCATCATGGATACCTGTGTTTGCCTAAGAGCCAGACTTTTTGCTCCTAAAACAAAGTGTCACTATTATCTTGAGCTATGTCCAAGGGAGAAGCATTGGCGGCAACCCTGGGCACAAAACCACAGGTAGTCCTTTTGGCTTTTTCCCTCCTTGCTCGGCAGGGCGTGCATATTCGAAAATGTTTGGTGTTCCACACCCGTTCTCCTCGTCTGGACATTCAAAGAGCTCTGAAATATCTTAGAGAAACTTGGCCAAGCTGGAGCAATCGTGTGCCTTTGGACTTTAAAAGTTTCCCTGTTGATGATTTGAACTCTCCCGAGGCTTTGCGCCAGGTTTATCGCGTTATTCACGAAGGCATACAGGATTTAAAAAACGCTGGATTTAATGTGCATTTGTCCATTTCTGGCGGAAGAAAACCGATATCGATTGCGGCTTTTCTAACTGCTCAATTCCTCTTCAGTTCTTCCGATCACATTTGGTATCTTTATACTCCGCCGAATGAAGAGGATGCCGATCCTGCTCAGCTACTGCGGAATCCCCGCGTCCGCCTCATTGATCTACCTGTCCCGGTGTGGACAGATCTTCCTCTCCTCCTTCGTGCTGTAGGCCAGTATCACGATCCGTGGACGGCCGCTGAAGTGCAGCGGTCTCTTGTGCAGCAAGCCGACCAATGCCGCTTTGCCGAGATTTTTCAAGGAAAACTCACAAAAGCTGAACGAGAAGTGGTACGTGCCCTAATCCTTTATGGCGGGACGAATAAGGATATCGCTCAAAGACTGGGCAAAAGCCCAAAGACTGTAAGCCATCAGCTAGCTAGCGTATATCAAAAGTTGCGTAAAGAGCTGGGGAATGTTGCAGTCGACCGCACCGCTGTAGCCAGCGTTTTCTCGCCAATCCTGCGAATAGGTCAAATGACCGATGCCTAAAGGCTTTAAACCTGGCAAAATTGGCCGAGGAGGTGATGGATGAAGGAGGATTTAGGAAGAATTGCCCTGGCTGGGCTTCTTCATGACATCGGAAAATTTGCATATCACGCTGGAGAACAAGTTAACGGTCGAAAAGATCACGCACTGTTAGGCGACAAATTCGTACGCCTTTATGTTCCTGCTGCGTGGCGGGGGGCCCTGGCCCCGGTGGGCTGGCACCATGGCGATCCTGAAGGGAAAGGGCACGAGACCTTCCCAGTGCAAGTGGTGCAGGTTGCCGACCGTCTTTCTGCAGGAGAAAGAGAAAAACGTGAGGAAGAAAACATCGCCATTGTGCCCCAAATGGTCACCCCTTTCTCTAGCCTAGGTCCATACCAAACCTCGCCGGCTTGGCTTCCCTTGGCTTCCCTTGCGCTCGACGAAAGCCTCTTTCCAAAACCGGATCATCTTGGCAAAAGCGAACTCGAGCAGGTTTATAAAGAATTGTGGAAAAATTTTTGCGAAAAGGCGGATAAGTTGCGACAAGTTCACGAACTTAACCCTGTTTTGGAAACTTATCTCGCCAGCATGCTTGACCTTCTTTTGCGCTACACGTGGTGTGTACCCTCTGCCTTTTACCACGATGTCCCAGACGTGTCCCTTTACGACCATTCCCGCATCACTGCCGCCGTCGCTGTGTGTGTTTACGCCTCGTTTGTTGGTCAGGAAAGCGAACTTCGACAAATTTTGACTAGCCTAAGAGGGCAAGACCCCCTGGAGTGGCCCGAGGAACCGAACGTGGCAGCGCTGGTGGAGGGCGACCTCTCAGGTATTCAGGACTTTATCTACGGATTAAAGAATCCTAAAGGATCTGCCTCTGTGCTGCGCGCTCGAAGCTTTTATTTACAAATCCTAACAGAAGTTATTGCGCGCTGGATGCTTCGGCAGATGGAGCTTCCCCCGACCAATTTACTTTATTGCGGTGGCGGCCGGTTTCGCCTGCTTGTGCCCATAACGGAACTAAACCGCTTGGAGGACTTTAGAGCTCATGTGAATCGTGTGCTCCTCCGCGCTCATCGGGGTGCGTTGTATTTGGCGCTAGAGGGCATACCTTTAACTCCCGCCCATTTCGGTCGAGCGCCCGTCCATATGGAGAAAGGGCGATGGCAAGCGCCGCGCGGTTTAAGAGCCGCTGAAGATGATTTGGCACAAAAACTCTCGGAGCGCAAAAGGCGCCGTTTTCTTGAGCTCCCGGCCGCAGACCTTACTGACCTGTTCCGCCCAAGCGGCGGTGAAGAAGGGATTTGCGATGTATGCGGAGAACCCGGGGTCATCGAAGAGGACGAAGAAGGGATACGTTGGTGCCGAAGCTGTCAAAGTTTCCGCGAACTTGGGCGTGCGCTGCGTAACGCAAAATTTGTGCGATTAATTTGGCAAGAGGCCAGTTCTTTTTCAAGGTTAAGCACGTGGAAAGATGTTTTACATTCTTTTGGGTTCAAGATGGACATAGGCTCTGAGCTCTGGCCTCCGGCACAGGAGATCTCTCTCCTCTGGTATCTCACAGACGATCCCATACCCCCTCGTGTCCCCCAAGAAATTGCGGCCCGAAAGTTTTTGGTGAACGTGGTGGCCACCTGGAAAGAAGGAGAGAAACCGCCCGACCCTGAGCTTGCGGGAAAAGTTGGGGAGGTCAAACACTTTGGTGTTCTGGCTGCCAACTCCCGCGGAGCACGCGCCATAGGCGTTCTTCGCATGGACATGGACAATTTGGGCTGGCTTTTACGCGACGGGTTTGTGGTACAAAAGGACGGAAAGTACTTCGACTATGGAACCTTTTCTAGAAAGCACAGTTTAAGCACTTTTCTCACCCTGTTTTTCGAGGGGTTTGTTGACAAATTCGTGCGTGATCTTGCCAAAGAAGAGGACTGCGCCCGTGTTTATGCCGTTTATTCTGGCGGAGACGACCTTTTCTTTGTGGGCTCTTGGGATGCTATGCCAATTTTGGCGCACAGGATACGGCAAAAGTTTGCAGAGTTTAGTGGGCGAAAGGATTTGGGGATTTCCGCGGGCATTATCATCGTCCACGAAAAATACCCCCTTTACTTGGCCGCTCAAAAGGCGGCAACCGCCCTGGAGAGGGCGAAAACCCCGCGTGATAACCGCGTTCAAAAGGGTCTTCCGCCTCAAAAAGATGCCATCTCCTTTTTAGGTCGTGTAGTGCCTTGGGAAAACTTCGCAGAAGTGTGGGAATTGGTTAAAAATCTGAAGGAGGAGGTGGAGAAAAATGAACAAGCTACGCGAAGGCTGTTGTTTGTACTGCAGGAGGTGGAGGAGGAGTATCGACGAGGAAAAACCAAGCGGGGCGTATGGGGGCCGTGGATCTGGCGCACTGCCTACTGGCTAGCCCGCCACCAGGAAATGGCGCGCAAAGCCGCACGCGATACAAGCCTTTATGCAAACCTTAAGAAAAAGCTTTCCGGCGAAGCTTTTGGGGAAAACATCGAATTGATAAGCCTTGCAGCCCGCTGGGCCGAACTTTTGACGAGAAAGAGAGGTGGGATATGAGCGAGGAGATAAAAAGGATAGTTGGCGATGAAGGTGCGGCCAAGCTTTTGGTCGAAAAGGCAAAAGAACTTGGCAAAAAATTACAAAAAGAGGGCTTAAAGATGTCGCAAATCCGCGACATCTTCGATGAGCTTCGCCAAATCGAGAGCATTTGGATGCGCAACCCGCAGCAGGCAATTCGCAGGCTTCACCTCCTTCGCCCAAAACTGTACTACCGCAAAAAGCGAATCTCTGGACTCGACCAGTTGGCCCAGGTCCTCGATCTTGCCGTGCAGGAAGTAACGGCGGCGAACTCCGATGCCGAAATGCATGCGCGATTCCGTCGGCTTAAAGAGTTCGTTGAGGCCGTTGTGGCCTACCACGGAGGTGATAAATGATGCCCGCTGTGGCAACTTTGTCAGTGAAGGCTAGAGTTTTTGTGCGATTCAAATTGCGTGCCCTTACGGGACTTCACATCGGAGGCACAGCCGGAGGCATTGCCATTGGCGGCATCGACAACCCCGTGATCCGCGATCCTCTCAGTAACCGCCCTTACATTCCAGGCTCTTCCCTCAAAGGCAAGATCCGCTCCTTGTTGGAGAAGCAATTTGGGAAGAGGCCAAACTGGAAAATCCATAACACGTATATTCACATATGCGAAAGCGCCCAAGAATATCAGCAGTGTGAGGTCTGCAATGTATTCGGAGTACCGGCAGAGCTTAACTACACCCACACCCCAACTCGACTCATTGTGCGCGACATCCACCTTGACGAGAAGTCCGCGGAGGACATGGAAGCCCTACTATTGGATCGCCCATATACGGAGGTGAAAACGGAGGTTTCCATAGATCGCATCACTTCCGCGGCCAATCCCCGTCCTGTGGAACGCGTGCCCGCAGGCGCAGTGTTTGGACCGGGGGAGTTTGTTTACACCATTTATGACGGCGACGGTCTTGCTGACCCCAAAACGGACGTCGAAAGGTTAAGCGTGCTTTTTGAGGGCATGGCCCTTTTGGAGCACGACTACTTGGGAGGCATGGGATCGCGAGGCTACGGAAAGGTCAGGTTCGAAGAAATCAAGATATCCTTGCGCCCCAAGGAAAAATATTTTGCCCCTGAAATGGTGGTGGCTGAGGTCCCCGACTTGTCCGCCCTTTTGGATAGGAAGGACGAAATACTGGAAGAAATCAAAAGGGAGTTGGGACTTTAGGAGGAGCCTGTGCGTGTAAGTCTTTATTGCCTGAAATTTCCCGCAGGCTTGCACATCGCTCCTCACGAGCTTTCGTTGGACGAAACACTTCCCACGATCCCCTCCGACACCCTGTTTTCCGCCCTTGTGCACGGCTGGCTTCGCCGCGGAGGAGATCCCAACCACTGGCTGGAGCCGTTTGTTCAAAGCAAACCCCCGTTTTTGCTCACCTCCGCTTTCCCTTGGGTCCACGACCAACCCTGGTTTCCAAAGCCTCTTTCTTTTCAACCCTCGCCGAAGTGGCAAGCTCTTCCTTTCCTCCCCGAGCCCCTTTTCTTCCGTGTGGCCAAGGGAAAACCATTAGATGAGCCTCCGCCGGAGTTGGAAGAAACTCCTTGGGAGGTGGAGCAAATTCCGCGGGTAAGCCTCGACCGCATAACCCTACGGAGCAACCTCTTCCACATTGCTCGTGTGCGGTTTCCGGCTGGATGCGGCTTGTGGTTTGGCGTAGCCTGGCTGAACCATGAGATGCGCTGTGGAAGCCTTTCTTTCCGCGAGGCATTGGAATTGGCCTTAGCTGAACTCACAGAAACTGGGATAGGGGGCGACAGGGGATTGGGCTATGGCCGCTTCAGCTTTCAGCATGTGGACGATGTAACTTGGCCAGATCCAGTAACCGCGCTAGGGGTGTTGCTCTCCCGCCTTTGGCCCAAGCCCAAGGAGGTCGAACTTTTGCGAGGGTCTCGGGCGTGGCGCCTTACGGAAGTGGGAGGGTTTGCGGAAACCGCCGTGGGCCATGTGCGCCGGCTCCGAGTCCGTTTAGTCGCAGAAGGTTCGGTAGTGCCAAGCGTTGTGAAAGGGGGCTTGGTAAACGTAGCCCCCGAGGACTTTGCAAAGAAACACCATCCCATTTGGCGTTATGGCCTGGCCTTCCTCTATCCCTGGGAGGTGGACCATGGCCCTTAAAACCGAATTTCGAATCGCCGTCAAGGTGCTTACACCCTTGCACGTCGGCACTGGCCGTACCCTCCTTCAAGATTTCGACTACGTTGTGAGCCAAGACAATAAAACCCTGCGCCTTCACGAAGAGCGTTTTTTGGAATGGATTTTCGATCGAGGAGAGGATTTTGATCGCCTCACTCGGGGAGTCCCTCCTGGAAAGATCCTGGGCTCTGCCATCCGTACAGATTCGCCCCTTGTCCGCTACATCCTTCGTGGGGTTCCTCAGGGCGTCCAGGAAATCCGAGAATGCATCAAAGACGCCCATGATTGCCCATATTTGCCCGCCTCCTCTTTGAAAGGCGCTTTGCGCACCGTCCTCCTTTGGAAAATATGGACGGATCGGAGACTTACCCTTAGAAAAATCCGCCTTTTAGAGGACAAAAAATGCGCGGCCAGTGCCCTGGAAAAGGTGGTTTTCGGAGCGACACCCCAACAAGACCTCCTTAGGGCCCTGCGTTTGCGCGATTCTCGGCCAGTGTCAAAGGAATACCTAGTTTTGGTAAATGTTCGCTGCATCTCACTGGCGTCTCGCGACGGGATCCCCATAGCTCTTGAGGCTATTGCCGGCCAAGCGACCTTTTTGGTGGAAGGGCATGTGGATGAAACGGCGTTCCGACCCTGGGGTACCTGGGCCAAACCCGGTTTCTTGCCAGAAGAAAAGCGCTCATGGCTGGCTTGGGAGTTCATAGCTCAAGCAGCTCGAGAGCGAGCCTTACAAAAACTTGAGCAGGACCGCCGCTGGGCGGAAAAAGTGGGGCTCAACCCCAAGCCATGGGAGACAATTCTGGAGGAAATTCACGTGGCAATGCGGGGGGAACGCAAGGGCTTCCCCTTGCAAATCGGGTTTGGCAGTGGTTGGCTTGGCACCACCCTCGGTGCGGCGCTTTTGGCCGACCCAGACTACGCCAGTCTAGTCCATAAAAAATTCAGGCTTGGTCAAAATCCCAAGACAACAAGGCAAACCCCTCCTGATCGCTACCCTTCCTCCCGCCGGCTTGCCCGGCTTGGCAACCTCGATCTTCCCCTTGGGTGGGTTTGGCTTTTGCCAAAGGAGGAAGGATGAAGAAGGTTTTGGCTGTAACCGTGGGTGGCGAGCCCGATCCTTTGATCCGTGTCATTTCCACACGAAGCCCGGATTTCGTGATCTTCTTTGCCACAACCGAACCTGGCGGCGGGTCACGTCGGTACGTTGAAGAAGATACGGAAAAAGGGCCTTCCATCGTTTCTCAGACCTCCCTTTCCCCGAATTGCTACAAAATCGTAGAAATCCGTGACCCGGATGACTTTGAGGACTGCTTCAGCACGATGTATCAAACCCTTCAGGGCTATCAAAACGCTCAAGAACGCTGGGCGGACTACACCGGCGGCACAAAAACTATGTCAGCAGCTTTGGTTCTTTCTGCTCTCCTTTTAGGATGGGAACTGAGTTTGGTGACCGGCCCGCGCCGCGACACGGTAAAAGTTCAAAAAGGAACAGAAGTGGTCCGGCGTGTTCATTCCAGCCCATTCCAGCGGGAATTCGTCTTACGCCAAGTGCAGCTCCTTTACGATCACAACGAATTCGCTAGCGCCGCCGACGTTTTGGAAGATTTTTTGGCCACCGTCGATTCTGACCCCGACTTAACCAAACTCCATGCGTTTTTGCGGGCCTTGGCCCTCTGGGACCGTTTTTGCTATCCGAAGGCTTATGAGATCATGAGAACTGCGGCAAGAATCTGGCCTAAAGGGTGCGAACTTTTGGCTAGACTCATGTGTGAGGCCAGTTACGTTGCCGTAGGAGATCTTTTGGGAAACGCCCTGCGCCGCGCAAAGCAAGAGCGCTACGAAGACGCCGTCCTTCGCCTATACCGGGCCGTGGAGCTTTTGGCTCAGGTGCACTTTCGCCTAAAACACAACCAAGACACAAGCGATCTTGATCTCAGCAGGTTGAAATTGCCCCAAGATCTTGCAGAAGAGCTCAGGAAAAGAAAGGAATCGGAGGGGAAGGCGTGGGTTGGGCTTCGCGACGCTTACCGCGTATTAGAAGCCACCGGCGACCCCTTAGGGAGCCTGGTGGGAAAGAAGTGGAAAGAGCCCCTCTTGGACTTGCAGTTCCAGCGAAACCAGCTCTTACTTGCTCACGGAACTAGCCCGATAACCAAAGAAGGATGGGAACGCGCTCAGCGTATTGCCTTTAATTTCATCGAGGAGGCCCAAAAGGTGCTTCGCGAAAACATGGAACCCGTGATTTTCCCAGCTTGGGAAGAGCTCAAATTGGCGTGATGGCCGGACCATATGCAGTGGTGTTCAGGTTCACCGCCAAAAGGCCGTTTCCTCCCCCTGTGCCGGAGGCCATGCATGCGGCGTTTTTAGACCTTGTGAACCGGGCGGATCCCGCTTTGGCCGCAACTTTACACGCGCAAGGGCATCGTATAAGACCGTACACCTTGGCGTTGTTGGGGCCGCGCCTTAGAAAAGAACTGCACTTGCGCCTTGGGGTTCTTTCTCCTGAGCTATTCCTGCACTTTTGGGACCGCTGGGAGCGCGGAGGCGGCTTAAGGCTGCGTTTAGGACAACGCTGGCTTGCGCCTGTGGAGGTGGAGAGGAAGGGGCCGTGGGCGGGAGAAACCCCATGGTCCACTTTTTCTGCCCTTCCCCCCACGCGCCGCGTTCTTTTGGCCTTCTGCACTCCCACCACCTTTCGCCAAGGAGATGTGGATTTGCCCCTGCCCCTGCCAAAACTTTTGTTTTCCGGGCTTATGCTTAAGTGGAATGCCGCCTCCCCCGAACCCTTAGAGCTGAACCCCGAGGATTTTTCGCGCTATTTGGCCTTGGCAAAAGCAAGAATCCGAACTTTGGCCGTTTGGGACGGGCGTGCTCGCGTTTGGGGCTTCGTGGGGCCCGTGGAATTTCGGGTGAAGCGCGACGCACCCGAATCTTTCTGCCGTGCGGTAGCTATGCTTTCCGCCTTTTCCTTTTATTCCGGAGCCGGAAGGCATACCACGCACGGGTTTGGTTTGGTGCGCCTTATCCATGCGGCTTGATCTTCCCATTAGCCTTGTAGCGGAGTGCGTGTTCTGCCCGCGGGCAGCCTGGCTCTCCTATGTGGCCGGCCAATTCCAACCGAACGAGTTCACGGTAGAAGGTGCCCTCCTCCATCTTCGGGTTCATCGGCCATCCAGCTCCCAAGGAAAGCCCCGGCGCTTCCGCAAGCTTCCCGTGTGGTCCGAACGCTACGGGATCTATGGCTACGCCGACCTTGTAGAAGAGCACGGAACAACCCTCATACCCGTGGAATACAAGCGAGGCAAGGCAAAGGTGTCCCAAAGCGACCGGGTTCACGTGGCCCTAATCGCCTTGTGCTTGGAGGAGATGCTTCGCACATCCATTCCTTTCGGGTTTCTCTTTTATTTTGGCTCGCGTCGCCGGGTGGAAGTTCCGCTTACGGTGGAATTACGTCGCACTGCCGTGCGCGCCATTTGCGAGGCCCGCGATCTTTTCTCCCAAACCACACCGCCTTCGGCTTTTCCCACCTCCCGTTGTTATGGCTGTGCCCTTAGCCCTTCGTGTCTTGCTCAATCCTTGAGCTTTAGCTGGGAGGAGTGGACGCAATGAGCGCCCTTTATGTCTTGGAGGAGGGGGCGATCCTACGGAAAGAGGGCGACCAGGTAGTTGTGGCGGGAGCCAAGGCTGGCATCCTTCTCAAAATGCCCCTCGAGCAAGTGGAACAGATCGTGATCGTGGGGAATGCCACGGTCACTGCGCCATTGGTGGCCGAACTTCTGGCCCGCGGGATCGAGATCGCCTATTTTTCCCGTGCCGGCGAGTTTCTCGGACGGCTCGTTCCAGAAACAAGCAAAAACGTGCCCCTTCGGTGGGCTCAATTTCGCGCCGCTTCCGACTCGGAGAAAACCTTGGCCATAGCCCGGGCCATAGTAAAGGGAAAGCTCCTCAACCAGCGCACGCTCCTTATGCGCGCCGCTCGCGAGGGAGTTTCCGGATTGGCCGGAGCCGTGGAAGACCTGAAGCATTTGGTAGACCGGGCAGACCGAGCCCAATCTTTGGAAGAACTGCGCGGAGTGGAAGGTGCCGGATCTGCAAGGTATTTCAAGGAATGGCCCAAGCTCATCCGGAAGGTGGGCTTTCGTTTTCCTGGTCGGGTACGCCGCCCGCCCACCGATCCGGTGAACGCCATGCTTTCTTTTGGCTATACCCTTTTGGCCAACATGGTCTTTGCCGCTTGCCATGTGGTAGGTTTTGACCCTTACGTAGGCTTTTTACACATGGATCGCTATGGTCGGCCGGCCTTGGTGCTGGACCTCATGGAGGAACTGCGGCCCGTGCTGGTGGACTCCTTGGTGCTGGCCCTCATAAACCGGGGCCAGGTGGAGCCGGAGGGCTTTGAAACCACTTTTGGCGGGGGCTGCCGCATGAGCCGGTCCACTTTGCACGTTTTCCTGGAAGCCTGGGAAAACCGCCGCCGTACCCTGATTCAACACCCGGTGCTGCGCCAAGAGGTCCCGTATTTTCGCGTTCCCGAGCTACAAGCCCGCATCCTCGCCAAGTTCCTCTTTGGCGAGCTTGAAGAATACATTCCCTTCCTTACGCGATGAAGACCTTTGTTGTTGTGGCCTACGACATTTCCGACGACAAGCGCCGCGAACGCGTGTCCAAAATCCTTGAGGGTTATGGTGAGCGGGTCCAATATTCCGTGTTTGAATGCCGGCTAGATCGGATGCAGTACTTACGGCTTCGACATGCCCTGGCGGAGGAGATCAAGCCCGAGGAGGACGTCCTTTCCTTTTATTTCCTGTGCGAGGCGGACGTGCGGCGGATTGAGCGTATTGGGCGTGGTCCGCCGCGGTTTGAGGAAGGCGCTGTGGTCGTGGGCTAAGCTCGGGCTAAAATGAGGTTTAAGAGAAACGGATCATTGAAAAGTGAAGACGATTTCGCGGAACGGAAGCAGCATCGTTTCCCCCTGGGTTTCGCGGAAGTCTTACTGCAAGGGAACAAGGCCTCGCATTTCCCAGGAGAAGGCTCAAAAATTTTTGCTGAAAATAGGGCGCTCCGGCGGGGTCCGCGGGATTCGGCGGAAGGCGCCGCATCCCTTCGTGCCTCCCGGCGCCGGAGTGAAAATCCCCATCCCACCCTGAAAGGGATTGCGACTTACAGTTATCACCCCATCTTTGGGCCTTCGCCCGGTGAAGTGAAAATCCCCATCCCACCCTGAAAGGGATTGCGACTTGACTACATCGCGAAGATAAAATAAAGCTCCACCGGTTTGTGAAAATCCCCATCCCACCCTGAAAGGGATTGCGACATGACCAGGCGCCCCGCCCCCACGATAACGATGGGATGCGGGTGAAAATCCCCATCCCACCCTGAAAGGGATTGCGACGCGGAAGCCCGCAGGCCCTTTGATCCACAACTCAGCGCAGTGTGAAAATCCCCATCCCACCCTGAAAGGGATTGCGACGGATTAGTATTCCACGATGGTAGGCACGTCCGCTATTGCTGGTGAAAA
>FWWM01012393.1_pt1 | contig 14209 bp, 12 predicted proteins | sample 2228351 | NCBI WGS metagenome assembly FWWM01 (sample SAMEA103939774, study PRJEB20133) | metagenome | reverse complement strand
CCGGACAGCAAGCCTGAAATCCCTTGGAATCACAAGACCTTGTCTCAAGAGGGGGTGCGGCATGGTTATTGCATGGTTCAAGGGGCAGGGTTGGGGCTCCCCAAAGATCCAGCTTCAAACCAAGGGGAGTCCAAGGGGCTTCACCCTGGTGGAGCTCATAATAGTCGTGGCCATCATAGGGATTGCAGCAGCCATAGGCATTCCCAACTGGGTGGCAGGAAAGCCCTTGAGAGAGCTAAAGGGAGCTGCCAGGCAAGTGTTCGGCGAATTCATGAGGGCAAAAGGCAGGGCCATGTCAACCATGCAGGCTCATTGTGTGGAGTTTGATGAGGACCTCAGAAGCCTAAGGCTCATGGAAGGGGGGCCCGGATGTATCAAGGCAGGGACCGATATGTGCGCATGGACTCCGGCCCAGGATGTGCCCACCTGGTTTTTGCCCGGGAACATACAGGTGGTGGGCACTCCCTTCGGTGATCGCCGAGCTGTCTTCAATGTGGACGGCACAGCGGAATCCGGCAGAGTGACCCTTCAGAACTCAAGAGGAGATCGTTACCGTGTCATAGTGCACTGGACCGGAAGGGTCACAATAGCCAAGGAGTCTTAATCGGAAGGGTTTAGACATGAAAGCAAGGGGCAATAGAGGCTTCACTCTGATAGAGCTCATGGTGGTTGTGGCAATAATTGGGATCGTAGGGGCCATAGGGATTCCCAACTGGATCGCTGGAAAGCCTGTGAGGGAACTAAAGAAGACCTCCAGAGACATCTTCGGCGAGTTCAACAGGGCCAAGGCAAGGGCCGTTTCCACAATGCGGGCCCACAGGGTGGTCTTTGCCGCTGACGGCCGTAGCTTCAGAATTCAAGAGGGTGCGCCTGGCTGCGTGAGAGCCCTCCAGGATGCGGACTGTGCCTGGAACAACATAACCGAATTGCAACCCCATATACTATCCTCTACGGTGAGCATACAGGGCACACCCTTTGAAGACAGAAGCGTGATTTTCAATGTGGACGGTACAGCATCCGTGCCATCCACGGTGGCCAATCAATGTGTTGAACTTCGTTCCAGCAACGGGGCTGGATACAGAGTCCGGGTCACCACAACGGGAAAGGTTTCTTTGGAGAAAATGTGATGAACAAAGCGTCTGTATCAGGCTCGACAGGCTTCACCCTCTTGGAAGTTACAGTGGCCCTCTTCATCATTGCAGTGGCGCTTCTGGCCATGGCCAAGATGCAGACCCGCTCCATAGAGGCTGCAGAGTACAGCGGCCGCATGGCAGTTGCCCTCAGGCTTGCCCAGGACGTCGTAGAGCAGATCCAGAGGAATCCTTTTGCCAACGCTGCAAGCAGCACCTCCCCACAGGTTTGCCCTGGGGGGGATCCCCAGGTGGGGATAAGCTGCCCTCGGCTCCTGGATACGGAAGGGCGGCTCGGAAACTTCACCCGCACCTGGACCGTAACCCCAACAGCGGCATGGCCAGGAGTGACTCAGGCCAACATAAGACAAGTTGAAGTCTTGGTCACTTGGGGGCAGAGGCAGGTTCGGCTCACGAGTCTCCTGACTCAATAAGGGGCTTTCGACATAGGCGGCAAACGCCTTTCGAAACTGAGAGGTCAGACTAATGGTAGGTGGAGATTGTAGAGGCCGCGAGGTGGATGGTTCCAAATGTGCCGGCGGATTCACTTTGGTGGAAGTAATGCTGGCAATGGTCATAACGGCCCTTCTCGTGGCTGGGATATACAGCCTTTTCGGTTCCCAGGAAAGATCCCAGGTCTTGGTGGATCAGATGGCAGAGATGAATCAGGATCTAAGGGTGGCTGCCACAATGATAACCAGGGACATGAGAATGGCCGGATACCACCTTGAAAACGCTCAGGCCACATCAGGTGTCAATCCCATAACAGGTGAAGAGGGGCCTGTAAACGCCATAGAGGTCATAAACGGGTCTTCGGGAGCGCCGGATGTTCTGGTTGTGTTGTATGGTGACTCGAACATGGTGACCACCATCACATCTCCCATGCCTAGCCCCAGCTCGGAGCTGAACGTCAGCGCAGTGTGTGCCTCAGGGGAATTCAGTGTGGCCACCGAGTGCGGCTCAGGAGGCCAGAGGCGCTGCTTCTGCGAACAAGACCTTGTATTGATAACAGACGGAGCAAACTCGAGTGTCTTCTGCGTTACGCAGGTCCAAGCGGCCAGTCTGAAGCTCCAGCACAATCCAGGTGAGGGAGATCCTTGTGGGCAGTATAACGATCCGGGAGGACATGGGACTTTCCCTGGGTACGGGTCCGGCTCCAGGGTCATGAGATTGACCAGGAAACGCTATGAAGTGGATCTAAGTGATGCCAGCCGTCCTGTGTTGCGCGTGACAGAGGGAGTGGGCCTCAACGGGGCCCAGCCTCTGGTTGATTATATAGAAGACCTTCAGGTGGACCATAACGATGATCCGAACGACGATGTTCTCCCGAACCAGCGTTCCTATACCATCACCTTGACTGCCAGGACCAGAAAGCCGCTTCCAGGAATAGGGGGAATCAGGAGAAGAAGCATCACAGAGACCGTGCGGGTGAGGAATATCCCATGAACCCGGACATGGAGTGCAATGAGGCTGGAAACTTGGGTGGAGGCTCTGAAATGAACCCAGGCATCTCGAGCAAACAGGCATGGCAAGGGAGAGGGGAGAGGGGAGCTGCCCTGGTGGTAGCCCTCATGGTCATGGTGATATGCGCCTTGCTGGGGGCTACTTCCATCCTGACCAGCAACACAGACATTCAGATTTCCATGAATGAAAGAGTCTACCATGAAGCCCTCATGAATGCGGATGCGGGAGTGCAGTGGCTTCGCACCCAAGACCTGGAAGAGATGTCCGGCTTCGCCAACATGGATGCCACTAATGCAGCGCTTGCAGCGGTAGGTGCGGCCACTGGAATTCGTTTTCAGATACCTCAGCCTCCCCAGTTTGTTTGGAACGACCCCAGAGCCGGCAATGCGGCTGTTTACAGGGTCAGATCACAAGGTCAGGACAGAAACGGTGGAGGGCAGGTGGTTGTTGAGGCCGAGATTCGTGTGGCTTTTCAGGAAGGAGAGGTCAGATCCGAAGGCCCTCCGGGATACGCCGGTTCCAACTGAGGAATTGGACCCTATTCGGCGCAAGGAGGTTTTTTGATGACACACAAGGCCAAGCTCTTTCTAGCGTCCTTGATCTTGATTCTTGCAAATATGCAGGCCCTGGCCGAGGAGCCCCCTTTTTTCAGGGCTGAGCCTCAATACCCCAACGTGTTCATAATCTTCGACAACTCTGATTCCATGCAGGATGTGCCTTATTTGACAACAACGGGGGTCTCGGTTCGGCCTTCGGGAAGGCAATGGCAACAAAACGTGGTTCTGGATTCTGGAAGGGTGCAACTTGATGGAAGCGGAAACCCCAGGTGGCAAAATGTCACATGGCCGGACTCTCTGCCCGACATAGACGAAAACGCCAACCCCACCAGGCTGGCATACGGCGGCAACCATCCATCCAGCAAGCTTTACCAGGCCAAGATGGCCTTGAACGTCATTCTCAACAACTTGACTGACGTAAACCTTGGGTTCGCAACATATCTGAGCCAGCGGGACCCCAAGGTGGTAGCCCGCTACTACAGGATAGTGCCCGCCACCCCGGGCACCACAACTCCAATTCGCTGGGAGGTGTTGGAGAGGGCAATCAGTCCAAGCACGAGTAACAAGACTATCTATAGCTCAAGTGCGGACTCTTTCATCTTTTGCAGCAACACCTACACGGGCATGGCTGTGGGCCAGACCATAGATGTGCCGCGCACCTGCGCCCAGAGCTCCCCACCCAATCCCACGGCCTGTTCCCTCAGAACTGAAACAATAACCTATACCATCATAGAGGCCGCAGTGCCCGAGTACAGGGACGGAAGCATATACCGCTACAGGTGGAAACTGACAGCCCCTTATTATCAGTACCGCATCTATACCATAAACGACCCTGATAACACCTACGACCCGTCAGTTGCCGCAGACGATGTCTGGAAAACGAGTTATCCTGCCACAGGAGGGCCCAACAATCTGCCGGCCCCCACCAGCGGGTGGACCCGTGTCACGAGTGGTTCAAGCTGTGGGCTGTGGAGAAAGCGCCCTGAGGTAACAAGCGGAGGCACCCCTGAGTACTACACCACCACCTGGATAGAAACCCGGGGGGACTGGAGTGTTACGAACCCCGAGCAGGCCGGGTACATAGACAGAGAAACAATGAAGGTTACTCCAAAGCCCATCGAGGGAATATGGACCCTGGTCCCTGAGGACGGACTTCGTGGAGTCGTCTGCAACACATCAGGAGGAAAATGCGACATTCTTCCTGCCAGATACCCATCAGACACCATATGGTATCCAGGAAGATCCACGACCGCACGGCCTCATGCCTGGAGCTACGTGAAAAAGACCACCAATCCATCCGGGGACTGGCCACTGACAGGCCAGCCACCTGTTGGCGAGCCCGACTCTCCTCCTTACTTTTACCCGGCTGATGTGGGAAACGATGATTCCAACTGGCTTGGAGATGACCATCTGGTTTTCGTGAATCTCCCCGTGGGCAATGACACCGCCATGGCCAACAAGGAGGCCATCCGTAGATACGTGTCCCTCCAGAGGTACTCCAGTCACCCAAAAAATACGAGCTATGACTATACCATGATGCCTTTCACCTCATCTGTGGCCGTCAACACAAGCAGAGCAGAGAGTTGGCCATCAGGTGGGGGAGGGAAGGAGACTCCTGTTGCTGCAACGCTCAGGTGGGCCAAGAGGTACTACGAGAGTTACATAAGACAGGATGCCCAGAGCCTGATCCGTTGCAGGCAGAACTTCATCATCTTCTTGACCGACGGGCTGGACACCTGCGACTGTGATCCAGGTGCTGGGGAGGCTGAGTACCAAGCTTGTCTAATCGATCCCAACAACCCCAACTCTCCAGTGAAGGCAGCCTTGGATCTGCGTAACATTGTAATAGGTGAAGATATTTATGAGGTGAAAACTTATGTCATAGGATTCGGACTTGACCCTTCACAGGCCAGCTCTCTCAATGAGCTGGCAGAGGCCGGAGGTACAGGCACAGCCCGCTTTGCCCAAGATGCCGAAGAACTGGCCCAAGAGCTTAGCGCCATTTTCCAAGAGATAGGCTCCAATTTCTACACCCGGTCTGATTTGACCATCTCCAGGGAAGGGGATCGCATCTACATGGCCTATTTCGAGTACCCCGGCTGGAGGGGGCATCTGGCCAAGTTCAGCGTGGATCCCCAAAGCGGTGCAGTGGAGAGGTGTGATACCGGGGATACAACCTGCACGGAGTGGGGAGGCACGGGTGATGCAGGCTCGGCCCTCAATGAGCAAACCTCCAGGACCGTTTACACCACCGTAGAGGACGGGGCCAATCCCACAAGAATTGCCTTCAGCAATGAAAATGTTTCAACGCTCAAACCCCAGCTTCTTGCCACCACAGATGACATAGATGCAAACGGCACACCTTACCAGGATGCAGACGCCCTGGCCGTCATAGGTTTCATCCTGGATCCTGGCTTTTCGGGAGGAATATATGCCGGTACCAGGGACCCCTCTTGGAAACTCTCCGATCTTTACCACACAAGGCCTGTGGTTGTGGGCAAGCCGCCTTTTAACTTCACCTTCAACGATTACCCGACATTTAAGTCCACGTACGCAGAGAGGGATACCACCGTTTATGTGGGCAGCAACGGCGGGATGCTCCACGCCTTCAAGGCCCGTCACTACTCTGAGTGCGATGGCACTCATTCAGGGGCCGAGCTTTGCGATGAGAATGGGGAGGAGAGATGGGCTTACATACCCAAGATGGCTCTTCCCAACTTGAAGAACTTGAGGATCGAGCACCAGTTCTATGTGGATTCCCCTCCTACGGTTTCAGATGTTTACGCCAGTGGCGGGGGTTCCACGGTCTTTTCCAATCCAGGATGGTACACTGTGCTCGTAAGCGGCATGAGAGAAGGAGGCAGGGGATACTTTGCCCTGGATGTGACAGACCCCTCGGATCCCAAGATTCTCTGGGAGTTCACGGACAATCACGGTGATAACAACATGGGCTATACATGGTCGGTTCCGGCCATAGGAAGAGTGAAGGTAGGAAACAGCGACAAATGGGTGGCCATAGTGGGAGGAGGATGGACAGACCCCGGAGTTTCTGCTAACAACAATGTGGGTAACCGCCTTTACATGATAGACATAGAGACCGGGCAGCTTCTCAGAAGCGGTGTAAACTATGCAGAGTGGACCATAGGAGGGTCTACCAACAGAGTGCCATCTACCATCCGGGCCGTGGACATGGACGGAAACGGTTACATAGAAAAAATTTACTTTGGAGATACCTCAGGGGTCATGTGGAAAATGGACCTCACTGACACAGACATGGGAAACTGGACCCCCTGCAAGCTCTTCGACCCCACGGCCCCGCAGTGGCATGCTGATATCAGCTCTCCGCCGAGGCTCACTGCAAGGCCGATTTTTCATCCGCCTGCGGTGGCAAGAGGAGACAGCGGATATAACCTTGTTTTCTTCGGCACAGGTGACGAGATGCATCCCACAACCACAAACACCCAGGACTATTTCTTCGAGGTGGAAGACATGGGGACTTTGGTTTCAGGGAGTCCTGCCAACTGTACCGGAAGGATAAACTGGGTCATTCAACTACCACCGGGCGAGAAAGTCCTGGCCAGGCCTTCGGTCTTCAACAGGGTCGTGTATTTTACATCCTACTCGCCCTCGGGCCAGTGTGGGGCAGGCACAGGGTACCTGTGGGGCGTGACCATGTCCGAGGGCGTGGACAGCACAAGAGGAGGCCAGGCCGGGCTGGTATACGACGAAGAAGGCAACGAACTTCCCACTCCCATCATGAAAAGGGCGATCGGAGCCGGGGTGCCCACTGCTCCTCTTGTGACAAACGGAAATGTTTATGTGACTACAAGCAACCTGCCCCATAATCCCCTGGAGGGGGAGCCCCCCATCGTGCGTCAGAGGGTGCCTGGGCTGGGAGGTGCCGTAAGAGGTTGGAGGGAGGTGTTCTAGCCTGGGTTGTCAGCCCCATGGAGAGCTGATGGGGTCAGTGTATCGTTGATGTGAGCTGTTTCACTGTAAGGTTTCATGCGGGAGGGGTTTAGCCCCTCCCTTTTGTGTTTTTGGGCTGAGGCGCTCTTGAACCTAAATGCGCAGGAACTTCTCCGGTTGTGGCCCCTGAGGTCAAAGCTCCCGGCGAATGAATGAGGCCTGACAGACAAAAAAGACCCGCTTGCAAGCGGGCCTTTTTTTGGGGGGGAGAAGAGAGGCTCAAGGCAGATTCATATCCGAAGGTTCAAAGCCGGGTATGTTCTCCACCAGATAGACTTTGATCTTCTTCTTTAGCCTCTCTTCCAGCTGGCGCACCCTTTCCCTGGAGATACCCCATTTGCTGCCTATCTCCTGAAGAGTCACAGGGGTCTCGGCCAGAAGCCTGTTGTCCAGGATGTCCCTTTCTTTGTCGTTGAGTTGCTCTCTTATTTCACGCAGTTTTTGGTGAACCTGCTCTCTTAGCTGAGCGTCGGCCAGAAGGGTTTCAGAGCTTTGCTCCTGGGAGGCCAAAAAGTCCTTCTGGGTATAGCGGGAGCCCTCCTCCAGGGGCGTGTCCAGGGAGTACTCCCAGCTACCCATCCTCTGGTCCATCTCGATGACCTCGTCCTCCCTCACCTCCAGCTTTTCGGCTATGAGACGGGGGGCAGGCTCGAAACCCAGACTGTCCAGCCGGTCTTTTTCCTTCTTGAGATTGAAAAAAAGCTTTCTTTGGGCCTGGGTGGTCCCTATTTTTATCAAACGCCAATTGTCCAGAATGAACTTCAGGATGTATGCCTTGATCCAGTAAGAAGCATAAGAGGAGAGCTTCACCCCCCTGTATGGGTCGAATTTTCGCACAGCCTGCATGAGTCCCACGTTTCCCTCCTGGATCAGATCCAGAAGGCTTATCATCCAGTTCTTGTGGAACTCCATGGCGATCTTTACCACAAGCCTAAGATTGGACGTGATCAACTGGTAAGCTGCCAGCTTGTCACCATGTTGCTTGTAACGAATGGCAAGCTCCTGTTCCTCCTCACGGGAAAGGAGCGGATATTTTTGAATCTCCTGCAGGTAAACCCTAAGAGGGTCATATTCCACCAGCGCCCCATCTTCGGTGCGCACCACAAGATCCTCTTCCAGATCCAAGGAGGGCTCCTCCTCCTGGGATTCCTGAACTTCAGATTCCAGAGGCTGCAAAACCTGGTCTTCTGCTTCCTGTATCATTGCTTTGACCTTTGCCTCAGAAGAATTCCGGCTATTTCTTGGACTATAGCAGAGACTAGGCTCGGGTGTCAAAAGCCTGGATATGCCATGGTCTTGATGCACGAGGTTATCCACTGGACCTGCCCGCCACCTCTCTTATGGCGAGCCCCCTTTTCAGGCCAAATAAACTGAAGCCTTTTCAGTTTCCCAACCAGCTCAGTTTCCTAAGCGCCCTGGCCTCTATCTGACGTATCCTCTCTTTGGTCAGGCTGAAAAGCTGGCCCACCTCTTCCAGGGTGTGGGAGCTGCAAAGATCAATTCCGTATCTGAGCCTCAATATCACCTCGTCCCTCAGGGGGAGACTCTGCATCGCACCGCGCAGTTTCTTCTTTAGATCTTCCTGGATGATCCTCTGCTCCGGAAGAGGTTCGTTCTCCTCTGGTGTAACCTCTTGCAGGTCCATACCGTCTTCTGTCATGGGAGCATCCAGAGATATGGGCTCCTTCATCACTTCGCGCAGCAGCGCCAACTCTGGATGTTCATCCATGGGCTCAAAACCAAGGCCCTCTTCTTCTGTGGCCAGGCTCTCTTCTTCTGCTTCTGCGGGTTGCTCCCGCTGAATTCCACGAACATATTGCTGATATTTTTCCACCATGTGAGTGGGGATCCGTATGAGCTTTCCATGTTGCTGAATGGCTCTGAGCATGGCTTGCCTGATCCACCAGGTGGCGTAGGTGCTGAATCGGTAACCCAATCTGTAATCAAACTTCTCCACGGCCCTTATGAGCCCTATGTTGCCCTCCTGAACCAGGTCCTGAATGGAAAGCCCTCTTCCCTGGTATCTATTGGCCAGGAAGACCACCAGTCTCAAATTGGAGGTGATGAGCTTTTGCTTAATCTCTGCGGCCTCCCTCTCCAGAGCTGTTCTTTGTTTTTCGAGGGCCGAGACCTCTTCCTTTTCCATTTGGCCAAGCAAAGCCTGGATTTCCTCCAATCTGCGGAAAAGCTCCATGCTTTGGGCGTGTGGAAGAAGAGGCACACCGTTGACCTCCCTCATGTATTGTTGAAGACTATAAGCAGAGGTGGCTGAATCTTGCTGAAGAATCCCAAGCCCTGCCTCAGAGGCCTCTTCAGAATTATCCTCCCAAACCTCCAGGCTCTCCAGCTCCGTCAATGTCTCTGCCATCAGAGTGCTTTTCATTTTCCGGCCTCCTGGGGTTCAGATTACTTTTTCTCACCCCACTGATTAGACGTCTCAGAAATCCCCAGGATTCGGATAATAAAAATCGTCTTCCCCTTCGGTGATCCAGGAGCAGATCATGGGCCCGGACGGTCGGGCTGGAGGCTTGAGTCCCAAACCTGCGTGAATGTTTTGAACCCCATGTAACTCTGGCCGTTGGAAGGGATCACTTTTTTTCCTTGACTTAGTTTTTCGATTCTTTGAGCCAGCTAGAATCATCCCAGTTCTGCCATCATGTGGCTCAGAATAAGGTGGGCCCTGTGCAGGAAGGTGTGGCGTGAGAGTACCTCTTTTCGGGCCAAGCGTGCCATCTGGGAGACCTCGGCAGGAAAGTCAAGACAGCGTGTTTTGGCCTCCATGGCCTCATCCAGACTGCGAAAAGCCAGAACCCTGTGTGGACCCCCCAGGATTTCTTCCAGCTCGGCTGACCATTCAGCTACAATGGGGCGGCCGCACAGGGAAGCATCAAAGATTCTCTGGGAGAGCCCCCCATGTGACTGAGGCTGGCGCAATTCCAGGACAAAAGAGCTATTCAGGTACACTTCTCTAAGTTGCGGCCCGTACCTCACAGGGCCGAGGTAGGGCACTTGGCCCAGCAATTCCTCCCAACCGGGATCTCCGAAAACGACTCCCTGGGATCCAAGCACCTTTTCCACCACCTCCACCCTTTTCATCCTGCCTGCTTTGTGAAGGCAGCTTTTCACCCAGAGCCGCCAAAGCGGGTCCCTTCTGATTTGTTCCTGAGGCTTGCCTCCCAGAGACTCTGCCTGCTGCCATGCCGTCTCCTCCATGGGGATCTCCATATGAGTCTTGTGGATGCTCCAGAGAGCCTGGGCCGCATCCCTGATGTGCGAACATGTTCTGGCAACCTCCTCCAGAAATGGATTGGGATGACAGGTTGAGCCCACAAAGACCCCTCCTGGAAAACGCTTTTGCTCCGGACGCCTTTGAGGATGAAAAACTGAGGGATCCGAGGCCAGGGGCAGGTGTGTCACAGGCAAAGGCCCGTGGTGGGAAAAGAGCTTGGAGAGGGCCCTGTCCCAACAAAATGCCATGGTCCAGTTGGGATCGCAGGAGTCCGGAAAACCATAACCCTCTGGGTGATCCAGAAACCAGAAAACCCAGGGGATGGCCATGACGCCCTGGAGATCCCTCAGATGTTGAGCAAACTTCGGGTCTGCCCCCATATCCAAGGCCAAGACCGCCTCTGGCTCTCTCCTCTTGGGCCAAAGGCAAACAAGACCCGGAGATTCCATTACGTCTTTGACAGAAACCTCCTCAACCAAGACTCCCAGTTGCCTGAAGCTGTTTACCAGGGATGAATGAATGGAGGGAAGCACCAATCCCTCGGGTCTTAATGCCAGCAATCTAACCCGGTAGCACCTGGGCAATGGCCTGATCCCGGCTGAAAAAGAGATGCAGCCGGGGCTTCAGAAGCCCCGGCCTTTTTCTTCGAGGCGGGCCGTATCAGCTCTCTTTGGACTGCTGAAGCTTGTCCTTGATCTCATCTATACCGATATAGATGGCCAAGGCCCCTCCCAAGACCAAAACCAGGGGAACCGCACCGGCCAAAAGTTGGACAAAGTAACTCCACCAAACAACCAAGAGGACCACTCCCAAGATGGTAGCCACTATGCCGCCCACCAATGCCGCCATTTCTCATCCTCCTTTCCTACTCACCGAGTGTTTGACTCCTCCCGGAAAAAGACCAATTACGGCTATTCTAACGAGCCTCGGACAAATTGCAAGATCAGAATCCAAAAAAGAAACAGCTACAGGGTCATGGGCCTGGCATGGGCTTGAAGAGAGGGCTCTGAAATTGCCAAGCCCAAACAAGGCAAGTAATCTTGACAGGTTGGATATTGACTTTTGGACTCACTTGAAGTAAGTGATAAAAACTATTTGATAGGTTAGGAGATTTTGTTTTGGATAGCATGTGGGCTTCATGGAAGAGGGCTTTGCAGGCTGCTGCCAGGCCCAGTGGCTGGGCCTGGTGTTTTTTCCTGGGGATTTTTTTGCTTTTTTGGCCCCAGTGGGCCATGGGGGAGGCCAGGGTGTTGGGGATTCGTACCTGGTCTTCCCCATCATGCACCAGGGTGGTGGTGGATCTCTCGGAAGAGGTGACCTTCAAGGAGGTTAGCGGGCACAGGGAAGCCGAGTTGGTGGTGGAGTTCAAGGCAGTGTTGGCCCGCATGGAACCCGTGAAGAAAATTCAAGACAGCCTGGTGGCCGGGGTAACGCTCAGCAGCACCACGAATGGTACGGTCCTGTTTAAGCTCAGCAAGAAGAATCCCTCATTTCGTCACACGGCCTTTCTGCTGCCTAGGGTAGATGGGCGGCCGGTGCGCCTGGTGGTGGACATTGAGAATCCTTCTGCCGGACGAATGTTGCAGGAGAAAAGAAAGGCAATACAGACAGAGAAGGGCGCCAAGGCCAAGGTGGTGGTCATAGACGCCGGACACGGCGGAGAGGACCCGGGGGCCGTGGGATTTCGGGGCACTTACGAAAAACACGTTGTTCTTGCCATCGCCAAAGGGCTACAAGAGAGGCTAAACCAATCCAAGGGTGTCAGGGCATTTCTAACCAGGACAGGTGACTACTTTTTGGGCCTTCGCCAAAGAGTGGAGATGGCAAAGGAGTACGGTGCAGACCTTTTCATCAGCATACATGCTGACTCATCTCCCAATTCTTCCACAAGAGGAGCATCTGCTTACTGCCTCTCTCTAACAGGAGCCACGGACGAGGCTGCCAGGATTTTGGCCGAAAAAGAGAACTCCTCTGATCTGATAGGCGGGGTCAAGCTGAGCGCAGACCACGACCTAAATACAATACTGGTGGACATGGTCCAGACACAAACCATAAACGACAGCTTGAGGCTGGGGGGGCTGGTGTTGGGTTCTCTCCAGACAATTGAAGATGTCAAGTTTCCCAGCCCCAAACAGGCTGGCTTCAGAGTGCTCAAGGCTCCGGATGTGCCATCGGTTCTGGTGGAGGTGGGCTTCCTGAGTAATCCGGAAGAGGAAGCCAGGCTCAAGAATCCCACTTTCCAGGCCAGGCTTGCCCAGGCCATGGCAGAGGCTGTGTGCAGATTTTTGGGCATGGATGCGGCTCAGCCCGTCTTGGTAAAAGAATCGGTGAAAGAGCAGCCCAAGTCTTTGTCTTCAAAGGAAAGCAGGGTACGCTCTCCCAAAAAGGAGCACGTGGTCCAGCCCGGCCAGACTCTCTCGGCCATAGCTTCCATGTACAATACCAGTGTGCGTGAACTCAAGTCCCTGAATCACATCCAGGAGCCTTCCATGCTTCGTCCCGGACAAAGAATCGCCATTCCATGATGCTTACAAGGGATTCCCTCTCATCACCATGGCTCAAGAATTCTAAACCTTTGTCTAGAGTCCAGGCGATGGAGGCCTGCTGCTTTGGCCGCATGAAGGGCCTCCATGTACTCCTGTGGGGAAATTCTTCGTGAAAGATCGGGTTGTGAATGGGACTCCCCGCACGGCCGCCACTGGTCCATGACATTGATGTACGTGTTCCTGGAAATCTCCTGGGCGAGAAATTCCATCACCTCCTTGCTTTGGGACAAATCGTTGGGCATGACAAGGTGCCTCACCAGGAGGCCTCGTACGGCTAAGCCCCTTTGATCCAAAACCAGGTCCCCTACCTGGCGGTGCATCGCTTTTATTGCATCTTTCACCACCTGAGGATAATCAGGAGCCCGACAAAGCCTTTGGGACACCGAGGCATCCAAGAACTTGATATCGGGCATATATATGTCCACCACCCCTTCCAAAAGCCTAAGAGTCTCAAGACGATCATAACCTCCGGTGTTGTAAACCAGAGGCACCTTCAATCCCAGCTCCACTGCCAGGGGCAGGGCCTCCAATATCTGGGCAACCACGTGGGAAGGGGTGACAAAATTGATGTTGTGGCACCCCCTCTGTTGAAGCTGCACCATCATGCGAGCCAGCACCTGTGGGCTCACCTCTTCCCCCAGACCCTGGTGGCTGATCTCATAATTCTGGCAGAAGATACAAAGGAGATTGCAATGAGTAAAGAAGATGGTTCCCGACCCCCCTATTCCCACCAAAGGGGCCTCCTCCCCGAAATGGGGGTTGTAGCTTGATACAACAGCCCTTTGGCCGGTGCGGCAAAAACCCTTTTGGCCAGCTGTCCTGTCCACCTTGCACATGCGCGGGCACATCTGGCACGACCCAAGGGCCTCTATGGCTTGCCTAGCCTTCTGCTGAAGAATACCCCTGCGGTAAAGCTCAATGTAGCCAGGCTCCATGCTGCCTCCACAAATCCCAACTCCCACAATCATCATACCTCAAAAATAGAACAATCCCCAGTACGATGAGGCCCTCGCACAAGTTCGAAACCCTTTTATGCCTGTTTTTGACTCGGCTTTCCCGGGCTTGGCTGCCTGAAAATCTCTGCCTTGATCCGAAGTTGTAAATCTTGGCATAGGAGCCCTGGCCTGGGTATGTTCTACTTGCCAGGGCTGAAAAACCAGATCCCTTTTTTGACAGGAAAAGGCCTTGCTCCAAGGGATCTGGCATGAAGGGTTTTTCGTGTCTTGTTGACTGCGAACCAGCATTTGATCTAATGTCTTGGGAGACGAGGCGACTGCCCGCCCGGGGCCAGCCGTAAAAAAAAAAGAAGGAGGT
>FWWM01012391.1_pt1 | contig 14213 bp, 9 predicted proteins | sample 2228351 | NCBI WGS metagenome assembly FWWM01 (sample SAMEA103939774, study PRJEB20133) | metagenome | reverse complement strand
GAGGAGGTTCAGACAATGGCGATGATCGCTGAGGGACAGAAAGCTCCAGATTTTTCTCTTCCCGCGTCCGACGGCGGGACGGTGTCGCTGTCTCAGTTCCGCGGGAAGAAGAACGTGGTCCTCTATTTCTATCCCAAGGACGACACTCCCGGCTGCACAACCGAAGCCTGTTCCTTCCGCGACCACCTGGCGGACTTCGATTCCGTGGATGCGGTGGTCCTGGGAGTCAGCCGCGACGACGTGGACTCTCACCGGAAGTTCAGCCAGAAATACAGTCTGCCGTTTCCCCTTCTCGCAGATACCGACGGCACGGTGACGGAAGCCTACGGAGTCTGGCAGGAGAAGAACATGTACGGGAAGAAGACGTGGGGCATCGTCCGGAGCACGTTCATCATCGACCGAGACGGCGTGGTGCGTAAGGTGTTCCCGAAGGTGAAGGTGGACGGACACACCGACGAGGTTCTGGAGTTCATCCGCCGGAATCTGCAATAGCTTTTCCTGCCGCCCGGCCCGCCCGCGCCCGGAACTCCCGGACCGGGCGTGTCGTCTTACTCAGTGGCAGTTAGCGAAGCGGAACGCTATCGAGCGGGGACCGGGATGATGCATCGGCCGGTCCCCGCGGGCCTGTACGGAGCGGCGTTTCAGTCCAGCTTCAGCCGCTCCGTCAGCGTGTAAAGCATCCCCAGCAGCGGACCGCGGCGCACCCACGCCCGTCCCACGCTCGCAGGAATCTCGATGTCCAGTCCGGCTTCCTGGAACCACCGCGCCAGCTGGTTGGGGGTGACGGACTCCAGCGGGCGGAACTCGCCCTCCTGCAGCTCCCTCTGGAACAGGCCGCGCTCGGCGAGGGCGCGGATGGCGGGCGCTGCGGGATGGTCGGCCGGGACGTCCACGAACGAGCCTCTCACCCGCTGCGGCCGTTTGGACCAGAGCCCCAGACGCCGGGCCAGGTCCAGATACTGGGCGGCTTCCGCCCGGGTGGCCGGGACGTTCTGCTTGGAGAAGTAGGTGGGGAACATCGAACCCCCGTGCGTCGCGAAGAACTGGATGGCCTTCGCGTGCGGGTCCTGGAACTGCACGTCCTCGAAGAACATCAGCACCGCCCCGTCCTCCAGCAGCTGACGCTGCAGCCGCAGGATGTCCACCCGGCGGACGTCCACGCCGCTGCGGATGGCCAGATGCGCCGCGGTGCCTCCGGCCTGTCCCATCGCCATCCAGCACGGCTCCATCCGGAGCGTGCTGAAGCCCATGTGCGTGCCGGAGATGGCCCCGGTCACCAGCAGCCCGTCCACCTTCTGAGGGACGATGACCCCGTAGGGCACCTGATAGGGCTGGGAGTACTGCCACACCCCCAGCAGCCCTTCCAGGACGGGGTAGCCGGGCTCGTATTTGCGTGTGGCGTGGCTGTCCATCTCGTAGGAGCCGCACCCGATGGAGGTGCGCTGGACCGGCGTCCGGTCCAGCCGCGGGTCCAGCAGGCAGTCCTGAGCGCGGAAGTCGTACTCTCCCACGATGCGCCGCGCCTCCCGGACGTAGATCTGGCGCGGGAAGTTGCCGTTATCCGTGTACTCGTCCCTGGCCAGTCCCCACCTCTGCGCCTCCGCCCGGAAGCTCTCGGGAAGGCCCGGGTCGTTCTGGCAGAAATACAGCAGCCCCAGCGTGTACTCCCTGAGGCGCTCGGCGAACTTCTCGCGCCACTCCCAGCTCGCCTCGGGGTAGGGATAGTTCTCCTCCGGCAGGTCCGTGGACAGAAGCGGGATGGTATGGTTGTTGGTGTCGCTCTTGCCGTTCGGCATCCGCACGACGTGGACCACCTCGTGGAAGCTCTTCACCTGTCCCGCCCAGATCTGCCGGCGCAGGATGCGGTACTCCCGGGGGTCGTAGTTGGCCGGCTTCTCGATGGGCACCCGGTTGTCGGGACGGTCCGTCAGGCACAGGCGATAATTGTAGGCCTGGATGCGGTCGTCGCCCTTCCCGGTGGACTCGTCATCGTAGTAGACCTTGTCCTGGTATCCCCAGTAGATGACCCCGGCGTAGGGTTCTCCGTGGAGGCTGCGCGTCTCCCGGCCCAGACGGTACGGGGCGCCCGCCATGGCGGCGAGGTCTCCCTCGTAGGTCGCGTCGATGAACACCTGAGCCCGCACCGTGCGGCGCTCGCCCGTCTCCAGACTGCGGAACGAGAAAGCCGTCAGGCGGGAGCCTCTCTTCTGCACCGACTCCAGCTCGCATCTCCGGAAGACGGTGATGCGCTCCTTCTGCGAGTCCAGCATCCGTTCGAAGAGCAGCTCGGCGACGTGGGGCTCGAAGTAGTAGCCGCTGTTGCAGTCCTTGACCTGCTGGGAGTCCTCCCCGTAGGTCTTTGCGTAGTAGTCGCGCACCGAGCGCACGAACTCCAGGAAGATGCCGCCCACGGCTCCGCGCTTCTTGATGTCGGTCGCCCCCAGGCCGTTGGCCATCAGGCCGCCGATGTGCGCGTTGCGGTCCACCAGGACCACGGTGGAGCCCAGACGGGCGGCGGCGAGAGCGGCGGCGATGCCGCTCGGCGTGCCGCCGTAGATGGCGATGTCCGGAGTCAGGGGCTCAGCCTCGGGGGCTGCCGCGGCCGGGGCCGCAAGCGCCAGGGCTCCCGTCAGGATGAGCGCCAGGATCTTGACGCTGAGTCTCATGGTGTCACGGTCCTTTCCGCCCGTCATCGGGCCTGCAGCAGGCGGCCCCGCGCCGGTCCCGGGCCGGAGGCGCCGGCCGCCAGGGTACCCTCACAGATTACCCCCGCGCCCTCCCGGAGGGCAACTGCGGCGGCTTGCCCCGCCGGAGGAGGGTCTGTATAATCCTGCTGGCGGCGCGCGGGGGCGGGAGGAGAGCCCCGCGCTGGCCGCCACTCACGGCAGACGCCCATGACCGCCAGACAGACCCCCATGCAGAGACAGTACTCCGCCATCAAGGAGCAGTACCCGGACGTGCTGGTCATGTTCCGGATGGGGGATTTTTACGAGATGTTCGACGAGGACGCCGAGAAGGCCGCGCCCGTCCTGGAGATCGTCCTCACCCGCCGGGATGGCCGTCCGATGTGCGGCGTCCCCTACCACGCTCTGGACCGCTACCTGGCCCGGCTGCTGGCCGCCGGGATGCGGGTCGCCGTCTGCGACCAGGTGGAGGACCCGAAGAAGGCCCGGGGGCTCGTGCGGCGCGAGGTCACCCGCGTGGTGTCCGCGGGCACCGTGCTGGAGGACAGCTTCCTGCCCGCCTCCGCCAACAACTTCCTTGCGGCGCTTGCGCCGGGTCCTTCAGCCTGCGGGGTGGCCGTGGCGGACATCTCCACCGGGGAGTTCCTGGTCACCCAGTTCGCGGGAGAGAAGAGCCTGGGAGACGCCCTCGCCGAGATCGAGCGCCTGAGACCCGCCGAATGCGTCATCTCCGAGTGCGACGAAGACCTCGCCGAGCCCCTGCAGGCGGCGGGCTGCCGCCTGGTGACGCCGGTCTCCCGCAACGGCGCCTTCGCCACAGGAGCCCGCCAGACCCTGCTGGAGCATTTCGGGGTGGTCAGTCTGCTGGGGTTCGGCTGCGAGGACCTGGAGCAGGCTCAGGAGGCGGCCGCGCTGGTCCTGACCTATCTGAAGACGTCCAACCCGGGCGCGCTCGCGCATCTGAGGAGCCTTTCGACTTATTCCGCCGAGCGCTACATGCAGCTGGACGCGGCCACGCGGCGCAACCTGGAGCTCACCGTCTCCCAGAGCGAGGATGCGGGGGCCACCCTGTTGCGGGTGGTGGACTGCACCCGGACCCCGATGGGAGCGCGGATGCTGCGCCGCTGGCTGGAGCAGCCGCTGCTGGACCTGGATGCCATCCGGGAGCGGCAGGGCGGGGTGAAGGCGCTGGTGGAGGACGTCCTGCTCAGGGGAGACCTCCGCGAGATGCTCTCGGGGGTGCAGGATATCGAACGCATCGTCGCGCGCGCGTCCTCGGGAGTGGCCGGGCCGCGGGACCTGCTGGCGCTGGCGAAGTCGCTGGAGAAGGCGGCGGGACTGGCCGGTGCGGCGTCCCGGGCCGGATGCCCGGTCATCCGCGACCTCACGGACCGCTGCCGTCCGCCGGAGGGGCTGGCCGAAGAGATTCTGGCCGCCATCGACGAGTCCGCCCCTCTTCATCTCCGGGACGGCGGGGTCATCCGCGCCGGCTACTCCGCGGAACTGGACGCGCTGAGGGATGTGGCGCACGGGGGGCGGGAGTGGATCGCCCGCATCGAGGCTGACGAAAGGGAGCGGACGGGCATCAAGAGCCTGAAGGTGGGCTACAACTCCGTCTTCGGCTACTACATCGAAGTCTCGAAGGCCAACACCTCCCTCGTGCCGGACCACTACATCCGCAAGCAGACCACCACGAACGCCGAGCGCTACATCACTCCCGAGCTCAAGGAGCACGAAGCCACCGTGCTGGGAGCGCAGGAGCGGGCGGTGGCGCTGGAGCAGGAAATCTTCGCGCAGGTGCGGGCGAGGGTGGCGGAGCGCGCCCCGGAGCTGTTGGCGCTCGCGCGGGCGGTGGCGGAACTGGACGCGCTGGCCAGTCTGGCGGAGACCGCCCACACCAACCGCTGGGTGTGTCCCGAAGTGGACGACTCCGACGAGATCCTGGTGCAGGCCGGCCGGCACCCGGTGGTGGAGAAAAGCCTGGGGATGGGCGCGTTCGTCCCGAACGACGTCCGGGTGGACACGCGGGACGACTGCCTGCTCATCATCACCGGGCCGAACATGGCCGGGAAGAGCACCTACCTGCGGCAGACCGCGCTCATCGTCCTTCTGGCGCAGGCGGGGAGCTTCGTGCCGGCGGACCGGGCGAAGATCGGGGTGGTGGACCGCATCTTCACGCGCATCGGGGCGCGCGACGAGCTGGCCAGCGCGCGCAGCACGTTCATGGTGGAGATGACGGAGACCGCCAGCATCCTGAACAACGCCACCTCGCGCAGCCTCGTCCTTCTGGACGAGATCGGGCGGGGGACCAGCACGTTCGACGGGCTGTCCATCGCGTGGGCGGTGGCGGAGTTCCTGGTGAAGGCGCGCATCAAGACGCTGTTCGCCACGCACTACCATCATCTGAACCAGCTTGCCTCGCAGCTTCCCGGGGTCCGGAACTACCGAGTGGCGGTCAGGGAGGAGGCGGACCGCATCATCTGGCTGCATCGCATCATGCCCGGCGGCACCGACCGGAGCTACGGCATCCAGGTGGCGAAGCTGGCCGGGCTGCCGGAGGAGGTCATCGCCCGCGCTCAGGAGGTCCTGAGAGACCTGGAGGAGGACGAGGGCGGAGGCGGCGTCTCTCCCCGCAGGCCGCCGCGCCCGGCGCAGGTGCGGCAGCTCACGCTTTTCGAGGCGGCGCCGTCACCCGTCCTTGAGAAGCTGAAGAAGCTGGATGTCTCCACCATGACGCCGGTGGAGGCGCTGACGGTCCTGTGGCAGCTGCAGAAGGAAGCGGGACAGGAGCCGTGACCGGCCCGGACGGCAGGGAGCCGGCTGTGGAAGGCGCTCCGCCGGAGCAGGGCGTTCCCCGCCGCTCCATCTCTGTCCTTCCCCCGGAGATCGCCAGCCGCATTGCCGCCGGGGAAGTCATCGAGCGTCCCGCGTCCGTGGTGAAGGAGCTGGTGGAGAACTCGCTGGACGCCGGAGCCCGCCGCGTCGGGGTGGTCCTCGAGGATGGCGGAAGGGACCTGGTGGAGGTCGCCGACGATGGCGCGGGGATGTCGCGGGAAGAGGCGCTTCTGGCGGTGGAGAGGCACGCGACGTCCAAGATCTCGTCTGCGGAAGACCTCTTCCGCATCACCACCTACGGGTTCCGCGGAGAGGCGCTGCCCAGCATCGCCTCCGTCTCGGAGTTCGAACTGGTCACGCGTCCGCGGGAGTCCGACGAGGGGACGCGCCTGCTCATCCGCGCGGGGAGCCGGGTGCTCTGCGAGCCGGCGGGAGCCGCTCCGGGCACCACGGTCCGGGTGTCGCGCCTGTTCGAGAGCGTTCCCGCGCGGCGCAAGTTCCTGAAGAGCGCCCAGACCGAGCTCGCGCGCAGCGTGGACTTCGTGCAGCGGCTGGCGCTGGCGCGGCCGGAGGTGTCCTTCTCGGTGCGCCACGGGGAGCAGGAGGTCTTCTCCCACCCGGGCGGGGACGTCATCGCCGCGCTCGTGAGCGTCTTCGGGCGGCAGGTGGCCCGGGAGCTCATCCCGGCGCAGGCGGACTCCTCCATCTCGCTCCGGGCCTATCTCGCGCCGCCCACGCGCACCCGTCCCAACCGTTCGCAGCAGTTTCTGTTCGTGAACGGCCGGCCCATCTCCAGCCGGCTGCTTTCGCATGCTGTCGATGAGGCGTACGCGGGCCTGCTGCCGCACGTAAGGTTCCCCATCGTGGTCGTGCTGCTGGAGGTGCCACCGGACCTGGTGGACGTCAACGTCCATCCCCGGAAGGCCGAGGTCAAGTTCGTCCGGGAGCGCGAGGCGCACTCGCTGGTCTTCCACGCGCTCAGGGACGCGCTGGTGGGCAAGGGGCTGGTCCCCCGGGTGGCGCCTGCGCCGGCCGGACCGGCCATCGCTCCCCGCGGTCCGGGCTTCGTCTTCGAGCCCGCCCCGCAGGCTGTGGGCGGGGGATGGCCGGAGCGCCAGACCGTCCCGCCGTCGGCCCACACGGTCTATGCCCCTCCCGGCGGTGAGGGGCAGGCATCCGCTGCAGGAAGCGCGCCGCCGGTCCATCCCGAATCGTCCCACATCGCCGATCAGCGCCTGGACCCGTCGCGCATCCGCATCCTGGGGCAGGTGGCGGGGACATACATCGTCGTCGAGACCCCGAACGGACTGGCCATCATCGACCAGCACGTCGCGCACGAGAGGGTCCTCTACGAGCGCTTCCGGTCGCGCTCGGCGGAGAACCCCGTCCAGATGCTGGCCGTCCCGGTCACGCTGGAGCTGTCACGCCGTGAGGCGGGCATCGTGATGGAGCGCCTGAAGGAGTTCGCCGAGCTGGGATTCCTGCTGGAGCGGTTCGGACCCGACTCCGTGCTGTTGAGGGGGGTGCCGGCCGGACTGAAGCTCTCGGATGTGGAGCAGACCGTGCGGGATATGCTGAGCGAGGTGGTGGAGATGACGGTGGAGCGCCGCGTCCTGGCTCCGCGCGAGGCCGTGGTCACCAGCGCCGCCTGCAAGGCGGCGGTCAAGGCGGGAGATTGGATGTCCGAGCCGGAGATGCGCGCTCTCATCGAGCAGCTTCTCCGCTGCGACAATCCCTATGTCTGTCCGCACGGACGCCCCATCATGGTCCGGCTGGACCGCGAGAGCCTGGAGAGGATCTTCCAGCGCTAGCGCGAAGCGTCAGGGACGGGAGGAAGGTCCGATGGAACAGGAATGCGCTGAGGAGTATGCGGTCCCCTGCATCGGGGTGGTGAGGTCGCCCTTTACCCGCCTCGAGCAGATGCCCATCCAGCCGGCGGGGGCGCAGGACGTGGAAGGCGAGCTTGTGGTGCGCGAGTGCTATGCGCCCGGGCTGAAGGACCTCGAGCTGTTCAGCCACATCTACCTGCTGTATCTGTTTCACAGGGCGCCGCGGACCGAATTGCTGGTTGTGCCGTATATGAACACGGTCGAGCGGGGCGTCTTTGCCACCCGGTCTCCGCTGCGCCCGTCGCGCATCGGGCTGTCCATCGTGCGCCTTGTCTCCGTGGAGGGCAGCCGCGTGCGGGTCAGGGGCGTGGACATCCTGGACGGGACGCCGCTCGTGGACATCAAGCCCTACATCCCGCAGTTCGACCATCAGGCGGACGCGTCCGCCGGCTGGATGGAGGCATCCCGCGAGGAGGTCGCCCGGAAGCGCTCTGACAGCCGGTTCACCTGAGACTCGGGGCGGCCTTTCACCGCCTCCGCTCCCTGCACACCGGACCGGACCCCGGCGGATGACGCCGGCTCAGGACGAGCCTGAGGATTGATAGATGCGGGACATCGCCTGGACGTGGTCCGTCATCCACCGGACGAACTCGGGCGGTTCCAGCACCCTGGCGCTGCCGCCGAAGGTGAGCACCCACCGGCCGATCTCCTCCAGACCCGCGACCTCCGCCGTGAAGATGACGTCCCCGTTGCTGCAGTCCTGAAGCGTCTGAGAGGGATGTCTCTGCGTCTCTTTGATCCGCCGCGCGACCGAGGAGTCGAACCGTATCTTCACCTTCACCGGGTCGCCGGTCATGATGTCCCAGCTGTTCCTGTAGAACTGCTCGACGGAGAAGTCTTTCGGGCGGCTGAACGTCCGCCCGGTCGGCCTCACGGAGACGACCCGGTCCAGCCGGAGCTGCAGCACCTGGTTGCGCCTGTGACAGTATCCCAGCAGATACCAGTGTCTGCTGCGGAACACCAGAGCGTAGGGGTCGTACTGGCGGTCCGACGGCTCGGGCGCCGTGGCGGACCAGTAGCGCAGCAGAAGGGTCTGCTCCTTCAGAAGGGCGCTCTCGATCTCCGGCATGAGGCTCTCTTTGAGCCGGGTGGGGGTCGGGGTGGGGGGCGCGATGAAGACCTTGCCCGCCGCCTGGCGGCTGTGCTGGCGCGCGCTGTCCGACATCGTGGCCTCCAACTTTCGGAGGGCGCTTGCCGCGCTCCGTGACAGAGGTTCGGTCTTGCGCAGCGGAGCGGCTTCCAGCGCCATCTTGATGGCCATCACCTCTTCCGGCGTGAAGTTGATGGGACGGAGCCGGACGTCGCTGCTCAGGCGGTAGCCGTTGTTGAACTCCACCGGCACGTCCAGTTCGGACGCCAGTTCCTGGATGTAGCGGTAGACCGTCCGCTCCGAGCGTCCCAGCTCCGCGGCTATCTCCGCCGCGGTCATTCCGGGTTTCTGCTGCAGCAGCTCCAGCAGACGGAGCAACAGGACGGATTTGCTCATCTCAGAACCTCCCGCTTCACAGCCGCACCGTCGTCCCGCCGCATCGGACGCGGCCGCTGCCTTCCCATTATGACACCCTCCCGCGGTCCGGGAAAGCCCCCGTGCAGGGCCTTCCGCGGGCAGCTCCGGGTATGGCGTGACCCCGGCAGGAGGCTGCCCTGAGCCGCTTCCGGGCGGAGGAACTTTTCTTCTCAGAGAAGACCTCCGGGACGGAACAAGTCATTCGGTGAGGGCGCGTCGAGGGAAGGGACCGCCTGCTGCCGGCGGGCCCGCCTGCGCGGACAGGGGGGATATCCAGACTCATCACAAGCCAAGGCTGGCTCCCTGACGCCGCCTCGAGATGGCGCAAAAGCGCTTGGGATTGCTTTTGCGACTGTGGAAACATCTTGATAGCGGCGAACAGGGAAAGGAGAAACCGGATGTCGACTGTCGGAATTCCTGGGGCTCAGGAAGAGCGGACCATCAAGCTGACCCCGCGAGAGATAGAGGTGCTGTCCCTGGTGGTAGAGGGAAGGACCAGCAAAGACATCGCGGACGCCCTGTACGTTAGCAAGAGGACTGTGGACTTTCATCTGGCCAACATATACGAGAAGCTGCACGTCTCCAACCGGGTGCAGGCGTTCCGGCGGGCCACCCGTCTGGGACTCATCCCGATGGACTCGCTTCTGGCCGGTTCCTGAAATCCGCAAGGTCGCAGCGCTCCGGCCATGACGCCGGATGGCTGAGACGTTCCGATTGCTCCAGACAGAGACCGGGGCGCCCGGGCCGAACGGCCCGGGCGTTCTGCTGTACGGCGGAGCGGACGCCGCTTCCGCTCCCGCCTGCGAAGGTCCGGCGGAGTGTGGTATACTATCGGGGCTGTGGTCCGGTGCGGCAGCGGCCTAAAGGTCCCGTCAGGGTGCGGCGGATTCTTCAAGGACCGGGGATGCTTCAAGGAAAAGGATTTCTGCTGGCGGCGCTCATAGTGCTGAGCCTGTCCGCAAGGGGCCTGTCGGCCCAGGCGGCCTTGCCTCAGGCGCGCGACGACAGGGACCGCTACACCATCACCCTCCCGGCGCCCCCGGAGAAGTCTGCAGCCCCGGCGCTTCCGGGCGCTGCGGAATCCGGGCAGACCGTCCCGTCTCCGGCGCCTTTTCCTCCCTATCCCGCCACGCAGACGCCCGGGCAGCCGTCTGTCCCGACGGCGGGGGTGCCCGTTCCCGCGGTCCCGGGCGTTGCAGGGCCTCCCGGAGCGGCGCCTTTCGAGGCGTTCCCGCCTCCCGAGCCCCCCGTCCGCCTTTTCGGCCACGACTTCTTCGACCGGGTGACGGAGGGGTTCCAGCCCGTCCCCAACCTTCCTCCTCCCGCGGAGTATCCGCTGGGGCCGGGAGATGTGGTGCAGGTGGTCTTGAGCAGCCCGGCGGGTCAGGAGACGGTGCTTACCGAGACGGTGGACTCGGAAGGACGGCTGCGGGTCCCGAACGTCGGCTTCGTGCGGGTGAACGGACTGACGATCGGCGCGGCGGAGAGGGTCATCGAGCGCGAGACGCGCGCGAAGTTCCCGTCCCTGTCCGCCCAGGCGCGCATCCTTTCCATCGGCCCCATCCAGGTCTTCGTCATCGGAGAGGTGAAAAAGCCGGGAGCATACATCCTGCCGGGCCTCTCCACGCTACTCAATGCCCTGTATGTCGCCGGAGGGCCCACGGACGCGGGGTCGCTCCGGCGTATCACGGTCCAGCGAGGCCGGAAGACGGTCGCCACGACGGACCTGTACCGGCTGCTGCTGGACGGCGACCGGAGCGGCGATATCACGCTGCAGAGCGGGGATTCCGTGTTCGTCCCCGCCATCGGGCCCACCGTGACGGTGAAGGGAGAGGTCCGGCGCCAGGCCATCTTCGAGCTTCTGGAGGAGACGAGCGTCCGGAGCGTGATGCGGATGGCGGGGGGACCCGGAGGTCAGGCCTCTCTCAGCAGTGTGCGCGTGGAGCGGGTGGTGGGCGGCTCCCGCAAGTTCCTGGTGGACCTGACGCTTTCGTCCCCGGACTCTCCCGACTGGGAGTTCCCATTGCAGCACGGCGACCTGCTGCTCGTCCAGACCGTGCTTCCCGATGCTGCCAACCGGGTGGAGATCAGCGGGCAGGTCCGCCGTCCCGGTGAATATGAGCTTTCGGAGGGGATGCGGCTGTCGGACCTGGTCCGCAGGGCGGAAGGGTTCGCCGACGCGGAGATTTACCTGGAGCGCGCCACCATCCTGCGGGCGCGCGAGGACGGCTCTTCGGAGATGCTGAGCGTGCATCTGGGCAGAGCCATGAACGGGGAGGCAACGGACGACCTGGAGCTGCGTCCGAAGGACCGGGTGGTCATCTATTCCGTTCAGGAGGCGGCGGCGCTCGACCGCACGGTCACCATCTCCGGTCAGGTGAGCCGTCCCGGAGTCTACGACCGCGTGGAGGGGATGCGGCTGCGCGACCTCGTCATTGCGGCCGGTGGCGCGCGGCCTGAAGCTCACCGGGTGGTGGAGGTGGCGCGCCAGACGGAAGCGGGACGGCAGACGCAGATCCTCAATGTGAACCTGGACCGGGCGATGGAGGGGGAGGAATCGGACAACATCCTGCTTGCGGATGGCGACCAGGTGTCGGTGAAGGAGGTCTCCGACGCGCGCCGCACACCCCGGACCGTGACCATCACCGGACGTGTGCGCTATCCCGGCACGTACGCTTTGCTCGAGGACGGCGAGAGGGTCTCCAGCCTCATCGCGCGGGCGGGAGGATTGACGGAGGAGGCTTTCCCGGAAGGGGCGGTCTTCGTGCGGAAGACGCCCGCCCTGCTTTCCGAGCGCCAGCTGGAGGTGGCGGCCGAGATTCAGCAGGCTCAGAAGGACCTTGCCGAGCAGCTTCGTGAGCTGGAGATGGCCAAATACGGCATCGCCCCGAAGCGCCAGACCGCGGCTGCGACACCGTCCATCCCGTCTGCCGTGGACGCAAGGGCCGCCGAAGCGGGCGCGGCGGCCGCCGGCCTTTCGCGCATCGCGGCAGAGGCTGCCAGGATGGGTCTCGAGCCGGCGGGCGAAATCTCTCTGGAAGAGGCGAGGACGGTAGAGAGCGTCGTGGCCAGCATGCGGCTTCCGGTGGACCTTCCGAAGGGACTGCAGAATCCCGGTTCGGCGGATGACCTGCCGCTCGAGGACGGCGACACGCTCTACATCCCGCGCAGGCCGCTCGTGGTGTCTGTTGCGGGAGCGGTGGTCAGCCCGTCTGTCGTGGTATACCGTGAGGGCCTGACCGCTGAGGACTACATCCGCCAGGTGGGCGGCTACGCGCGCGACGCCGACCGGCGCAACGCGGTCATCGTGCGGGCCGGAGGGGAAGTGCGCCGGGTGAAAGATGCCGGTCCTGTGCAGCTTGGCGACATCATCATCGTGCCGCCCAGAGCGATGAGCGCGCCTCGCAACCCGTGGGAGACGATATCGGACTTTACGAGGATTCTGGGGAATCTTGCGCTGACCTTGCTGGTGATTGCAGAATAGAGTCCGTTCAGGGGGGCTCTGGAGCCGTCTATGCATGCGGCGCTTGCGCGGCACTGCGGTTGACAGGGCGCGTTGCCTATAACTAGAATGCCTCAGCCTGAGGCAGAAGTCCGGGGGTGGCGGTCTCTGCTTTCCGGCCTGCGTCCGAGCCGGAGAAGCATTGAGAACTTACGAGATGGAGCGGGAACGGGAGTCGCGAATGGACCTGATTCAGAGCATTTCGGGGCGGCAGATTCGAATCACGGTGGTAGGGCTTGGATACGTGGGGCTGCCTCTAGCGGTGGAGTTCGCCCGGAACGGCGTGCAGGTCGCGGGCTACGAGGTGGACCGGGCCAAGCTGGAGCGCCTGCGCGCGGGAGAAAGCTACATCCGGGACGTGCGGTCCGAGGATATCCGCAGTCTTGTAATGGACGGTCTGCTGCTTCCCACATCGGACGACCGTCACATCACGCTTTCGGACGTCATCATCATCTGCGTCCCCACCCCGTGCGGGCGGGACAATGAGCCCGACCTGTCCTTCATCCGAGCGGCGGCCCGGACGGTCGCCAGCCGGTTGAAGCGCGGCCATCTGGTCATCCTCGAGAGCACGTCCTTCCCCGGGACCACCGAGGAGATCCTGCAGCCCGCCCTGGAGGAGTCCGGGCTCCGGGCCGGGCGGGACTTCCACCTGGCTTTCTCCCCGGAGCGCATCGATCCCGGCAACCCGGTCTTCAACGTCCGCAATACGGCCAAGCTGGTGGCGGGCACCACGGAGGAGGCCACGTTCCTCGCGGAGGCCGTCTACTCCCTGGTAGCCGAGCGGGTGGTGCGCGTGAGCAGCCCCCGCGTGGCGGAGATGGCGAAACTCTTCGAGAACACCTTCCGGCACGTCAACATCGCCCTTGCCAACGAGATGGCCCAGGTCTGCGAGCGGATGGGCATCGATGTCTGGGAGGTCATCAGCGCCGCCGCCACCAAGCCCTTCGGGTTCATGCCGTTCTATCCCGGACCCGGGGTGGGGGGGCATTGCATCCCCGTCGACCCGCAGTATCTGCTCTACAAAGCCCGCCAGTACGGATGCACCCTGCGCTTCGTCGAACTGGCGAACGAGATCAACGACGGGATGCCGGGACACGTGGTGGAACGCGTGCGGGCGTCTCTGGAGGAGCTCGGCAGGGATCTGCCCGGCTCCCGCCTTCTGGTGCTCGGGGTGGCGTACAAGAAGGACATCGATGATGTCCGGGAGTCCCCCGCGCTGAAGGTGCTGGAGCTTCTCGCCGGGAGCGGGGCATCGGTCCAGTACCACGACCCGATGGTCCCCGAGTTCGAGAGCGACGGTCTGGCGCTGAAGTCCGTCGAACTGACGCCGGAGACGCTCAGCGCCGCGGACTGCGTCATCATCTGCACGGACCATTCCTCGCTTCCGTACGAGCGGGTGCTGGAGCACGCGCGGTCCATCATCGACACGCGGAACGCCCTCCGGCGGATGGAAGACGTGGCGGCTGCGCCTCCTTCCGGAGCCGGGGGCAAGGGGGTTCTGGCCGGTCGCTGACCCCGCCGCGCGGCCCGCTTTCTCCGCGCCTGCAGCGCTTTCCTCGCGCGCAGACCCTCCGTCCTCGCGTCCGCGCGCGGAAGGGGTTGACATTTTTGCCGATGTATGTGAAACTCCTCACAAAGTCCGCCCGGGGCTGGAAGCGGCCTGGGCGGGCAATCTGCGATTGTTGCGCAAATGGTACAACATAGACCCTTGAGCGGTGCGCCTGCGCGGCGCCCGGCCCGGACGGCCGCCGTCGCCAGCCGGCCGCTCTCCAACAGGGCCACCGCAAACAAGAAAG
>FWWM01012386.1_pt1 | contig 14217 bp, 13 predicted proteins | sample 2228351 | NCBI WGS metagenome assembly FWWM01 (sample SAMEA103939774, study PRJEB20133) | metagenome | reverse complement strand
TGTTTGTTCACAACTCCAAGTTTCTACCAAAAGGCGGTTTTGCTCAAGGGCAGAACCGCCCCCAATTTTGTCTAAACTCGAGTTCCTAACAATACGGTTAATTGAGAGGATTCGGTAATTCAAGCGGGCAGGTTGATGGCAAGGACCTTCATTCGAGAGCCTGCCAGGTCGGGGCGTTGGAAGCAATGAGCCGTGAGAGCGACGCCCAGCATGACAGAATAGACCAAAGCCGTATGTTGATAGGCGGCAGACAAGCCTTTCCAGCGGGCGGCTTCCAAGCCGAAATAGCGTTTGGCCCAGGCGAAGTGTCGTTCGATCACGGAGCGGAATTTCAGATGAAAGCGCCATTGACGGATAAAGGGCAAAGTAGCCAAGGCCTTCTTGCCTTGTTTACGCAGGTTGTAGTCGATCACAAAGCCTGCCCGCAAGACAGTGTGGATGTAGGCCAAGACAGCATAACTGAAGTAGGCTGCATCGGCGCGCACCACTGCAATCGAGAAGCCGAAGCAGGCCACCGCCAAAGACAACAGGGGAATGGCCAGCGGGCTGTCGTGGCGGTTGGCAGGCGTGACCAGCAACATGATCGGCAATTCCGACCAACGACATAAGAGCGTATGCACCTTGTAACCCCAGACGGAGTTCTTCCAAGGCTTGGGAAAGCTCCAGGAAGCCTCTGGATCGTCATGATACCAGGCATGTTGGGTCGTGGAATCCAAAACCACGTCTACTCCGTGAATAATCTTGGCGCGGATCAACTGCCAGACCATGCCCAGGAAGAAAAACCAGAACGGCCAAATGCCCAGGGCATGATGACGTTCCCAGTATTGTCCGATACTGATGACTCGTCCGTTCACAAAACCAGCTGCCGAGGCAGCCTCGGGATGCGCACGGGGGACGGGAGGCTGCGGGTTGGCGATGTGCCAACCCGCACTGCCCACTCCGCGATTGCCAGAGCATTCGTGGTTTGCAAAAACTCGGTTGGCGTGATCCATAAGCGCTTGCTCAAACGAGCAGGCAAGATGTCCAAGTCAAGATCGGACGCTGGAAAGAAAGCACCGCCCAGTCTCGAAAGTGCTGTACAATCAGTCATAGGTCCTCCGTTGGGTAGTAGTGGTTTGGATAACCGATTCTACTCCCAACCAGAGGCCCGCTTTACTCAATACGAATTACCGAATCCTCTCAAAACAAGTTTTTTTGCGGCTGGCATAACTTCCTCCAGCCTCTATTTTAGCCATTGTTATAATAATTTGTAAAGGTGCAATAGCCGCTTTAGGACGACTGAAGTCCAATGTCACTAAGATTTGCCCTAGAGCGAGGGCTTGCACAATGGAGTAAATCGGGCATAATTCTGGGTATGAAAAAGGGAGCGACATCTTCCCCTTTTTTGACGACGCCCCATGAGAAAGTACTGGGCCTCTTTGAACAGTTCTTCCCGGCACAGGTTGTCCAAAGTCTGATCGGGGAGACGAAGCAAAGATTTTACAACCGTTTGTTGCCGCCCCTATTGATCTTATGGGGGTTCATCTACCAACGTCTGAATGCCGACCACATGTAATGCAGCCTGGAGTTATCTGACCAGTGAGGTGGTGCAACAACGTTTCAACGTCCAAGCGGCGTCTGGTCAGCGGCTAGTCGGAAAGCACCTCGGCCTACTGTCAGGCGCGCAAAAGATTGCCGCTAGGGGTGGCAAAGAAAGCGTTGCGCGCAAGTGCTGAACATGTGTCTGAGCAAACAGGAGAAACCGGGCGCTGGCATGGCTATCGGGTCAACCTGTTCGATGGCAGCATACTGTTGCTGAGTGCTGCTCCTGAGTTGGTTAAGCATTACGGCACATACCGTAATCAACACGGCCCTTTGCATTGGCCTGTGATGCGCGTGGTAGCAGGTTTCGACTTTTTCAGCGGGGTGGCGAATGGGGTTGCCGAAGGGCCGTACCCCCTCAGCGAACACCCGCTAGCGGTGCAGCTGATCCTTGAGTTAGGCGCTGGCTGGTTGCACCTGGGCGACCGTTATTTTGGGGCGTATCACATCTTGCAAGCGGTGGTAGCAGCCAAAGGGGAAGCCTTGTTACGCTTGAATAAGCGCACTGCCCTTCGTCTGGCTGGCCAGACGTTGCACTTGGGAGCCGACCTAAAGATCGTCTGGAAAAAGATGGCCTATGATCAGGTAGAAGCGGATTTGTCCACTCCCGATGTGTCCGGACGACTGATCTACATACGCCTCGAAAAGGCCGGGTTTCGCCCCATCGACTTATACCTGTTCACCACCTTGACCGATTCCCTTCTCTCTCTTCCCCCTGAACGAGCTCGTCGCTTTGTATGCTCATCGCTGGAATGTCGAACTCGACCTGCGCCATGTCAAAATCACCCTGGACATGGAACGCCTGGACGGACGCTCAGTCGATATCGTACGTAAAGAACTGTTTTTGGGCCTGCTGGCATACAATTTGTTGCGTGGCTTGATGGCTCAGGCCGCTCTCCAGAGCGACGTGTTGCCCTGCCAACTCTCGCTGGCAAAATGTTGGCGTCGCACGCTGGATACCTGTCGAAGCCTGCGCTCATACGCTTCGTCCACAGAAGTCCAGCAAATGCTCAGTCGCCTCTTGCAACGCTTGAGCCGTTGTCTCTTGCCAAAACACAAGCGGAAGCGCTTCGAGCCTCGCGCCGTGTGGGGACAACCCCAAGTCTATCCCCGTATCAAATACTCTCGAGAGCAAACCCGCCAGGAACAGTTGGAATTGTTAATGTGCAAAGGCTTTGGTGCATAAATCGGCTTTTTGAAGATGCAATCCCAAATTCGGGCTCGTTCTCGGCGATTTCACAGTGCTTTGTGGGAGAAACTAGTCAAAATTTCACCGAAAATTGGCTCTGAATGGGAAGAAAATTATTCATGCACCAAAGCCATGTGCAAATCTTAGTGACATTGGTCTATAACGCACGTTTGGGGGCGGGGCGATAAGGAACATTTGGGCAACCGACAGCGTCTATCTCCTACAAATTCTATTCACAGGAGATCATGTATGCGTACCCAAACTGTTGTTCTGACGGCCCTTCTCGTTATGGCGTTCCTGGTAGGCGCTTGCGGGCCAACCACCATCAACCAGGCTGCGCCGTCGCCCACGCGTTCCCTGAATGTCAATGGCACAGGTCAGGTGTATCTCATCCCCGATATTGCGTATATCTATGTAGGTGTGCATACCGAGAGAGCCACTGCCTCCGAGGCCGTGGCAGCCAATACGGCCGAAACGCAGAAAGTGATTGCGGCCCTCAAGGATGCAGGCATCGAAGCAAAGGACATCAAGACCACGAATTTCAGCATTTGGCCAAACACCCAATACAGCCCCGAAGGCCAGCAGATTGGCGTGGTCTATGTGGTGGATAACTCCGTCTATGTGACGGTGCGCAACTTGGATAACCTGGGAGACTTGTTGGACGCAGCCGTTTCGGCCGGCGCTAACAGCATCAACAGCATTCAATTCGATGTGGCTGATAAGAGCCAGGCCATCAAACAGGCACGCGATGCGGCTCTGGAAAATGCCCGCACTCAGGCTCAGGAACTTGCTGCCGCGGCCGGCGTGAAATTGGGCGAAATCCAAAGCATTGGTTTCTATGACACTTCCGCTGCGCCTTATGTGGACACGTTTGGCGGCAAGGGCGGAGGCGGGGGCATGGAATCGGCTGCTGTGCCGATCCAGCCGGGCCAATTGACCTTGACGGTCACGGTCAGCCTGACTTACGAGATCAAGTGAATTCATCTTTGCGCCAAAAAGAACCTCCCCAAAGGGGAGGTTCTCTGTTGTTAGTTTTTCACTGCCTTCACGATGCCGGCCACATGTTCGGGCGTGGAGCCGCAGCAGCCGCCTACCACGCGTGCGCCCAGGGCAATGTATTTCCTGGCAAAGTCCCCCATTTGTTCTGGCGTGACATCGTAGACAGCCCTGTTCGTCTCTGCGTCCATGCGCGGCAGGCCGGCGTTGGGTTTGGCCCACAGCGGAAAGCCGGGAGCCGCACCGGCATACTCGGCAATGACCTTTTCCATGTTTTCCAGCGTGGTGCCGCAGTTGGCGCCGATCAATGTTGCGCCCATTTCCCGATACTTTGTCGCCACCTTTGTGGGCCTGACACCCATCATAGTGGCTGTGCCGCGGTCATACGAGAACGAAACGACGATAGGCAAGTCTGTTACCGAGCGCGCGCCCTGGAAGGCTGCGTCGGCCTCCTCGAAGGCAAACATAGTCTCGATGAGCAGCAGGTCCACGCCGCCCTCGGTCAGGGCCCTGGCTTGCTCGGCGTAGGAGGCAGTCACTTCCTCGGGCGTGAGCGGGCCAAAGGGTTTCATCAGGGCGCCGGTGGGGCCCATCGAACCGGCCACCAGCACGCCGTCGCAGTTGGATGCGGCTTTACGGGCCAACTCTGCGGCGCGCAGATTCACTTCCGGGGCGCGGTCGGCGTACTTCGATTCCCTCATCCGAAGGCGTGTCCCGCCAAAAGTGCAGGTCAGGATGATGTCCGAACCAGCCCGTACGAAGGCGGTTTCGAGGCTCAGGATGGTATCGGGATCGTCCAAGACCAGATTTTCGGGCGGCGTGCCAGGCTTGACGCCCATTTTTTGCAGGTTGGTGCCAGTGGCGCCGTCTGCAACCAGGACTTCGCCGGCGTTCAGTCTTTCCAGAAATTTGTTCATGGTGCCTCCAAATTTTATCTTGGCGCGCCAAAGTGCTGGGATAACCATGGAGTTCGGGCGGCACCCCCTACGGGGGCAACTGCCGCCCCATCGGTTTGGCGCGCTAACAATTTTATCTGCTGGTTAGGCAGGCGGCGGGACTCGATACTCTGCTTTGCGGAACTCGACCATCGCCGCCGTATGGGGATCAGATTACTTTCCCATCAACTTCTTCGCCATTGGGTCCACTTCGTGGTGTGGCAGGAGGTGCGCGATATGTGGGAAGGGATCGGTCATGTGCGGGAAGTTCAGCGCCAGCATGAATTGATTTTGGAACTCTGGGTCGGTGGGCAATTCATAGCGGCGCAGCGTGCGGGCCACTTCCCCGGCCTCGCGGCGTTTGTCCACGTTCAACAGCGCGATGCGCGCACCGTCGCCGGCCGCATTGCCCACGGCGTACACATCCTCCAGCGGCAGATCAGGGATCAGGCCGATAATCATGGCCTTTGTCTTGTCGATGTAACTGCCAAAGCCGCCCGCCAGGATGAGTTTGTCGGGGCGTTCCAGCCCGGCGGCCTTCAGGAGCGTGCGCGCCGCCACGTACAGCGCGCCCTTTGCCAGTTGGATTTGGCGGATGTCTTTCAGGGACAGGAAAATGTCTCTGCCGATGGACGTTTCCTCTGCCCAGGCAATGACGTACTCTGGGCCGTTCTCTCCCGCCCGAACGCGCTTCGTACTTACCCCGGGCCTGAATCGGCCGCGACTGTCCAGGATTCCCACCCGCACCATTTCCGCTACCGCGTCTATGATGGCCGAGCCGCAGATGCCCTTGGCCTGCCCCTTGCCCCATTCTTCCTCACCGACGATCTTGTAACGCGGCTCCAGGGTTTCATCGTCTATTTCGATGCGCTCGATGGCGCCCGGTGCGGCTCGCATCCCGAACTCGATGTGTGCGCCTTCCAGCGCCGGACCGGTAGGCGTGGAAGTGCAAATCAAACCCTGACGATTCCCCAACACCAATTCAGCGTTGGTGCCGACATCTATAATCAACCACTGTTCGTCTTGTTTGTGCGGTTCCTCGGCAATCAACACGCCGCTGGTATCCGCGCCGATGAAACTGGCAATGGTGGGAAGGACATGCACATTGGCCGAGGGGTTGACCAGCAAGCCCAACTCGCGCGCCTTGAGGTCCATAGCCTTGTGGATGGCCGGCACGTAGGGCGCGCGCCCCAAGTGGGTAGGCGGCAGGTTCAGCAAGAGATGGTGCATGGTGGTATTGCCCACGAAGACGACTTCTAAAATATCCTCGGTTGTGATGTCATTGCGAGACGCCGAAGGCGTCGTGGCAATCTCCTCGGATGTAGATGCCCTGTGTTTATTTGCTGTCTTCACCGCCTGTTTCAACAACCCGTTCAACGTCCCAACGACTGCCTTGTGCAATTTCTCCAACCCATCTGGCTCTGAGATGGTGTATTGGATGCGCGACATGACATCCTCGCCGTAGACGATTTGCGGGTTCATCTCCGATTCGGCAGCCAGGATTTCGCCCGTCCCCAGGTCGCACAGGTAGAGGGCGATGGTGGTCGAGCCAATGTCCACCGCCGCGCCGTAACTCTTTTCCACGTAACCAGGCTGCACGCGAATGACCTCTCTGTCTTGCCACATGCTGACGGTCACTTTCCAGTTTGCTTCGCGCAATAGATCGCCCAACCCGCGCAGACAATGATAATCAATGGTGAGGTCGGAGGCTTTGGGCAGGTTCTCTTCCCCGCGCCGCACCAGCGACATGGAAAACTCCAGCCCGCGCGACAAGCGTTCCCAATCGGCAAAAGGCTGTTCCAGGTCGGGCGGCCTCATCTCGACCAGATATTTCCGAATAGAGGGCTTGATTTCGATTTGGCGCTGCGTAGCCGACTTGCGGACGATTTGCTTGTTGCCGCGGCTCTCTTCTGGCACATGCACGAGTACATCGCCCAGCACTTTGGCCTGACACGAGAGCCGCACCTGGCCCACTTCCCAATTGTGAGTTTGCATCATCTTGGGGCGCCGTCGGAAGTAATCTATTTCCTCGGCACTGGGAGGAGAAAGATGATCGCGCCTGGAGGTGATTCCATAACGCTCGAACGTCCCTTCCTCGATGACGACCTTACACTTGCCGCAGGTGGCGTTTTCGGCGCAGATAGATTCGATTTCCACGCCTAGTTGACGGGCGGCTTCGCGCAGGCTAATGCCTTCGTTCACATATCCGCGCCGGCCAGAGGGTTGCAGGGTGACGAGATGTTGTTGGCTCATAAGTTGCCAATTATACCGATGAAATCGGGCCAGGCAAGCACTTTGTCCGTTATAATTTCCGTATGACCGATGCACTGGCTATCCTGGACTTTGGCTCGCAATATGCCCAACTCATCGCCCGCCGCGTGCGGGAGGCGCAGGTGTATTGTGAGTTGTTTCCCTGGGATGCGCCTGCCGAACAGATCATGGCGCTTGCCCCCAAGGGCTTCATCCTCTCCGGCGGGCCGCGCTCTGCCTACGAGGCGGGCGCGCCGTTCATCCCGGGCTTTGTGCTGGCTTCGGGTAGACCGATTTTGGGCATTTGCTACGGGATGCAGGCGCTTGCCGTGGCCCTGGACGGACAGGTGGATCCCTCGGCTGAACGCGAGTATGGCCCCGCCGAAATCGAACCGCTCTTGCCTACGCCTTTGCTTGCCTCTCTCTCTACCGTCTGGATGTCGCATGGCGACCGCGTCACGCGCTTGCCGCGGGGGTTCGTGGTCCTGGCCCAATCAGGCAACAGCCCTTGCGCGGCCATGGGCGATTTCGAGCGCAACTATTTTGGCGTGCAGTTCCACCCCGAAGTGCATCATACGCCCAACGGCATTGAATTGTTGCGCTATTTTGCGGTCGAGATCTGTGGTGCAAGGCCGACATGGACGCCTGCCTCCATCATCGAGGAGAGCGTGGGACGCATCCGCGCCCAGGTGGGGGGCGAGCGCGTGCTGGCAGCCGTCAGCGGCGGCGTGGACTCGTCGGTGGCGGCGGCGTTGGTCCATAAGGCGATCGGCGACCAGTTAGTGGCCGTGTTCGTGGACACTGGCCTGCTGCGGCAAGGGGAAGGCGAACAGGTGGCGGCGGCCTTCCGCGAACAATTGGGCGCCGAACTGGTGACCGTGGAGGCGGGCGATGTTTTCTTCTCCGCGCTGCAAGGCGTGACCGACCCGGAGCAAAAGCGCAAGATCGTGGGAGAAAAATTCATCCGCATTTTCGAGGCGCAGGCCAGGCAATTAGAGCAGCCCAGGTTCCTGGTGCAAGGTACGATTTACCCGGATGTGGTCGAGTCGTCGGCCCCCGACCGGCAAAAAGCCGAGAAGATCAAGTCGCATCACAATGTGGGCGGCCTGCCCGAAGATATGCGGTTCGAACTGGTGGAGCCGTTGCGCTACCTGTTCAAGGATGAGGTGCGGGCGGTGGGCGAGGCGCTGGGATTGCCCGAAAGGCTGGTTTGGCGGCAGCCGTTCCCAGGTCCGGGCCTGACCGTGCGCTGCCTGGGCGAGGTGACGCGCGAGCGCGTCTCCCGTCTGCGGGCGGCGGATGCCATCTTGCAAGAGGAGTTGTCCAGGGCCGGCTTTTTGGGAAAACCGGGTTCTTCGTCAGATTTGTCCAGCAGTTCGACTGCTGGACGACAACAAGACGGTTCGAGTGCTAGACGAGAACAAGGACAACAACCTCATGCGGCACAGGCATTCGTTGTCTTGCTGCCGGTTCGTTCGGTCGGCGTGATGGGCGACCAGCGCACGTATCAGGAGACGGCTGTCATCCGCGCCGTCTCGACCGAGGACTTCATGACTGCCGATTGGACGCGCCTGCCGCACGACCTGTTGGCGCGCGTGTCGAGCCGCATCGTCAATGAGGTGGACGGAATCAACCGCGTCGTGTATGATATTACCAGTAAGCCGCCGGCTACGATCGAATGGGAATGACGAACCTGAATCGAGAGAATTTCGTATTCCTTTGTATACGTAATTCTTTTGACAAGGAGAAACATCATGAACTTCAACTTTGGCGAGATTCTCACCCGTGCCTGGCACATCACCTGGAAGTACAAGGTGTTGTGGATTTTTGGCATTCTGGCAGGCTGTTCGCAGGGCGGCGGCAGTGGCGGAGGCGGTGGCAACAGCGGCGGTCAGCGTTATCCTGAAGGCCCGTCTGATTTCCAAGTGCCGCCCGAAATCCAGCGTTTGCAGCCGATGTTGGAAAGGGCCGCTGATTGGGTGGCCGAGAACTGGTGGATTTTCATCGTGCTGGGCCTGGTGATCTTTTTGCTGATTCTATTGGGCATTTTCTTCGGCGTCATCGGGCGCATTGGATTGATCAAAGGCTCTTATCAGGCTGAGCAAGGCGCAGATAGGCTGGCCTTTGGCGAGTTGTTCAGCGCCAGTCTGCCGTATTTCTGGCGCGTGTTTGGGCTGTCTTTTCTCATCGGGTTGGCCTTCCTGGTGATATTGCTGCCCCTCGTGGTTCTGGGCATCGTGACAGCCGGGGTGGGGTTCCTGTGCCTGCTGCCGCTCATCTGCCTGCTCATCCCGGTTGGCTGGGCGGTCAACCTTATCATCGAGCAAGCCAATCGCGCCATCGTGCTGGAAGATTGCTCCATGTTAGAAGGGTTCAAACGTGGCTGGGAAATCCTGAAAGCCAATCCTGGGCCGCTGATCGTGATGTCGCTCATCTTGTTTGGCATTTCGTTGGGGGTGGGCATCGTGCTTGCCTTGCCTATCTTGATTGTTGTCGTTCCGGCGGTCATAGCCTTTGCGATGAATGAGGGGCGGTCATTCACGCCTTTGTTCATTGCCATCGGTGCCATTTGCCTGTATGCGCCTATCTCCTGGCTGTTGAGCGGTATCCTCAACACCTTCATTCATTCATCCTGGACGCTGACCTGGATGCGTCTGACGCATCCCCTCGCGTCGTCGGAGGCGCCTGTCTTTGCGGAACCCAACGCTTAAGTTCCTGCCCGTCTTATTGGGTCTGCTCCTGCTGAGCGGACAAGAACTGCCTGCCGAACAGGGCGGCGCTGTGTACGCACAGAGCGCCGCTTTTGCCAGCCTGCATCGGGTAGATGTGCAGGGCTTCCCTTCTGTGGCGGCCCTGTTGGATGTGTACGACGCGCAGGGACAGTTCGTGAGCGGCTTACAGCCTTCAGACATCACCGTACTGGAAGACGGCAACCCACTGCCGCTCACTGGTCTGAGCGAGTCTACGCCGCCGGCCCAAATTGTGGTGGCTATCAACCCCGGCCCGGCGCTGGCCGTGCGTGATGGGGAGGGTATCGAACGCTATCGGCGCATCGTGCAGGCGCTCGTCAACTGGGCTGCGACGCGCCCGCTGGATCCCTTCGACGACCTGAGCCTGACGACCATTGCCGGGCCGATCATCACCCATGCCAGGCCGGCCGATTGGGCCGTTTCGTTGACTGCCTTTCAGCCCGACTTTCGCGCCACGACGCCCAACTTAAAATCTCTGACGATGGCGTTCAACCTTGCTTGGGAACAGCCACCCTTGCCGGGTATGAAACGGGCTATTCTTTTCATCACGCCGCACATGGATGATCCTACCGTCGAGCAAACGGTCAGCGCCTTCATCCAACAGGTGCGTGTGGCTGGGGTGCGGGTCTTCGTCTGGTTCGTGGACGCCGATATATATTTCAACTCCCCAAGCGCGATAGCCTTCAAGTCCCTGGCCTTGCAGAGCGGCGGCAGTTACTTTGCCTTCTCTGGCTTGGAGTCCCTGCCCGACCCGGAAACGTATTTTGCGCCGCTGCGCCACTTGTACGCTTTGAGTTACACTTCCGGCCTATCGGTTGGCGGTGAGCATACCCTGGCGGTGCAGGTGAATACGCCGGCCGGTCTCGTCACCTCGGCCAGGCAAACGTTCAGCGTGGACATCCAACCGCCCAACCCGATCCTGGTGCTGCCGCCGGCTCAAATCACCCGCCAGGCGCCGCCAGATGATCCGTTCAACACCGAGATACTGCTCCCCGACCAGCAAATCATAGATATCATCATCGAATTTCCCGACGGCCATCCCCGCCCGCTGGCGCGCACCACTTTCTATGTGGACGGTCAGCCAGTGGCACAAAACGAGAGCGAGCCGTTCAACCGTTTTACGTGGGACCTGTCTCCCTATACCCAGGGAGGACAGCACGAACTCATGGTAGAGGCGGTCGACTCGCTCGGATTGAGCAAGACCAGTGTGGCTATACCGGTCACGATCACCATCATCCGCCCGCCAACCGGCATTCGCGCCTTGCTAACAAAATACCGCACCTGGGTCACCGCTGGCGCGGTGGGGCTGACTGGCTTGATTCTGATTCTGGTCTTGCTGTCGGGCCGTGTGCGGATTGCCTCCTGGCGCGAACGGCGAGAAGCACGTCAACGGTACACCGACCCGGTCACGCAGCCGGTCGTCGCTTCGGGCAGGGAAACGCCGCGGAAAGGGAAGCAGGCCTCTCGCCTGGGATGGAAGCGCACGGAAGAGACGCCTGAAGCGCCGGCTTACCTCGTCCGTCTACGCTCCAATGGTGAGCCGGCCGGCGGTCGTCCTATTCCCTTGCTCGAAAAAGAAATCACCTTTGGCACCGATCCTGTCCAGGCGTCGTATGTGCTGGATGATCCGTCCATCTCCCCTTTGCACGCCCGCTTGCGGCAAGGGGAGGGGGGGGAATTCGTGCTGGCCGATCATGGTTCGATTGCCGGCACATGGGTGGATTATGAACCAGCACCGCCAGAAGGACGCGCCTTGAAACACGGAGACGTGGTACACTTTGGTCGGTTGATGTATCGCTTCGTCTTGCACGACCCGCCGCCCGAAGCAGAACCCACCATCACTCCTGAGAAGCCTGCCCTATGATTCGCACCGATGTTGCCCACCTGGATGTAGCCGTTTGTACCCACGCCGGCATGAGCGGCAAGAACAATGAAGATCGTTATGCTGTTTCTTCTTTTCAGTTGAGCGAAGAGCGCCCATTGCCGGTCTTGTTTGCGGTGGTGGCCGATGGCATTGGCGGTCACCGCGCCGGCGAAGTGGCTGCCGAACTGGCCGTGAATCACATCAGCCAGGTCATTGCCGCCAGTGATGCACGCCATCCGCGCAAAATCTTGGAGCGGGCCATTCATGAGGCCAACAAGGCCATTGCCGATCATGCGGCCTCAGCCGCCGAGCAGCAGGGGATGGGCGCTACCTGCGCCTGCGCCTGGGTGATTGGTGATCAATTGTATACCGCTTCGGTGGGCGATTCGCGCATCTACCTTTTGCGAGAGGGGCGCATCCAACAAGTGACCACCGACCATACCTGGGTGCAGGAAGCCATCGAACGCGGCATTCTGACGCCCGAACTGGCGCGCAATCATCCCAACGTGCATGTCATTCGCCGCTATCTGGGCGCTCCCGAACCGCCCGAGGTGGACTTTCGCCTGCGGCTGTACGACAGCGAAGGCGACGCCCTGGCCGAGGCCAATCAGGGGACGAGCCTCCGCCGTGGCGACATCTTGCTGTTGTGTACCGATGGTTTGACCGATTTGGTGTGGAACGACGAAATCGCTGAAGTCATCCGCGCGAAGGGCAACGTCAAAGCAGCGGCGCAGGCGCTGGTGGACCTGGCCAACGAGCGCGGCGGCCATGACAACATCACGGTCATCTTGCTGGCCGTGCCAGACAATTGGCGCCTGACTATCCCCAAGAAGACGAATTGGATGCCCTGGATCGTGGGCGGACTTTTGACCTTTCTGTTCTTGGCGGCCTTCGCCTCTGTCCTGACCGTGAACCTGTTGCGCGCGACCCTGTTCGCTACCTCGACCCCCACGTTGACCGCCACCCCGCTGCCGACGGCCACCGCCACGCTGACCCCTACCCCTCTCCCCACCGCGACCGATACGCCTCCGCCCACCGCCTCTCCCACCTACACTCCCTGGCCGACCAATACCTTGCCACAGCCTCCTGGCAGCGGTACGCCGTCGCCCTGAGACTAAACGTTCTCGTAACTGCCTACTTGCCCTCACTCGACCCGGCGGCTCGACCCGTCGGCCTTCGGCGTGAGCGCTCAGGCGAACGCTCAGTTCCTGGAAACCACCTGTACCCCGCAGGGGCATTCGGGTTAGAGGCCGAGTCGAATTCATTCGACTTCCATGCACTGAGGCAGGGATTTATCCCGCTTGCTGGCTGAGCACCTACTTACTTACATTTGACTTTGATAACAACTGCAAGAGCATATCGTTGCGCCGATGTGGCGCAAGTCTGGCAGCTCATCGTGCCTTGCCAGGATTCGGCGGACACCGCTGAAGGAGGGTATAATTCCCTCGATGGAAAAACTCGTCCAGGACGCCCAGACCCTGTTCAATGTCCGGCTGACCGGACGGCAAATCGCCGCGCTGGTCACATACGAGCGCGAATTGCTCGAATGGAACCATAAATTCAACCTTACAGCCATTCGCGATGAGGCCGGCATCCGCACCAAACATTTCCTGGATTCATTTTCTTGTGTTCTGGCCTGGCAAGCCGCCCCCCCGCTTCGCCTGATAGACATTGGCACAGGCGCGGGTTTTCCGGGCATTCCCCTGAAAATTCTCTACCCCCATATGCAGGTGACGCTGGTCGAATCGGTCGGCAAAAAGGCCATGTTCTGTCAGCATATCGTTCGCCTGTTGGGGCTGGAGAAGGTCGAAGTCGTCCAGGCCCGCGCTGAAGCCCTCGGCCAAATGCGTGAATACCGCGAGCAATACGACTGGGGAGTAGCCCGCGCCGTAGCCAATCTGCGCGTTCTTGCAGAATACTTATTGCCGCTGATACAAGTGGGCGGGGTGATGCTGGCCCCAAAAGGAGAGAGCGGGCCAGCCGAGGTCCACGCCGCAGACAATGCGCTCAACCTGCTGGGTGGCAAAGTGCGGCAGTTACTTCCGGTCACTTTACCGGGGGTGGTGGAAGAACGCCATCTGGTGCTGATAGACAAGGTCGCGGCTACCCCCCCGACTTATCCGCGCAAGCCTGGCACGCCGGCCCAGAAGCCGCTATAACGGCCTCAGCATGAGGCTTCGTTCAGAAGCGTGATCTTGTCTTCCTGATTGGGGATGATGCACAGGAACTCGAACGGCTCGTCGCCGATGTTCTCGTAGAAATGGGGAACGCCAGCCGGGATGAACACCACGTCGCCGGCCTGCACCTCGTAGACCTGTTCCCCAATCCCTATTTTAGCGCGCCCGCCAAGAACATATTGCTCATGCTCGACGGTATTGGTATGCAAGGGCATTCCGCCGCCAGCCTGCATCGAGAACTTACGCATAGCAAAGTGAGGGCCTTCCTGCGCCGGAATCAACACTTGAATGGTGGTGTCCTTGCCTGCTGCTACAGGCCTGGCTTCCACTTCGTGAGTATGTTTGACAGCCATCTTTATCCTCGCTTTCACGTCGAATTATAGTAGACCTCTTGCAAAAGTCGAAAATGTGCCAGAATCGGCACATGAGATACGCAGACATCAAACAACGCAGTGACACAGATTTCAAACGCCTG
>FWWM01012384.1_pt1 | contig 14221 bp, 8 predicted proteins | sample 2228351 | NCBI WGS metagenome assembly FWWM01 (sample SAMEA103939774, study PRJEB20133) | metagenome | reverse complement strand
CAATTTTTCTTGTATAGAAGCCATCTCTTTTTGGTATAACTTTTGACTAGAATTATACAATCATATCAATGGAGGACTCTATGTTAAAAAAGATTTTATTTCCAATAATTTTACTTACCCTGGTAAAAGTTTCATATTCACAAATCGCAAGTCTTGAAGCTACTTTAGTGCTGAAAAAAGTTGATAACATCACAATACCATTTCAAAATGGAATTCCTCTGCCTACATTTGAAAAGCAAAATCGCTACATAATTAATCTCTCAGGAAACTGGAAAAAGCAAAGATTCAATGCAAATGATAACATTACACTTTCAAAACGAGATGCAACTGGTTATCAAAACTTAATCAATGAAGCATCAGGCCGTCACATGCCAAATTTTGATGATTCCCAATGGCTGGACAAATTAATTCCCTCAGTTGAAAATCAGATGAAACCATTCCCTCAAGTTCCTGAATATTATCAGGATGGTGTCTGGTACAGAAAATCATTTTTTGTTGATTCGTCACTTTCAGGACAATTTGTAAAACTGATTTTTTATGCAGTTAATTATGTTGCCGATGTGTGGTTAAACGGGAATTATGTTGGTTATCATGAAGGTGGTTATACATCTTTTGCTTTTGATGTTTCTAATTACATTCAATATGGTCAGACCAATTTTCTTGTTGTACGAATTGATAATCCACAGTGGGGCACACGAAATGATATTGTACCTTATAAAGAATGCGATTGGTTCAATTACACTGGAATAATCCATGATGTATACCTTGAGTTTTCAAATCCATTAAATATTATTCGAGCAGATGTAGTTCCGTTGAATACAGATGGCGATATTAAAACGACAGTTGTACTTTACAACAAATCAAATGTTAATAAACAAGTTGATGTAACTCTCGAAGTATTCAATGCAGAGATCAATTCACAAAATATTACTTCCGAAAGAGCAAGTGAATTAATTGGTACTATCGCACAAATAACTGGTACTAATCAAGCAACTATTTCAATTGAAAAGGATTCAACCCGTGTATGGAGAACGACCTTAAGAGTCAATAACCCACGTTTATGGACCCCAAAAAATCCAAATTTGTATATAATGAAAGTAACATTGAGAGAAAATGGTCAGGTAATTGATGAGTATTACACTCAATTTGGAATTAGAACTATTACTACAAGTGTAGATAAGGTTTATTTAAATAATAATCCAATATTTTTTGTTGGTGTTGCAAGACATGAAGACCATCCGATTTATGGTAGAAGTGTTCCACTTGATGTGATTTATTCTGACTTATTGAAAGTAAAAGAAGTCAATGCATTGATGCTCAGAACTGCACATTATCCAAATCATCCATATACTTATCTCTTGACAGATCGATTGGGAATTGCAGTAGTAGAAGAAATCCCAGTATGGTGGTTTGATGATACGATGGCATGGGTCATTCAAAATAATATCAGGCATATACACGAACAAATGTTTAGAGAGATGGCATTTCGCGATTACAATCGTCCTTCAATAATTCTCTGGAGTTTGACAAATGAAAATCTTGATGTTGATAACAGAAAAACTTTTATGAATCGAGTAAAACAAGAAATTAAATCACTCTACCCAGATGGAAGATTGATTACACAATCTGCAGCTGCAGATAGACCAGGTCCAAATGACCCTTCACAACAAGTTGTAGATGTTGCGGGTTGGACTATGTATTTTGGTATCTTTCATGGTGGTACATATTATGAAGGGACTCGGCTTTTCTTAACTATGGCAAACTATTACTATCCAGAGAAACCAATCCTAGATACTGAGTTCGGTTATTGGTCAGGTGAAAACAATGCAATTGGTGGACAAAATGCGCAGGTTACAGTCTTTAAAGAAACATTCTCCGCATTCACTTTCCGTGCTTCGGTAATTAGACCAGATGGTTCCTATCGAGATGGAGGTTACTTGATGGGCGTTACTTGGTGGTGCATCTTTGATTGGTATACCCATACACTTCCAGATGGTTTTCAAAGTATGGGACTATACAGAATGTTTAGAGATACAGCAAAATTTGTCCGAGATACATTAAAAAAATATTACGAGCCATTTTTCAATATCGGTGGAATGGTAACTGATGTAGAAGAAGAAAACTTAAACCATCTCCCTCATGAATATAATCTTTTTCAAAATTACCCAAATCCATTTAATCCAACCACTCGAATTAGATATTCAGTGAAAAATACTCAACTGGTTCAAATAAGACTTTTTGATCTACTGGGAAGAGAGATAAAATCTCTTGTTAATGAAATTAAATCACCAGGAAACTACGAAATTGAGCTGGATGCAAACTTATTGGGTTTATCAACAGGTGTTTATGTCTATCAGATGAAAGCAGGTGAGTTTATCGGAACCAGAAAGTTAATTTATCTAAAGTGATGAATCAGAAATTCCGGAGTTTGTTTTATGAATTCATCCCATTGTTAATGAGTTTTTCAAAAATTGTAGTTAAAATTGCAATTAGCTTTCACATAAATTGAAGATTATTCTATCTGAAAAATGCTCAATTACGATATTAAACTAAATTGATTTATCACTATTTTTATTAATGAAATTTCAAGTTTTAGTTTAAATGCTAAATAATCCGATAACTAACAAACGACAAATACCAACCTATGAGAAATATAATTATCATCTTCATTTTGTTCATCAACTTTCACGCAATTCTAATTTCACAGCAAAAAAACAGGATTTTAGCTGAGATTGGTGCTCTTAAAATAACTGAAAATGAATTTAAAGTGCGATTTGAACTCTCGCCTTTTGTTTCTCAACGTTCTAAGTCCAATCAAGATACGATTAAGACCGATTTTCTTTACTCAATGATTGCTGAAAGATTATGGTATCTCGATGCGCTTGAGCAGGGGTTAACCAGCACAGAGGACTTTAATTTTTATTTTAAACCCTTAATTGATATCTACTTGAGAGATTATCTCTTTAGAGAAGAAATAGAGAATAAAATTGTCCTCTCTCAAGCAGATATAGTTTCTGCAATCGAAAAGGCACAATTCAAGTTAAAAACCAGGATAATCAATTCATCGGATTCAATTAGAATTTTTGATGTCTATAATTTACTTACACGAGGAGTCTCTTTGGATTCCATCTTCAAATTCCCTGAATATGCCCTTTTATCAGTCAGAGAATTCGAATTAACTCTTGGATCACTCAAAGATGAAGAAATCGAAAATTATCTCTTCACACTTTCAAGAGATGAATTTTCATCTCCGATTCGGAGTGAAATTGGTTGGGTCATCTTTTATGTTATTGATAAACTCGTAACACCAATCGATATATCTGACCAAAAGATTACAAATGAAATAAAACAAAAAGTCCGATCTCGTAGAACAATGATAGTTTCTCAGAAATATCTTGATAGTCTCTTGTCAGGACAAATTTTTGATATAAACGATTCTATATTCAACATAATTTTTGAAACAATTTTTTCAATTATTCTTGAAAGAACGAAAGATAATCCGGATTCTCTTAAGGCTTCATATGTCCTGACTGATAACGACTATCGAATTATTAAATCAAATCTTGGTAAAGAAGTATTAAATAAACCTCTCTTTTATATCTATGACCAAAATGTTACAGTATGGGACTTCTTAGCAAATCTTGCTTTTGAAGAACATAGATTTCAATCAAAAGATAAAAATAGACTATACTCAAGGTTGATTGGAATCGCCAAAAATTTTGTTGTACAACAACGACTTGTCTATGAAGCTAAAAAGAAAAACATAGACAGGAACAAAAATCTTTTGAGTGAACTTGATTACTGGAAAATAAATTACCTTTCAACTCAAAATAAATTACAATTTCTGGATTCTGCTCGAGTAAGTGAAGAGGAATTAAAAGAACTCCATAAAAAAGAATTAGAAAAAGATACTGAGATCATTTTATTAAAATTGAAAGTTCTTACATTAAGTGACCAACAGGAAGTCAGACGAGTCAAAAATCAACTTGTCAGTGGAAAATCTTTCGATGAAATTCTAAATGAATATGGCAAAACTGATTCTCTTGTAATTAATGATAAAGGTGAAACTGATTTGAAACCATATTTCTATTTTGGGGAATTAGGTGAGATTGCAAAAAATTTGAAGTTGAATGAAGTCTATGGCCCAATACAAAGAGGAAATAAATTCACATTATTTTCTGTAATTGATAAAAAAATAGTCGAAGGATTAATGAAAGCAGACTTTGAAGAATCTAAAGAATATTTAAGGAATTATCTTTTTCAGAAAAAATTTAACAAGCTCACAGCACAAAGAACACTTCAACTTGCGGAGAAATATGGTGTACGAGTTTACTTTGATGTTTTGAGAGATATTAAAACTACCAGTCTCCCAACTTTCGCTCATCGATTTATGGGATTTGGTGGTAAAATAGCGGCGGTACCCCTTTTAGATAACTGGTTCAGATACATCGATTGGATTGATTTCAATTCAAAACTCTTACCATAATAGGAGATTGAAAATTATGTGGCGGATTTATTTTGTCTTTCTCTTCTCATTCAACTTCAACGCCTTAGTTGCACAAATTTTCATTAACCAACTCGGTTATAAACCAGATTTGCCGAAATTCTTCTACACAAACATAAACGCTTCGTCTTTCCAGATCATACAAGAGAACACCAATTTGGTTCATTATGAAGGCTCATTGACTTTAATCTCTAATCGGGATCCTGCTACAGGAATGTTAATCAAAAAAGGTGATTTCTCAGCATTCAATATATCTGGGCGATATTTTATCAAATTGAATACAAACGATACTTCATATCATTTCAACATCTCTGATAATGTTTTTAATGATTTACTTAACAAATCACTCAAAGCTTTTTATTTTCAACGATGTGGTTCACAATTGTTTTATCAACATGCAGGAGTATATCAACGGGCAACCTGTCATCAAAATGATGGTTTTTATCATTCTTCAACAGGACAAACGGGATTCAAACTTTCTCGTGGAGGTTGGCACGACGCTGGTGACTACGGTAAATATGTGGTCAATGCTGGAATAACGCTTGGTACACTTCTTATGGCTTATGAGTTATTCCCTGAATATTTTTCAAGTGATTCGTTAAACATTCCTGAAAGTGGTAATGGAATTCCTGACCTTTTGGATGAGATCAAATACGAAATTTTGTGGTTACTAACAATGCAAGCTGAAGACGGTGCGGTATTTCACAAACTCACAAAAGAGCAATTTGAATCATTTGTTATGCCCTCTCAAGATTCAGGCATTAGGTATATTTATCAAAAATCGTCAACTGCTACTGGCAATTTTATTGCTGTACTTTCAAGATTTTATCGAGTTTACAGAAGTTATGATTCAACTTTCGCAAATCAATGTCTGACTGCTGCAATTAATGCTTGGAACTGGTTAAGTAATCAAAGTGGAATTGTGCCTCCTGGGGGTTTTAAAAATCCTCAAGGTACTTACACTGGAGAATATGGAGATAATAATGATAGTGATGAAAGATTATGGGCTGCTGTTGAACTCTTTGAATCTACAGGTTTAAGCGAGTATAGAGAATATTACGAGTTCAATTATACATTTGCATTAATAAACTCAACTATGAACTGGCAAAATGTCAGAACACTCGCTCATCTTACCTATCTTTTCTCTAATCAACCTTCAGCAAATCAATCAATAAAATCACAACTTTATAACTCCTTATTGGTTTATTCAAATAATCTTGTTAACAAAAGAAATTCTAATGGATTTGGTATTACACTCAATCCAGGTGAATATTACTGGGGCTCAAACTCTATTGTTTTGAATAATGGAATTATTTTATTACTTGCTTATCTAAAATCACAAAATCAGACTTATAAGAATGTTGCATTGGAACAGTTAAATTATGTTATAGGCTGTAATGCTCATAATTTATCTTTCGTTACAGGTGTGGGAATTAAATATCCGAAGAAACCCCATCATCGTCCTTCTGAAGCTGATGGAATTGCTGAACCAATTCCTGGCCTAATCGTAGGTGGTCCAAATCAATATCTTGATGATCCAATACTACAACAGTACTTTAATCAAAATACACCACCTGCTTTATGTTATATTGATCATCTTCAGAGCTGGGCATCGAATGAAATTGCAATTAACTGGAATGCTCCTCTTGTACTACTCGCCGGTTTTTTTAATGGAAGTTTTACCAGTAATGTTGATAATAAAAACGAGGATGAATTCAATAAGTTTAATTATAATTTTGAACTCGAACAAAATTTCCCAAATCCATTTAACTCGCAAACAGTAATAAGATATACAATCAATTCTAACGATAATTCAAAACTATTTAGAGTAAACTTAAGGGTTACAAATTTACTCGGTGAAACAGTATTTAATATCTCCGAAGGATACAAAACTCCAGGCTCTTATCACATACTTTTAGATTCTGCTGAATTTAATTTTAATAAATTCCCTTCTGGCATATATTTTTATCAACTATCCGTCAACGAAAATCATAAAACAAAAAAAATGATTTTTCTTAAATGAACTCAATTTAGAATTTATTCATTGGAGTCAGATATGAAAAATGTAATTCTAATTCTTATCATGTTTCTCAATGTCTTGTATTCTCAGGAATTTTATTCCCCTTCAAAAATACTCCGTCTAAAAATATCATTAACACAACAGGGAGAATTTTCTTATCAATTATTTTTTAAGAACAAGGAAATTATAAAACCTAGTAAATTAGGTGTACAGCTCGTTCGTCAGGATGACTTGATGAAAGATTTTGAGATTATCGACACAAAAACTAAGGAAGTTTTTGAAAAATGGTCTCCAGTTTGGGGAGAAGTTGATACAATTATTAATCACTGTACTGATGTCGTTGTTCAATTACATCAAAAAACAACCAATCGATATTTGAATGTTCATTTTCGAGTTTTTGATGATGGTTTAGGTTTCAGGTATGAATTTCCACGACAGGATAACTTGAAATATTTCATTGTTCGTGAAGAGATCACTGAATTCGCAATGACTGGTGATCATACTGCTTATTGGTTACCGGGTGATTATGATTCACAGGAATATACTTACACTACTTCAAGACTTTCAGAAATTGATGCTTGGAAGGGAAGAAATTTTGATGATATCATCACTAAAACACTCATCGGAAAAGATTATGTTCAAACTCCATTATTACTTAAGAGTGAGGATAAAATTTATATAAATATTCATGAAGCAGCATTGATAAATTATCCTGCTATGTACTTGAAAGTAAATAAAGAAAATCTCGTATTAACAACCCATCTTTGCCCTGATGCATTGGGTAATAAAGCTTATCTTCAAACTCCTTTCAATACACCCTGGAGAACATTAATAATTTCAGATAAGGCTGAAAGAATTCTTGAATCAAAAATAATTCTTAACTTGAATGAGCCACCAAAATCCAATGATTTGAGCTGGATAAAACCGAAAAAATATATAGGTATCTGGTGGTCGTTACATGTTGGCAAAGAATCATGGAATTATGCTGATATTGATAATGTAAGAATAGATGTAGTAGATTGGAGTTCACTTACTCCGAATGGAAGACATGGAGCAACGACTGAAAATGCAAAAAGATACATCGATTTTGCTGCTAAACATGGTTTTGATGCTTTACTAATTGAAGGCTGGAATATTGGCTGGGAGGATTGGTTTGGCAACTGGAAAGAAAATGTTTTTGATTTTGTAACCCCTTATCCTGATTTTGATGTTGAAGAAGTTAGTCGTTACGCTAAAGAAAAAGGCGTTGAATTGATTATGCATCACGAAACATCTTCTTCTGTGACTAATTACGAGAGAAGAATGAACGAAGCTTTCGAGTTCTTAAAAAAATTTGGTTACACGGCTATAAAAACAGGTTATGTTGGACCTATTATACCGCGTGGAGAACATCACGATGGACAATGGATGGTTAATCATTATATCAGAGTCGCTGAAAAAGCATTGAAAGAAAAAATCTTGGTTGATGCACATGAACCCGTTAGACCCACTGGTTTGCATAGAACGTTTCCTAACTGGTTGGCTTGTGAAGCAGCTCGGGGAAATGAATTTAATGCCTGGAGCGAAGGTAATCCACCGGAACATGAAACGATCTTATTATTCACTCGATTGATAGGTGGACCGATGGATTACACTCCTGGTATCTTTCAAATAAAAATGGATTATTATAGTGAAGATAGGAAGAATTTTCAGGTTCATACAACTCTCGCAAAACAATTAGCATTATATGTCGTTCTTTATAGTCCACTACAAATGGCAGCAGATTTACCTGAAAATTATGAAAGATATCCAGATGCATTCCAATTTATTAAAGATGTGCCTGTCGATTGGAAAGATACTAAAGTCTTATATGCTGAACCGGGAGATTATATAGTGACGGCAAGAAAAGACAAACATTCAGATAATTGGTATCTTGGTGCCATAACAGATGAAAACCCCCGAACCTTTGAAATTAAGTTAAATTTTCTTGACGATGGGAAATACGAAGCTACTATATATGGTGATGCAGATGATTCTCACTGGCAAAAAAATCCAATGTCATATAAAATAGATAAGAAAATCGTCGACAAAAATTCTATAATGAAAATTAAGCTTGCTGATGGTGGTGGATGTGCAATTTCATTTAAAAAGTTGTAATTGATTCATCCTTTAATATTTCTGAAATTTTTATATTTTAATAAAGTGATTACAGATTAATTTTTACATAAAAAAACATAATTGAGAGTATGGATCGCTATAAATACGAATACATTTTCAAAAACTCAAAAAATCCTGATGAGCTTTTTGATGCTTTTGACAATGCACTGAAAGAAAATATTGATGATCTTGAGTTATACAAAATTTTGTTCTGGAACTCAGCATTGAATATTGATATGTTGAGTATGTTCATTAAAAAATTAGCTCATACATTTCCTCATATTGCATACGACGTATATATGTGGGGAGCAAAAGTTATCGAACTCTCATTTGATAATTTAGAAAACTATGAAACTATCCTCAACTTTTACAAAAAAGCTTCTGAAATTAAGCCATTAGAAACTGAACCATATATTAAAGCTGCTGACTCGTATAACTTCGAGCTAAAAATCCATCCTCCTGCTTTGATTATTAATTTATTGAAGAAAGGAATCTCAAAAGTAAAAGATCCGGCTCTTCTTTACTTTAAATTGAGTGAAGTATTTGGAAAACTTGGAAATACTGAATTGAAAAATCATTACTTTGCTGAGGGAGAAAAGTATTTAAGAAAGAGATAGACTTCATATATTTTTTTCACTTTCTATCATTCATCTACTTTTACTTCTTTTGATAAATGCCTGAACCAGAAATAATAAAGTCCTGTTGAGAGAAATATTAAAATCATCAAAAGATAAAAGAATAAATCAAACCTTTTTAGAATAACTGTCATTCCTGCTAAGAATAAAACTATCTGCCAGGGCAATGCAATACAAATTGCAATTATGTCTCTTCTGTTTTCAAAGTTAATCTGAGTTTTTTTCTCATTCGGTAATAATGATTTTATTGGCTTCCAGAATCCAAACGGACGGGTTGTTTTATAAAAATTAATTAATGTTTCTTTGCTTGTTTGCTCTGTAAGCAATGTTCCGATTATCGTAGCAGAGAATGATGACACTACTAATATTGCAAATGAAAGATACTCTGTTGCATCAGGATAAAATAATTTTTGTATAATCGCTGAACCCATTCCGAAGATTGTCCCGATTGTAAATCCGTAACCATTCATTCTCCACCAGTACCATCTGATTAAGAGAGGAACAACCATACCTGCTCCAAGTCCCATTGTCAACCAACCCCAAATTTCATTTATGCTTTTTATTCCCGATGCGAGAAAAAGTCCTAACAACACAATCAATAAAGAAGCAACCCGACTGTGCAAGATGAGTTTTCGTTCATCCGCTTTTGGATTTATAAATTCCTGATAAACATCTTTTACCCAGTAAGATGCACCTGAATTAATGAGTGAGCTGAAAGTTGACATTGCCGCTGCCATCAGACCAGCGACTAACAGTCCTTTTAATCCGGTTGGGAGAATATTGAAAATTACTATTGGTAAAACTTTTTCAGGATCAGAAATAATTTCTCCCGAACTCACACCAAAAGAAATTCCAAGCACAGCAACAGCAGCAATAAAAGGCCAGCGAAATGAAAGAAGAAAAATCCAGAACAGGGAAAGCAAACCTGCATCACGATCACTTCTGGCGGCAAAAAATCTCTGAGCCATATATCCGCCTGTGCCTGCGCTTCCCTCAATTATAACTTTTATCAAATAAAAAATCAGCGCAACTCCAAAGAGATTATAAATTGAATATGCAGAATTTTCAGGGAAGTTAAGTTCCCACGAAGGAATAATACTCGTCCAGACATCTTTTGTTGTTTCGACTGGAAGAAATCCTCCATCTTTCAAAGGAACAGAAATAAAAAAACTCTCGGGAATGTTTGATGACATTATTGCAATTGTACACACAACAACTATCATTATAAAAATTAAAATTCCTTGAAAGACATCTGTCCATACAACTCCCTGCAAACCACTGGCAACTGTGTAAAGAGTAGTTAAAGATATAATTATTGCCGCTGCCCAAAACTCGGATGATAGCCCAAAGTAATTTGGAATATTCAAAACATCACCAATAAACTTTCCGGCTCCGATAGCAAAGTAAGAGACAATCGCAATAGTTATTATGAGAGTTGAGAATGCCGAAATTATTCTTGCCGATTTTCCCTGAATTCCATCGCCGAATCTGTATGTCATCCATTCTGAAAGAGTCATAACTTTTGAGCGGCGATTCCACTTACCCATAAAGATCATCAGGAAAGCCATAATGAGCACAAGTCCGCCGCGCATTTCAACAAAGAAACCAACAGCACCAAATGCATAAATCAATGCTACATTTATCATAGTACCGCTAACGTCAAAGTTCGATGCCATTCCAGATGCACCAAGTGCCCACCAGGGAATTTTTCTGTTTCCAAGGAAATAGGAATCAATTCCTGTTGATGCCTTTTTTTCGAAATAAACTCCGATCAGAGTTATTATGATCAGATATGCAGCAACTATGATTATATCAATTAAACTCATTATTCCATTTCAGCTTTCAATAAAATTTCCTTCACTTCATCTATCTCAACAGATGAATTTTTATCATCAAGATTAACCACAACAAAATATCCTTTGTTATTTTTTAATGATGATAATTCATTCATCAACTTAATTTGATCGCTGTCTTTTAACCTTCCTGTTTCTTCATTCCATATTTCTTTGGTAGTTAAACATCCGAGAGATGGAGTGAAAGGATAATATGTTTTATCTTTATAGAATTCCGGATTTATTGTAGTCCCGTGTGAAATAATTTCATTTCTTCCGGCTTTGCCAGCATAAAATGCTTCGTAGATCGGTAAGTATTCTCTCCAGGAATTTGGAAGTAAATTTTTATAGTGCTCTTCCGTCCAGATTGTATCATTCAGTTCGTTGTGAAAATAAATTTCAGGATTAACTTCAAATGGAAGAACTAATTGAAGATTAGGTGAAGGACCAATAAAAATATTTTTTGAAACATCAAATCCCTGAATTGATAGAATGCCCTCGGGTGTATTTCCATTTGTAATGTAACCGGGAAGATCTGTCACAGCTCTTGCTAACTGAGGAACGGAAAATACTTCACCGTTTTTATCACGAAGAAATTTTCCATCAGAATTTTTGATTACCAATAAGCCGGGGAAATCTCTGTTTAATCTCTGGAATGAATAAATAACAATTTTATTATCGCCAAAATCTTTTTTAAGCAAATCAATCAAAGGCGGAATTGTAAGTTTCTTTCTGAATTCATTATCCAAATCATACTTTAACATTTTGATGATTGGATCCTCAGCTGCTTTCATAAACTTTGATTCGAATCCATAAGTGTATTTTTTAAGTTCAATTACTTGAGTTGAATTTTTGAGGTAGTGAATGCACATCGCAAATAATTTTGCATTATTAAGATTTGGAATCAGAGCTTTGATCTCATTCGTAAATTCATTCTGATACAGACTGTATACAACTTCAAGGAAAGCCCGTTGGAAAGACAAAGAACGATTAGGAAAATCATTAAAAGATTTCTTTATCGCTTCGCTTGTGATTTCATTTCTGTATTGCATCAATTCCATTGCCCAGAAAGCCGAAATGTACATTTCTTCGGTTGAATCATTTAAAGGAAGCGATAATGATTGGTTGATTGTGTGATTGATTGTATGTTCTGAAAATTTTTCTCTTTCAGTTTTTAATGTTGCCCCAGAATAAAAATCTTTTTCAGAATATTTCTCCGAAGAACATCTGATAAATAGTACAGACAGAAAAAGTATTATTAAAATTCTCATAAAAATTTTTTCCTTCTTGAATCACAAGCAGGACAAGTTCCCGCAGGACATAAAAGTTTCCGATAATTTTCTGAAAAATATTTTATTCCTTCATCATATAATAATTTTATGCTAATCAGATATGAACTTAATCCGTTAAACCCAAATTTTTTTATAAGATTTTTTTCAAGCAGATGTTCTTCAAACTTAATAAATCCTTTAGCACAGCCTGGAATTTCTTTTAATCTCTGTTCTCCTGAAACTGAAACACCAATTGATAAAACATTCATATAATCCCACGGAGAGTAATCATACCAGGGAACTTTTGCGGCTACTTCAAGATAATGTCCGTAAGTGAGAGATGAAAAATCAGTGCCAAGCATAAGCACGAATGAATCGGGCTGATGAGTTAACCAATCAAGAACACTTCCTTTACCAAGCGGACTTTCAGGTGAATTATTTTCGTCAATATAGTTTGTTACATTTCCCCACAAGGCAAAAGAATGAGTTGGAGATGAAGTTCTTATTACTCCTTCACTCAATCTGAAAGTCTCAGACAGCAATCCAACCTTGCTTTTAGAATTCAATCTGTCAAACATTTCATAATCACCTGAAGACTTTTTGAAGCAATAAGTAAATGTTGGAAAAATGATTGAGCCGTTTTTTGTTAGTAATTTTTGTATACAAAAAACAACAGCACTCGGTGAAAATGAATTATAAGCATTTCTAATTTTTCGAAAGCTAGAATGAACAATTATATGTTGCTTTGCTGATATCCCAATGATTTTAGGATATTTCTAAAAATTCATCTTACAAAAATAAATTAATGTTGAATAGCCTAAATTATGAAGAACTAAATTATCATATAAATGTGTGTTCAAAGTTAAATTAATTTTTTGGTATGGTACTCTTATCAAAATATCTTGAATCCATAGATATCTACAATAACTCTTATTTCAATCTGGATTTAATTAGATAAGAGTTGGAAGGAATGATCATCGGTGAGATTAAACCAGAAGTATATAATTAACCGGATTTAAATATATGGATATTAGTCGAATTAATTAATATTTCATGTTCTGTTTAGGGGAGTATTCAATGAGCTAAATATCATTTAGATTTGTTGCGGAGAGGGAGGGATTCGAACCCCCGGTACCGATTCCTCGGTACAACGGTTTTCAAGACCGCCGCATTCAACCACTCTGCCACCTCTCCAAATATAAAATATTAAAAACAAAAATATACAAAAAACCCCGACAAAGTCGGGGTTGAAAAATAAATTCTTGGCAACTACCTACTCTCCCACGCGGTCGCCCGCGTAGTACCATCGGCGTTCGGGGGCTTAACTTCTCTGTTCGGAATGGGAAGAGGTGTACCACCCCGGCTATGGTTACCAAGAAAAAACTCATAAAAATCATTTTGGAAGAGCCTGCTGAGAACACCTAATTTTAACCTGTGCAAATAAATAAAAAAGGTTAAGTCTCACGACCTATTAGTACTGCTCGGCTCAACCCATTACTGGGCTTACACCTGCAGCCTATCAACCTGGTAATCTCCCAGGGGTCTTTAGTTCCGATTGCTCGGAAAGGGATGTCTCATCTTGAAGAGTGTTTCGCGCTTAGATGCTTTCAGCGCTTATCACGTCCGAACATAGCTACCCAGCGCTGCCACTGGCGTGACAACTGGTACACTAGAGGTTCGTTCACTCCGGTCCTCTCGTACTAGGAGCGACTCTTCTCAAACATCCTACGCCCGCATAGGATAGGGACCGAACTGTCTCACGACGTTCTGAACCCAGCTCACGTACCGCTTTAATTGGCGAACAGCCAAACCCTTGGGACCTT
>FWWM01012380.1_pt1 | contig 14230 bp, 15 predicted proteins | sample 2228351 | NCBI WGS metagenome assembly FWWM01 (sample SAMEA103939774, study PRJEB20133) | metagenome | reverse complement strand
ATGCATTTGAAAATGTATTAGATAGTGATCTTTTACTTTATAAAGAAACTATTAAAAAATTGAATTTTGATTTAGTATTTTTAAGTGGAAGTGGCTCAACATTTGTTACCTTAAGCAAGAGCTTTAAAATTTTCAGCCTATGGATAGAAGAAAATTTATAGCTTATCTTGGAAGAACAGCAGTTATTTTAACATTTTTAGGTCAGGGTTTTGTTTACTTTCGCTCTCTTATTCCAAATACACTTTATGAACCTCCAAAGAAATTCAAGCTAGGATATCCAAAAGATTTTCCTGAAGGTATCACATTTTTAGCAAAATATAGATTATTTGTAGTAAGGGAGAGAAATAGTTTTTGGGTGATTTCAGCAGTATGTCAACATCTTGGTTGCACTGTTAATGTTGTTCCACCTGAAAAAGAGGTTGTTATAATTAAGGGTAAAGAATATAGGCAAAAGTGGTCATTTTTCTGTCCTTGCCATGGCTCGTATTATTATGGTGATGGAACAATTTTTGCAGGACCTGCACCAAGAGGACTTCCTTGGTATAAGTTAGATATTGGTCCAGATGGTCAGCTTGTAGTAGATACTCAGACTGAAGTTGATCACAATTTTAGACTTATAGTAGAAGATCTTGGATAAAGGAGGTTAAAATATGCAAAGATTAAAGGAGATTTGGAGGAAGTTAATTTGGTCATATGATCCAAAGGATAAGATAGAAGCTGCAAAGGCTACAAGTAAGAATTTTTGGCTTCATTGGTTTCCTGCAAGAGTAACATATAAAAGCATGTCAATTACATATTCTTTTTGGCTTGGAACTGTTTTATTTTCACTATTTTTAATTCTTACAATTACAGGTGTTATCTTAATGTTCCTATATATTCCATCAACTGAGAGAGCATATTGGACGATTAAGGATTTGGAGAATTCTGTAAGTTTTGGATGGTTTTTGAGGAATTCACATAGGTGGGCTGCACATTTAATGGTTACAGTAGTATTCTTGCATATGGTAAGAGTATTTTTTACAGGTGCATATAAAAATGGGGGAAATCCTGAAGCAAATAGACCACTAAATTGGATAGTTGGCATTATTTTGCTTATTTTAACACTTGGTCTTTCATATACAGGATATTTATTACCTTGGGATCAATTAGCACTGTGGGCTATTGTAATTGGTGCAAATATAGCCAAAGCTATACCTCCTGAAAGTATAATTGGAAAAAATGTTTATTTCTTTCTGGCAGGAGGAACACAAATAGATCAAGGAACATTAATAAGATTTTATGTTTTGCATTGTATATTCTTACCATTATTGCTTTTAATTTTTGCATCTTATCATATGTGGAGAATTAGAAAAGATGGAGGTCTTGCTGTAAGTGAGCAATATAAAATTGAGGCAAAGAAATTAAATAAGAGGTTAGTTCAGGATGAATATACAACATTTACAATCCCCGTTCTATTTAGGAGGGCTTTTTTAGTATTTTTAGTAACTACTGCAATTGTTCTATTTTTTACAGTATTTGCAAAAGCACCTCTTGAAGAGCCTGCTGATCCTAGTTGGACACCTAATCCTGCAAAAGCACCTTGGTATTTACTATGGATACAAGAACTTATAGCAATCACTACCATTAGAATTGGTGATTTTACATTAAATGGAGGGTTTGTTGGAGGACTTTTAATTCCTGCGCTATTATTTTTAGCATGGGCTATTTGGCCATTCTTTGATAAAAGCCCTGATGAAGCAACAGGTGTATGGTTTCATAAGTCTAGAATAATTCACAATATCCTCTTTGCAATTACGATAATTGCCTTAATAGCTATTACAATTTTTGCTATGTATTTTAGAGGTCCATACTGGCAAGTTTATTGGCCTTGGAGATGGCCAGAGATACCACATATGTTCTAAAAGGAGGTAAAATATGGAAGAGAAAAAGGAAGGTCTTGCTGATAAGTATTGGTATGACTCTATATGGATTTATGTTTTTGCACTAATAATCCTTATATTCCTTGGGATTGTATTTTATAGGTCATTAAATCCTGAATGGAAGCATTATCAAAGGGAATTTAAGAAAATTGTAGAAAAGAAGCTTGGACCTGAGGTTGCAAAAAAAATTGATTTTGGAATTAAGCAAATTTGGAATCCTGATATAATGGGTTCAAATGTTGCAGATAGATGTATAACATGTCATATGGGTGTTGATATTAAGGGACTTGAAGGTGAAGATGTTCCTGTTGTATTTAGAACACATCCGAATCCAGATGGTATAATGGATAAGCATCCAATTGAAAAATTTGGTTGTACAACTTGTCATGGGGGTCAGCCTCAGGTTCTAACTGTTAAAGGAGCACATGCAGGAAAAGGTGTTAGATGGCTTTGGCCTGTATATACAAGGGAAATGCAAAAGAAGTATAAAATTGAAGATAATAGACTTGTGATGGTTCAAATAAATTGCAATCATTGTCATAGATTTGATAAGGAAACACCTGGAATGGATTATATAAATTTGGCAAAACAAATAATTCAGGAGAAAAATTGTAGGCAATGTCATGTAATAGATGGATATGGTGGAAATATTGGACCTGCTTTAACTTATGAAGGTGATAAATCACATGAATTATTTGACTTTTCACATATTGAGGCGGATTTAGAAGAAAGAGAATTTCCAAAATCTGTTTTTACTTGGCACATTTTACACTTTGAAAATCCACAAAAAGTTGTTCCTGGTAGCGTAATGCCAAACTATGGATTTACTCATAAGGAAAATGTTGCACTTGCAATGCTTGTCATGTCTTGGAGAAAAATGAAATATCCTGTTGAATATCTTTCAAATCCTGATAGATATTATATGTTAAAACTAATGGATGAGGGAAGAATTAAGGCAAGGGAGATTGAGCTTGTTTCAAGAACTAAAACAACTGAAAATGTTGAACAAAAGCAAGATATGAGACAAACTACGAATTTAGTAGAACTTGGAAAGCAATTATTCAGCTCAAAAGGATGCAATGCCTGTCATACTATAACTGAGCAAAGACTTGTAGGACCTGGACTAAAAGGTGTAGCAGAAAAAAGAGAAAAAGAATGGATTATTGCAATGATATATAATCCCGATTCAATGCTAGATAATGATCCAATTGCAAAGCAATTGTTAAAGGAATACAATAATGTAAGAATGGTTTTAGTTCAACCTGTTAGTGTTGATGAGGCAAAGGCTATTTACGAGTATCTGAAAACACTAAAATGATGGGGGATTTATCTATCCCCCAAATGTTTAACAAAATCTCATATAGATATGAATTTTTAAATCATTTATTTTCATTCTACTTAGATGAGTATTGGAGAGAAAAGCTTTCAAAATTTGCAAAAGGATTTGTTCTTGATGTTGGAACGGGAACAGGAGAAGTTATTAAACACCTCGCAAATAATAAGAAGGTAAAGTCTATAATTGGTATTGATCTTGCAGAAGAAATGCTCAAATATGCAATAAGAAATAAGAATTTTCCCAATGTAGTTTATATTATCGCAGATGGTCAAAAACTACCATTTAAAGATAATAGTTTTGATAGTATTACAATTGCTTTTTGCATTAGGAACATAGACAACAGAGTTTTGGCCTTAAAGGAGTTTTATAGGGTATTAAGAGAAAATGGTGTTTTGGCTATACTTGAAATGTTAGGTCCTGAAAATTTCCTAAAATATCCCTTTAAATTCTATCTAAAGTTCATAATTCCAAAAATAGCTAAATTGTTTCTAAAAGACAAAAGTGCATACATTTATTTATATAATTCGGTTTTTAACTTTCCAAAAAGAAGAATATTTGCTAGCATGATAAGAAGTGTTGGGTTCGAAGATGTTAGTATAATTGATATGACACTTGGAACTTGCACAATTTTCTTGGCTAAGAAGAAATAACAATTTATCTTGGGATTTTATCAAGATATTGATTTACTTGATCTAACATATCAGTTCTACCTATACCAAAAAATTGGTTTCTTGCCATTTCCAGATATTCTCTCGCCTTATCTAAATTACCAAGATTTTCGTAAGCAAGTCCAAGATACATATACATTACACCTTTATCATATTCTGACAATTTGCCTCTATCTTCATTCAAAGCCTTACTTAAGAATTTAACAACACCTTCTGGATCGTTCCGATTAAGCATAGCAATTGCAAGACCACCATATGCATCACCAATTTTTTCATAATTTGGATATAACCTTATTAAGCGTTTGAATGTTTCAGCTGCATCAGACCACTTTTGTAATTTCAAAAAGAGTTGTCCTGCTATATATATACTTTCCTTTGCTTTTGAATGTTCAGGAAATTCTAAGGCTAATCTATAAAAATAAGTACTTGCTTTCTCTTCATTTTTGTCATTTAGATATTTACCACCCCAATAATAATAAACATCTGCAAGAGATTGGCTATTTGGGAAGTATCTTTTGAATGTTTCAATATAGCTTTCATTATCTGTTGCAAGCTTTGATAGTATTTGCTCTGCTCTTATTTTCGAAGTTGATGAGTATGAACTTGTTGGAAATTCATCTATAAGTTGTAGATAAGCATGGAGTGATCTTTCATAGTCCTGTTGCGATAAATATAGCTCTCCAAGTAAATATAGTGCAGTTTCTTTTTCATAAATTTTTCCAAAATTTGCTCTTATCCATTCCAAATTGGATATTGCATTCTTTAAATCTCCTCTAAATCTATATAAATCCGCAAGCTTTAACGCTATAAATGCTGCTCTTTCATCTGTGGGGAAATCTTGAATAAACCTTGAAAAATCTTTTTCTGCTATAATATCATCCCTTTTGTTGTAAAATGCAATAATGCCTCTATAATAAAGTAATTCCGCTCTTGCTTGTCCTTTAAATAGATTTTCATTTATTGAAACAATTGAGTTATATGCATTTAGTTTGTCTCCAAGATTGAACTTTGCAATTGCTATACCTATTTGTAAAATTGTTCTTAAAAATTCATCATTTGCTATTTCATAAGCTCTGTTTAACAAGCTTAATGCTTCATTATATCTTTTAAGATGCAAGTTATTCCACCCTCCCAAATAAAGTGCAAATAGTCTTAGATTATTCTCTGAGTTATCATACAAATTTGAAGAATAAAAATCTACCTTTTCATAAACATTAGCATAATAAAATGCTTCTGCACATGCAAGGTAAATTATACTATCAACCTCTGAAAAGTTTTCAATAACATAGTTTGCAATACTATAAGCTTCCTTATAATCACCTTTATTTAATGCTGAAAAAATATAGATTTTATATGCAATCCTTTCAAATGTTAAATTTGTGTTGCTGTTTATAATTGAGAAAGCCTTTTTATATGCACCTTCATAATCTCCACCTTCAAAAATTAGAGCTGACAAAATAATATCTCTTATACCTTTTGGATCATCTTTTAGAGTTTTTAATTTCTCTTTTGCAAGTAGGCTATCTCTTGGATATACGTAGTTTGATAGTTCGTTAGTTATATTTATTGCATCATTCTTGTTTATTTGAGAAAATACAAATTTAAGCTCACTTAGAGGACTATATTTATATGGAATATATGGTTTATAATATGCTATAACTTCAAATTCCGCCGCTTCTTGTATCTGCTCTTCAAAACCCTTTTCTTGCATTAAAAGTATAAGGAGCATAAGAAAATTTTAAAGGATAAATCTCTACTTTAAAATTTTGGACTATGGAAATCTATGTTAAACTTCTTTTGATTTTAATTTTTGCTCTTTTAGTTCCTATTGGTATGGTTCTGCTTCAAAAATTGCTTTCTCCTAAGCCTACTGATTATGGTGATAAATTAAAACCTTATGAATCAGGTGAGATTCCTATTATGGATGCCTGGGTCAGATATCCTGTAAGATTCTATTTGGTTGCATTCCTATTTTTACTTTTTGATATAGAAGTTGCATTTATATTACCTTTTGCAATTGTCTTTAAGAAACTTGGACTTTTTGCTATTATTGAAACTTTTATATTTATTTTGATTTTGCTTTTGGGTTGGATATATCTATATAAAAAAGGTGCATATAAATGGGTATAAGTTATGGCACAACTTAAAATAATAAAAAAGGATGCTATAAATGTTAAAGTTTTAGAGCAGGTTTATCAAAAGGAAAATGTAACCTCAATTCTTGAAGATTTGATTTTTAAACTTGAAAAGTTTCCTGGAGGTGAAATAATTATAACATCAATATCTGCATTACTTAATTGGGCAAAAGCAAAAAGCCCTTGGGCATTGACATTTGGATTAGCTTGTTGTGCAATTGAACTGATGGCAGGTTATGGTCCTGAATTTGATGCAGAGCGTATTGGTTCAATTCTAAGGGCTACACCTAGACAGGCAGATTTGATGATAGTTGCTGGGACTGTTACAATTAAGATGGCTCCAAGATTAAGAAGATTATATGAACAAATGCCTAATCCAAAGTGGGTAATTGCAATGGGAAGTTGTGCTATTAGTGGAGACCATTATAGAAATGTTTATTCAGTAGTTCCTGGTGTTGATCAAGTTGTTCCTGTTGATGTATATATTCCAGGCTGTCCTCCAACACCTGATGCACTATTAAATGGTATTATGAAACTAGCAGAAAAAATTGAAATGGAATATAAACAGAGGAGAGGAAGAGTTTAGATGAGAGCAGTTTTAAAGAAATTCACATTTAAGGATTTTATGCTATTTAATGATGAAAATGAAAAAATTTATGAACTTATATATGGGAGGTTAATCAGAATGCCACCTCCGATTACAGAACATCAGAGGATTGCAAAAAGAATAGAAGCTAAGTTTTATGAGTTGGAAGAGAAGGGAATGGGTGAAATGTTCCATGCTCCCATTGGTGTTAGGTTTTCGGACGAAGTTGCATTACAACCTGATATTCTCTTTATTTTAAGAGGGCGTGAATATATTATCAAAGAAAAGTTTATTGATGGAGTTTTTGATTTAGTAGTTGAAATTATTTCAAAGGGAACGAAGAGGAGAGATACAAAAATTAAAAAGGAGATTTATGAGAGGTTTGGAGTTAAAGAGTATTGGATAGTAAATCCATTTGATGAGAGTATTGAAGTTTATGTTTTGAATGAGCAAGGTAAATACGGTTTATCTTTAAAGGTAAAGAAAAAAGGTAAAGTCAGGAGCGCTATTTTAAGAGGCTTTGAAATAAGCTTAAATGCTATTTTTAGTAGATAGCTTAATTGCATTTAAAATAGCCTTGGATAGTTTTTTAATTTTTAATTATAGTTCATCTATTGTTTTATTTAGATTTGGCGAATATCAACTAAAAGATAGTATTAAGCTTTCTACAAAAGAAGTTTCAGGTATGAAAAATTATGAAATTGTTTATAAGGATGATAAAATTGAGAAAGGTAGAATTTATTTTGAAAAAGGAAAAAGTGCTAATTATTTTCTCATTTTCTTTGAAAGAAATAGTTGGCATGCTCTTGGAATTTCAGAAAAACCAAGTAGTGTTTGGATAAATGATAGTGTAATTGATTTAATAGATGGAGAATATTTTTATAAGAAACTTTTAAAACCACCCTATAAACTTAAAGTAATAAGAAATAAACTTGTGATATTGAAAGAATATAATTTCAAATGATTAAAAAAGCTATTGAACATATTGAAAATACAAACTTTATAAATGCTATCATTATTGCGTCAATTGCTCCTATAATTAGGGGTGTTCTTGAAGGGGCAATTGACCATAATAAAATGCTTATAAATCCAATTGAATATAAATCTGCACTCTTTATATTTTTACATCAATATGCATTTTTCTTTGCAGTATATTTAGCACTTGCATTTTTAATTAAATTATTCTTTCCAAAAAAAGATATTATAAAAATTCTAAAATTTGTTTTTACAACATCTCTTATAATAGTAATTCCACCAATAGTTGATGCACTTTTTGGAGGAAATTTCAAACCACAATATATATTTTCAAAAGAGGAATTCGTTTATAGTCTTTTAAATGTTTTTAATCCTTTTGTAGAGCTTAGAGCATTAAGCCCTGGAATGCGTGTTGAATTGTTCATTGTTGTGATTGGTATTTTAGCATACATGTGGATATTTGAAAAAAATTTAATAAAATCAATAATTGTTTTAGCCTTATTTTTGATTATAACTGGTTTAATAGGTTCATTTCCTGCATTTGTTGGAAGAGAAAATTTCAATACATTTTCCCTAATAGAAACTGATACCCAAAGATACTCTACTGTTAACCTATATTTTCTTGCAATTTTCTTAATTCTATTATTTCCAAACTACTTTTTGAAAATTTTAAAAATGCGCATTTATAAGTTTCTTTACTACTTAATACTCCTTATATTTGGTTTTATTATTGGAATTAAAGTTGTTAAATTTACATATTCAAATACATTTGCTAATATCTTTGATTATATTGGTATTTTAAATGTAGTACTTTCCTTATTTTTGGCTTTTTTGATTGCCCTTATTGTAAATGATTATTATGACAAGGAAATTGATAAAATAAATAAAAAACCAAATGTTTTTAATAATGGTATTTTAAAAGAGAATGAGTTTTTACCATTTGTTTTAATATTACTAGTGCTTTGTCTATCATTTGCATTATCAACATCTTATGCAGTTTTTGTGGTTTTGTTAATAATTCTCTCAGCTGCAATTTTGTATTCCATTGAGCCTATTAGACTTAAGAGATTTTGGATAGTTTCAACATTTAATTTGAGTTTTATTGCTCTTATGAGTGTTGTTCTTGGTATTAGCTATTTTTATAAAGATAATCCGCTATTAATTTTAAATAGTATGATTAGTTTAAGTATTTTAATTGGTATTACACTTGGATTTGGTATTAAGGATTTATCAGATGTTGAAGGTGATAGGAAAGGTTCAATTTTTACAGCATATACAATTTTTGGAAACTTTGGAAGATATATTCAAGCAATTTTAACAAGCTTTGCTTTTATAATAATTTCAAAAATTTTAGAAATTAATTTTATAATTGGTATTATTTTTTCTCTAATTAGCTTTATTTTATCAATTCAAAAGAAATTTTATGAGATATTATTTTTATTATTATTTGGAGCTTTTTCTTTTATTTGCTTTCTTAAAATTTATAATGAAGATAAATTCTTTAATGAAGTTGCTTATAATTATACAAGAACAGAATTAGTTGAACTTAAAAAATTTGATGTTTTAGAAGATAAAATAAATGAAATATTAAAAAATGAACCTTGTAATATATATGCAAGAACAACACAAATGGGACTTCTTTATGATACAAAAAAATATAATCAAGTTGATAGTCTTGCAAACTATCTTTTAAGAAATTGCTATTTAAATGGTTATTTGTATCATATATGGTCGTTAGCACTTTGGAAACTTAATAAAACTGAGCATGCCATTGAAAAGGCTAAAATAGCAGTTTTACTTTCTGAAAATAATGCTTATTGGACATTATCTGCTATGTATTACTTAAAAGGTAATAATTTTAAAAGTTTGGAATATCAAAATATAGCTATTAGAGTTAAAGCAAGTAATACTCTTGCACTTACTCTTTTTAACTAAATTAGATCATATTATATCTTTTAAGAGCATATCTTATAATCCTTTCAAGCATCTCTTCATATTCCAATCCTCTCCATTCATTCATAATTTTCAACTTGCCATCCCATGACCAACCAGGATTGGGATTTACTTCTAATAGTTTTGGAATACCATCTACTGAAAATCTAATATCAAATCTTCCATAATCTCTTAAATCAAGCCTACTATAAAGTTTCAATACAATCTCATATAATTTCTCTTCAAGCTCTTTATCAAGCTCAGCAGGCACATATTTAATTTTCTTATAATAAACTGAATCAAAATCCCATTTAGCTTCATATCCACAAATTGGTGGTAAATCTTCTGGGAGTTCTGAGTAATCGATTTTTAAAATCGGAAGTATTTCATAATCATATGGTAAATTACCAAGAATACCAATACTAATTTCATCACCTGTTAGAAATTCTTCAACAAGAATTGGAGTATTAGGAAATTCATTTCTTAATTTATTTAAGGCTTCTGTAAATTCAAGAGGATTATAGACTACTGAATCTTTGTATATACCTTCACTTCCATCTCCAAAATTGGGTTTTAGTATAACTGGAAAGTTAGTAGGGATATTATATGTTGTGTCTTCAGGCATAATTAAATAATCATCAGGTGTTGGAATATCAAGTGAATTTGCAATAGCTTTTACAAGTGATTTATCAAAGCATATTGCTAATGTATGTGGAGGAGAACCAGTATAAGGGATATTTAAAACTTCTAAGAGTGCAGGTATGTGAAGTTCCATTTTAGCATTGTTGTTATATCCATCATCGCAAAGGTTAAAGACTAAATCTGTTTTTAGATTTCCAAGTTCATAAAATAATCCTTTATGGCTTTCTATATAGCTAAATTTATAACCTTCAAGCTTTGATAATGCAATTTTAAGCTGTTTTATGGCCTCCATTTCATAATTATTATTAGCTTTTAAGCTTGTATCACCTAATAGAACACTTATATTGAAAATTTTAACCTTTGAACTTACTTTGACACTTTCTTTTGGAGCAATTGCTGTTAATACTATTCTATTTTCCATCATTCCCAAGTCCATATTTCTTTTAGATTGAGCTATTAAATTTGTTTGAAATTTAATATCTCTAAATCCTGCACTTTTTAAAATTTCTTCAATCTCAGCTTGAGAATACAATCTCTCTGAATAAATTTGATCAACAATTACACCCTTTTCTGCATGAATTACTATTTCTCTTGATATAAGAAGTCTTTTATCATGTGAAAGTTGTCTTTCCCTCAAAACTACATATTTATCATTTATCCATTCCCAGGTATATGGCTTATAGTGATTCCTTACATAGTTTCCATCAGCTATATCAAGAAGTAAAACACCATATGGTTTTAAAACTTTAAATACTTCCCTTAAAACCTTATAATCGTCTGAAGCATTTGAAAAATAACCAAAGCTATTCCCAAGTATAAGAACATAATCAAATGTATTATCTTTATAAGGTAAATTTCTTGCATCACCTTTTCTAAATCTAATTTTAAGACCTTCCTTTTTAGCTCTTTGTTTAGCTTTTTTAATAAGATATTCTGATAAGTCAATACCTTCAATTTCCTTATAGCCTCTTTTGTAAAATTCAATTGTATGTCTTCCTTGTCCACATGCCAGATCCAATATCTTATCATCCTTTTTTGGTTTTAGTATTTCAAGAAAAATATCAACCTCCTTCTCAGTAAGCTCATCATCCATTACTACATCTGCATCCGTTTTGAGATATATGGAGTCAAATATGTATTTCCACCATTCTGGATTTACAAAGTCTTCAAGAGAATACAGTCTTCCTTTGAATTTCCTGATTTTTTTCTCTTTCATTTTAAGTGTGAAATTTTAAAGGGATGCATTAAAATTTTCAAGTTGAAAAGAACTTTCTTCCTTACACCTCCCTGTTACTATAAGATTGAGTATGATTTTTCTGATGATAATGAATACTATCAATTTTATAAAGGTTTTCAAGTTAATTTAAAAAATGCTTATAGACAATGGCTTAATGTTTATTTAACTTATCTTAAATACAATATAAATGTTAAATTAATCCCTGCTAAGGAAAAATTACCTGAGCTTACATTTATAGGAGATAATATTTTCTTATTCAATGATAAAGCATTTATTAGTAATTTTAAGCATAAGGAAAGGCAAAAGGAAGCAGAATATGTCAAAAATTGGGCATATGAAAATAATTTTGAAGTTATAGAACTTCCAAAAGATATAACATTTGAAGGTAATGCAGAAGCTATATATTCTCAAAAAAAGAAAGTTATACTAATGGCATATGGTAAGCGTACAAGTTATGAAATGAAGAATTTATTGGAAAGATATACAGGTGTTAGAGTTATTCCCATTGAAACATATAAATTTCATCTTGATATTTGTATATTTCCAATTGATGATATTGTTCTTTATGCTGAGGGAACTATTAGTGATAGTTCAATAGAACTTCTTAGAGAGTATAAATTTCACTTAATTAAACTACCAAATGAATGGTCATTTCACTTTGCATTAAATAATACATATTATGAGGATATAGTTTTTGCAAACAATTCAAAAGTGAAAGATGAACTTGCTGAAATTTTTATAAAGCTTGGATATAAAATTGAGTTTTTTGATCTTTCGGAGTTTCACTTAGTAGGAGGTGGTGTTAAGTGTTTAACTTTGGAGTATTATAGATTATGAAAATTGCAATAATTGGAATAAATGGTAAGATGGGGAGAGAAATCGCAAGTGTTTTAAAGGAAAATAATTATGAATTTTTTGGCATTAGTAAGGAAGATGATTTTAACATTTATAAAAATGCAGATATTTTAATTGAATTTACAAATAGAGAGGCAAATATAAATCATGTTAAAATTGTTTTAAATGAGCCAAGAAAATATATTATTGGGACAACAGGTTTTAGTGAAGAAGATTTGAAAATTATTAAAAAGCTATCGGAGAAAACAGCTGTTTTTTTATCATATAATTTTGCATATGGTTTAAATACTTTATTAAGTTTTATTCCAATGCTTTATAAAAAACTTTTAGATTATGATGTTGCATTATATGAGATTCACCATAAATTTAAAAAAGATAAACCTAGTGGAACTGCAAAGATGATTTTAAATAAATTAAATGAGGTTAATGATAACTTGAATTTGGATGTGCCAGCTTTTAGAATTGGTGGTATTTTTGGAGAGCATGTTATAATGTTTGCAAATGAGGGCGAAGTTATTGAGATTAGACATAGAGCATTAAATAGAAAGCTATTTGCTCTTGGAGTATTAAAAGCTATTGAATTTATTAAGGATAAAGATATTGGATTATTTGGAATGAATGATTTAATAAAATGATTATAAAAAGCCCCCAAAGGAGGCCAATAGAACTATTACTAAGGACCTACGATTCTGAGACCTGAGATAGTTTGGACTTTGAAATCTATATTTACAGTAGAACCAACAGAGCCACCTGTTTTAGCACTTGCATAATAAGTTTTTCCAGCTATTTGAAACCTTAAAGCATATACACTATTAGAGGAGAGTTGTGCGTATGTACTTGATCCAGGATCGCTTACTACTCCATTAAAAGAGGTATCAGCTTTTATATATGATGTTATTGAGAAACCTGATAATTCATTGCAAGCTCCATTTACTGGTGAAGATAGGTAATAAACAGGACCATTTGAAGAGCCAGCAACGCAGTCAGTGTAATAGTAATATACACTTTGTGGAGCATCTGCATCATTTAGGCTTTTTGCTACAAACTTATAATCACTTCCAATAGCTAAACCACTTGGACCAGGTGCACTTCTTTCAGATAGTTGAACACTTGATAAAACAGGTTCTGTGCTTCTTGTATTGCTTTCGAATGTGCTGCTTCCTTGATATCCAATTAACTTATATGTTCCTACTTGGTTTGTAATATGAGTATATGAAGTTCCGTTTGTTACAGTTTCAACCTCATTACCATTTAGAGTTATAACCACTGAATCCAACTGACCACTACCATTCCATGTCCAGGAAAGAACCACACCATCACCAGTAGAGTTAGCGCTAAGTTCGTTGAGGATAAGGTCACCTGTCACTTCTTCTTCCCTTGCACATGCCCACATCCCTATCATTGCAACAGCTAAGATAAGGTAAAATTTTCTCATGGCTTTCTACCTCCTTTTATCTAGACCTTATTGCAGGCTCTATACTTTTTAGTTTATTTTCAACAGTTGTTATTCTCCCACTTAAAGAACTAACTTCTTTCTTCAAATCAGCAATTGCTTTTGAAATTTCTTCAGCAGTCTTAGGAGCTTGTTCGGCAGCTTTCTTTTGCTCTTCTATATATGTTTCTATCTTCTTTATCCTATCATCAAGTGCAGTTATCTTTTCTTCTAGGGGTTTTGTAATCTCTTCAGGCTTTACTTGTTGACATGCTATCAGCGATAGCATCATCAACATTGTTAGTGTTATCTTTTTCATATCTCTTACCTCCTTTCAGAAAGTTTTAAAAGTTTAAAGCATTTTTTCTTAAACTGCCTTTTATAAACGGGAGCTTAGTAATCAAAAACCTATTTGAATTTATAATAATTTCAGTTCCTTCCTTGCTAAATTCTTTTTTAACATAACCAATACCAATACCCTTTTTAAGTGAAGGGGAGAATGTTCCACTTGTT
>FWWM01012379.1_pt1 | contig 14234 bp, 3 predicted proteins | sample 2228351 | NCBI WGS metagenome assembly FWWM01 (sample SAMEA103939774, study PRJEB20133) | metagenome | reverse complement strand
AATACACGGTCCACGGGATTCCACACCTTCGGATTCTCCGGGGCAATCACCTTCGCAACTTCTTCCGGTTTCTGCCGCAGTTTCCCTTTGAGGTAGTAGTAATGTGTAGATGCACTCCCGACCTGAAGGAAAATGCTATCCCAGTAGAAGTGTTTCAACACCTCCTCCCGCGAAGAGGGATACCTCAAGGTCCCGGTGCTTTCCAGTCCAGACTTAATATTTTCAGCGGTTTGTCAGCACCTTATAACCGTCAACACCTTCCACCTCTTTTATACCACCCTCCCCCGGTTAAATTCCCGAATTTTTTTTCACTGCCCAGATGGCACTCAGAAATATGTGCATACGGTTTCTTCTTCGCTCTGTTCTTCGGATTCCGGCTCATTTTCCCACGACTCATTCGGTATGCTGTATAAATAGGACCAACCCCTGCAGGGAGCATAGAATATCTTTCTCTCCGCGTATGGGAAGGCATATATGCCGGGCCGGTAGTGATGCTCTGTCCAATCACAAAATAAAGGTGTGCCTGAAGGAATGTTCTCCGGGATTTCTTCCAACCGGGGATATGTATATTTGCACGAAATTACACCTGGTTGGGCGTGCTTCCCGGTGTAGGGATTCCGCAGTTTGTGTAAAATCTGGAACTTTTCAAAAACCGTTTTTAAGGAGAAATTTTCATACACCTCTGCCCCAGGCGGCTTCTCCCTGATAAACCGAGATTTTCCTTCTGAGACCGGCATCCCCATATAAACACTGCGGAAAAAATCATCGCGCCGAATTTTGCTCCTTTCCTGATGCAGATGAATTGCCACTTTCATATTGAGGTATCGGGTAATGGCAAGGGTTGTCTTCATTCCTTCTGTCCAATCTTTTATCTGTTCTCGGATGAGGAAATCTTTTCCTCTGCGGACGGTGAATTTTTGCGCAGGGGAAGGAATTCCCTTTTCGCTGCTTTCCAGGGGAATATAAATCAGCTTGGTCGTCATTCCAGGCTCATCCTTCACCGGCTGGAGGGAAATATAGCCCGCTTCACCGGCTGGAATGTCCAAAATGGAAACATTCCTCTCGGGAACAATCAAATCTTTGCACAGGACCGGAATATACGGTGAAGCGCATAACTCCTGCAGATTTTCAGGCGACCGCTGTTCAAAAATCTGAAAGTATTCAATGCCCATATACACTACATCCACTATCTGTTCAAACGGTTTCTCAGACGCGTTGGTGAAGTTAAATACGAAATGATGGGTATAAATAGGTTTTCCCATTCCGCCGAGTATCATCAATAAAATGATTGCTCTTACTTTCTTCATTTCCCGCATCAGGGAGGAAATTTCAAAATTTTCTTAAGCCAATGGCAGTCAATGGATTGAGCACACGCCGAACTGGGCGGGCAGATGCGCTGGATACGCATTGCATTTTGCTGTAAAAATTTTCCCTCCTGCAACTGGATATGCAAGGGGTGTCCCTGTTCTCTTCTTCCATTCACAAAATACAATTGTTCCATCCTCAATCTTGCTCTGGGTCAATTCCCCCTCGGTAGGAAGGGAATAAGTGCAGGCAATGGAGACCACATCGGCAAACTTCCCGGTAAAGGCGTTCCTCAGTTGAGAGAGGTAATAGAATTCGCTGCCGAACTTTTTGAACTCTTCCAGTGAAGCGGGCAAACGCCGATGAACAGAGCGAAAATCCCACATCATGAGGTTCACATACCGGCTGACCGATAGCGCTACCTTCATTTCGGATGTCCACCCTTTTACCGATTCGGGTTTGAGAACTTCCGCCAGCCACTGCGGGGTAAATTTTCCCCAGGGATGTCGACTCACCTGCTTCTTCCCGGAAGGAAAAGTATATATGAGCAGCGTTCCAGTGGGCGGCCTCTCAGGGTCTGCTGAAACCTCAAACCCTTTTCCCGGTTCTACCTCCAGAATGGGGCGATTCACATACGAGTCCACTATGTCCGAGCAGGCAACCGGAATATAATCCGATGCGCATAACTCCTTCAGGTCGTTCGGCGCCCTCTTCTCAAACATACTGAACATGTCCACCCCGTGCAAAAGCACATCCCGAATCCGATTCAATGGCTCTTTTAACTGACTTGCCAGCGTCTGAGAATACCAATCAGAACCTGCTCCCGCCCCCACAAACAGAATTACCCACACCATCAACCACCCTATCATCCGCTCTTTCATTCCTCCCACCTCCTTCTATTCACCGCATACATAATCAATTGTGCAAAGATGCGAAACCATCGGTTCACATGGATACTCCCCATGCAATGCGAAATCACAACAATTGTTTCCTGAACAGGGACAACTGCAATACGTTGGGGGGTAGTTTACACAGGTTGGCTGGTTCTGGCAGCAATCGGTACAATAAACATCTTCGTGATAATATGGGCAACAAATCCAGTTTTGCTCATCCACGCAGTCGGGAATTCCGGGGCCGTGACAGCAAAACACAACCATCTGATGGCAATATAATTCTTCTTTGTAGGCCGTTCCCAAGCAATCGTTGTCGCTAGGGCCAGGCGGCGGGGCATCACAACACCTCACCTCTCTGTACCCGTAGAAGAACTCGAAATAATCCATCTCACATGGAGTCCTCACGCATAGATCCCCAGGACAACTTGAATTTTGAGTGAGACTGTCCTCAAAAGGAATTTGTTTCATTCCAGAATCCATGCTGCCATCAGTCACTTTCGAGGAAATCCACCTGCACCCCAACTGGAACCCCTTGCTCTCGCCCATCCGCAAAAATGCAGAATTCAATACCGAACTCGCTGTGGAATCCGAAAGCAATATAAACAGTGGAAATTCTGTCGGCAAATCCCAATAGCCAAGCCCATTTCCCTCAATTATCCAATTACCTACCCCGAAAAATGGAAATCTCCCAAAATCTTCCAGATTCTGCGGGGGGAAAATGGCGGGGGCTTTCAGGAATGCTTCCTGCTTCACCCCGCCGGCATCAATGGCTACCCCCCGCGGGCGACCTACTGGTCGCCCGTGGGGAATTGCTCTTCTTTTCTTTATGAAGCAAATTCTTCATCACGGGAAGAGCGGCCAGTCAGTTCCAGTGACCGTAGCGGTGCAGATGCTTTCCGCCTGGGTATCCTCGTCGCGCACAGCCAATCTGATGTAGAACTGACCCGGGGAGACATAGGTGTGCTCTTGCGGATTGGAGTGAAGTTCTGGCGTGAAGAAGCAGAAGTAAGGCGGGCTGTCATCGTCCACAAAGGCGCCATCGCCAAACGACCAGTGGAAGCCCACATTCTGCGGACCCGGCGGGAGGCAAGCAGATGCTCCAATAACTTCGGTAGTGAAGCCACCGACTCCATAGGGCCAGCCGTATGTTGGGTCTACTTTCTCCAGCGCGCAAGCAGGGCGTGCCTCGGTAACAAGGATAGTTATTGAGCCAACTGCGCAGTTGGTCTCCGGCGCGGTAAGAACCTCGGTGTCGCAGTTGCCATCCACGCAGGGAGTATTCACGGTCACATCTAAGTCGCACCAGTTGTCCGTATCCGCATTGCCCTCATCAAAGACATGAACTTCAAGGTAATAAGAACCTGTGGATGTAAATCTCAGGGTAGGGGTTCTCATATCCAGGTCATCCAGGTCGGGAACAATCTCATTGTCGCAGTCAGCAATCGGGTTCTGATGCGGGTCAAACGGCTTCTGCTTCGCATTGGTGACCTCCCAGATGTACCAGCAGTATTTCACGATATCCGGACCTGCCGGGTCGCCATCTTCTTCGGATTGATGAGGTGAACTGGGCATATCGGGTCCATTCGGGTCTTGATGCCCCAGAGTTCTGTCGTCCGGGTCATCAGCAAAGGCGTCGCAGACAAACACTGCCGGCGTCAGGTCCACAAGCGTTGGCCTCCGGGTGACGCATGTCGGGTCATCAGCAGGGCAAGGCGGGAAAGGCAGAGGAACGGTCGGGTCTACCGGCGGGGTCTCCTGGCAGTTCAAGTTCACATACGGGTCGGATGGCTTGCCGTCGCTCTGCCCGTCGTTCACTTCTACCGTCAGATGCGCAAAGGAAGTGTTCCCGGTGGAGTCCGTCGCCTGAGAGGCAACACGATATTGCCCCACCGCTCCATATGTATTGGTGGCAGTGAGACCGGAAGCATCCACATTGAAATCTAATTGATTCAGCACACCGTCGTTATTGCCACCAGAGGCAGGCGCGTCGCTCCAGTCAAAGTCCCAATCTACAATTGTTGTTGGGTCACCATCAGGATTGGAGAGGTTATCGGTGAAGAAGCAGAAGGCGTCAGGCGTCAATGGATTCCCGTCAGAATCAAATCCGTTGAAGCCGTTGACCAGTTCGGTTGGATTCGGGTCATCAGGGCTCGGGCATCCTTCGGCATTTTCTGCCGCTTTAATGGAAATCGTCGGGTCGTAATCATAGCAGACCACGGGATAACGAGATTGAGATTGATTTCCCGTAGTGCCCAAATCAGCATCCTCATCATCTTCTGTGGTCAGAGTAACCTCGTAGTAACCCGCAACGGTGCATTCAAATTCCTCAGGGTCAGGAACAAGGAAGGAGCACAGTTCATCCGGTGTCGGGTCAACATCAGGAGACAGGTCCGGGCTGTCGGTCTGCCAGGTGCAATATGCGTTGTTGTTGGCGCCCGCGCCTTCGTCTGCGCCCATACCGGAGAGGGTTATGGGATTGCCCGGACCGCCGGTGGCATACAGCCAGAGCGGGTTATTCCAGTTCTCCGCTTTGTCCAGAACCGTGATGCCTACATCTTCGTCAATATCGGCAGATGGCGGCTTGTCAAAGCAGACCACAGAGTCCATAGACCAAGCAGTGGAGCCTTCATCGTCCGTCACCCGGAGAGCAATGATAAACTTCGGAGCCAAGGGGTCTAACGGGTCAGGGCAGGCATCGTAGCTGCAGGTAAAGGTATTGGTGGTCCCGCTGGAAACGCCGTTAAAGGTCCCATCGTAGGTGCAATCCCAGGAATAGTCGGTGATGGCGCCGGTGTTATCTATGTCGGAAGCCTGAGCCTCAAGAGGAACGGAAAGTGGCGGAGGACCGAAGAGGACATCGGGGTCAGGGTTTGTGCAATCGGGCTTGCAGAGGTTAGCATCCGGGTCCCATTCAAAGACCACCGCCACGATGGTGGCTTGAGCATCGTTGTCGGTTCCCGATATAATGGATTCAGTATTCGTTAGGGTGATGGTCTTCACGCCCGTGGTACTCCAGGTGCAGGTGGTGGTATCACCCGGAGAAGGAACACAGGCGCCATCAGGAGCAACAGCCCAAGTAGAAGTCACGCCACGGTTGAAGGAATCATCCGTATTGGCGCCGTAGTCGCCATCTCCAACACCGGGTCTGCCGAAGTGCACATCAGGGTCAACGCCGTGGGCGCGAAGGGTCACGGAAAAGTTTGGAGGAACCACACCGTTCAGATTACTGGCATCTCCATCATTGTCCGGGTCTGCCGGGTCTGTATCTACCATAATGTAGGCGGAGGGGTCTATGTCCAGAATGACGATGGAAACCGTGGCATCTGCTTGTGCTCCGGGGATATTGGTCGGGTCGGTATCATTCAGGTCGGTAATGTTGCGGATGCGGAGGTTGTAACTGCCAGGTGCGGTGTAGGTGCAGAAGTTGGTGAAGTCAAACAGATTGGTGGTCTGGTCGGCGAAGCGAGAATCCCAGATAGTGTCGTCGGTGCAGTCAATCAGGCGGTCCAGAGGAGGCGTGCTCACAGGATTGCCTGCAAGGTCGTAGGTGGCGTCGGCATCCACGCCATAAGCCCGCAAGTCCACCGTATAAGTCGTGCTGGTATCCAGATGACCGGAGAAATCGTCCAGCGAAGGAGTTGGGCAGCCTGCTGTGGTAGAGGCATCAGGGCAGCCTGCGGGAGAGCCAACGCCGTCCTCAAGGATATATGCACCAGGCGGGTTATCTTTCACTACGATGAAGATTTCCGCTTCGGACGACCAGTTGTCGTTGTTCCAGGGCTGAGGAGTATAGACCGACCCCGGGCAAACCACAGGGTCTGTCTCTCCGCCGCAAAGTCCGAAGGGCTGGGCATAATCCGGGTCTTCATCCGGACCGGTAGCAGAAGGAGCAGTCCCGTCGTTCTCAAGGTCACCGCGTTCATCATCACCGATACGCAGGAGGAGGCGATGCTGACCGCCGCCGGTAAGCGGACCGCAGGTAAAAGTTATCCCCCCTGTCTGCGTCTGGTCCAGACTTCCATCCCCATCGGTATCGCAGAACCAGTTAATCGTCCAGCGGTCTAACTCCAGAGGCGGGTCAAAATCATCTGCGCCGTTTCCTGTGGTCCCATTGTCCGGGTCAGCATCTACATCGCCGTCGTAGTCTCCCGGAACACCAGCAGTGTTGTTGTATTCATAATCAAAAGTATCATCATCCGGGTCGGTTCCTGCAGCATTCAAGTCAATTCGGACCGAGACCGAATCGTTCACATTCACAATCAGGGCATTGGCATTATCCCTCGGGTCGACATCAGGACCGGGGGAACCTACAGGTCCGCCGAGATTCTCTACATCTATATCCGCAGAGGGCGCACGGTCCAGAACAATCAATCTCGTACTGGCGGTGGAAATATTCCCATCATTGTCCTGGAAGGTGGCAACGATCAGGAAATTTCCCGGATGCTCATAGGAGTGGGAGCGAGAATGAGCCCCCGCTGCTCCAACGACGGCAATCGGTCCTTCCACCACCCCGTCGTTCCAATCCCAGGAGGTAAATTGCCGGGTTCCTGGCAATGCGTCATCTTCCCACTCTGCTGTTGCATTGACCAAGCAAGGAGCAAAGCAAGTGTTCAGGTCGGTAATCGGATTGGTTCCGCCCACATCGGTATGAATCTCCAGACCTGCAGGAGGCATAGTACCTATGACACCGATGGTCACGGTCGCCGTTATGCTATTTCCTTCCGAATCGGTTATCGTCAGCGTTCCTGTTGCAGAAGAACCACTGGCAACAGTGCAAGCGCTTGCCGCCGGTCCATATGTAATATTCACGGCCACAGAAACACCGCCAGTGAATGTGCCGAAAGCCTCGGCTCCATCCACATCGCCGCATTCAAACGAGTAACTGAACAGCCCACCCAACAGCCCACCCGGGCTATCCGGGTCATTCCCATTGAATTGGAAATCCACTCCCGCAAGGTCATCAGGAGCAACGAGCAGGTCATTGGCTCCGGTGTTGTCCACATCAATTTCCGCCCAGGGCGGGTCATCATGCAGTGCTATCGTCATCCACGCTTCTTTCTGTGCCCCTTCATCATCCGTCACACGAACGCCGACTTTAATCTCTTTCTGGTCAGGGGTTCCATTGTTTCCGCAGATGCCCGGAACACCTGGGTCAGCATTGCCCGCAGTTGCCGACCAGTTGTTCCCAGCCAAATTGCCGGTGACAAAGTTGTCACAGTAAATCACACTGACTTCATTGTCACCTGCAGTGGGAGTTTCAAAGGAACCATCATTATTCAAGTCCCATTCAAAGGTGAACGCGCAACCAACACCCGGGCAAGGGGTATCATCCTGATTCTCATCCTGGTCAAAGGCAGAGGCGCGGAAGACGAAGCGGTTGGAATAAGGTCCTGTTGTCTGATTATCATCATCAAAACCCGAAGAGGCTCTGCGCAATCCCACTGGCTGGAATATTGCGGGCGGATTGGTGGCTTCTGGTCGCACATCAATCAGAGCAGTTGGCAGGGTGTTGCCAAGAATGACAATCGTCACTTGAATAGTTTCTGTATCTCCTTCATCATCCGTGTAAGTGATATCGCAGGTATGTTGACCAGCCTGGTCAGCAGTTGCCGCCGTGGGAACAGGAACATCGGTCGTATCAAAGTCCAGGTCAATGCGCTCGGTGTTGGTGAAGGCTTCGGGAGCAGGGGAAGTCACCGTGAAGGTAGGACCGACAACAGTCTGGAACAGCGGGCTAACACCCGGACCGGGGTCGGTATCAATCGTCGGGCAGGAAACACTGATGGATTGCGCGCCCGGCGAGTTGGCGAAGCCGTCTTCATCATCGGCGCGGACATAGAAGGAGAAGAAGCGACCTGCAAGACCAGGGTCAGCAAAGGCATCCCGGCAGTAGCGGTTCTGCGTCTGGTCTCCAGCAACGCCTGCACGGTCGCAATCTCTCGGGTCGGTATCATTGTCGTTATCATCCCACACCTGGGCATCAATGGTCGGTATGGATTCCCAGACCGTGAGGGTGACCTGGATGGTGGTGGTGTTAGGAGTGCCATCGGCGGAGTCGTCATCGGTGTAGGAGACATTGCAGATATGTTGACCCACATCCACCACCGGGTCTGGAGGAGGCGTTTCATTATCGCCATCAATCTGAACATCAATGGGGAAGCCCAGATAAGGAATAGGTCCGGAATCAAAAGGACCAATGCCGTCCGGGTCAATCGTCGGGCAGGAGACACGAACGGAATCAAAAGCGCCCGGCGAATATATGCCATCCGGGTCATCGGCGTTGATGCGAATCCACCAGTTCATATTGACTGGTGCGACCGCATCCAGTTCATCAGGAGGTCCGCCAGTCACCGGGTTGTTCGTATCTATTACCTGGGCTTCCAATTTCGGCGGCTCATCCACTACATTCACCTGGAGAATATGGTCTTCAGTGTCACCTTCATCATCCGTGGCTCGGACAACGATACAGTATTTACCCGCTTCATCGTAAGACCAGGTAACGCCGAAGGAGTTTGTCCACGGTCCTCCGAGGAGCGCGCTGTCCCAATCCTGCGGATAGCCGTTGGGTCCAGTAGCATTCAGGTCATCGGCGCATTCTGCATCGTTGGTGGGGTCAAAGGGAAGGGTAATAAGTCCGCCGTAAGGGTTATAAGTATCTGCGAGGTCTTCCGCAGGGTTCTTGTTGAAGTCCACATTCAAATCCAGGGTAACGGGTCCGCCGTCGGGGTCTTCCGCCTCGCAGTCGAGTGAGTAAGTGTTAATGTAAAGAACCTCCTTGCCCAAGCCCTGAACAGAATCAGAGCGAAGGACGCAGGTGACAACGGGGGGCTCATCCACGATGATGAGGGTGAGCCAGGCATCGGAGGCATTGACGCCTACTTGAACGCCAGCGGCGTTGGGCTCTGGTTCCCCATTGTCATCCTCATCGCAATCGCCAGGACCCGGCATCATATGACATTCGTCGTCCAGGACGCGGACATGGAAGACATACCTGCCCTGGTTATCGTAAATATCGGGAGGAACTGAAATAGTCACGCAGGTTGCAAAAACGGAACCGTCAAAGCCAGGGCCCGCAACGAGGTCATCGTCGCCATAGCCAAATGGGGAGCCGACAGGGTCGTTGCCATCAGGACCCGGCAGGGCGTCATAGTTCCAGAAAATCCACTTACCAGTAGCGTCCGAGCCGCCGCCAGCAGGACCGTAGGCATCTGCATAGGCACCATCGTCGGAATCATCGGCGCAAGTCGGGAAGAACCAGCTGGTGGCTGGGTTGCCCACCAGGTCATCATTGCCGTCGTATCCGCCATCCGGGTCAAAGTCGGTATCGTCTTCGCTGTGGACGATTTCAATGGTGGGCGGGTCGGAGCGAATCACGAGAGTGGTAGTGGCGGTGGCGATGTTGGCTTCCGGTTGGTCATCGTCAAGAAAACGAGTGACCACAATGTAACTGTTGCGATTCGGGTCGGTGTAGGTGCAGGTGGGGTCGGATTCTGTATGGTCGGTCTCGCCGGTCTGGTCGGAGGAGAAGTCGGCGGTGAAATCGCCTAAATTCCCCAGATGGTCGGGCCATTCTAATGTGCCGTTATTATTTCCGTTGGCATCGCTGAAGTCGCAGTCCACTTCCACGAAGCAGGTGGGGCAGTCGGTGCCGAGCGCAGGACCGTCAGGGTCGTTCCAGAGGACACTGAAGTTGGCAACACAGGTGGAATCAAGAGAAGCGGATTCATTACCAGGAGAGGGGTCCTCGCAGTCAGATAAGTCATAGTTGATTTCCACCGCAGGGTGCAGTTTCAATGCTTCAATGGTCTTGTCCGCTTCAGAACAATTGGTATTCGGGTCAGCGGGATTTGCAGAATCACACACCCGAACGATGATGTGATGGCGACCGGAGGTGTTGTAGGGGTGCAGAGGAGGTCCAGTATAGGTCACACCGTTATCGCCCACAAAGGAATAGCCAGCATTAAAGTCAATGTCCGGGTTCAGGGTGGGGTGAGGACCGCAGGTGGTGGCATTGGCAGTGTTGGAAGCGGAGGCAACATCGCCATCCACAGCAGGGTCCAGAGTGCACAAACCGTATTCAAAATTCTCGGTGGTCTCATCGCCATCCTCATCCCAGTCAATCATCACGGTGAGCGTTCCGCCGAGGTTTTGGGCATCTTCAATCCAGACTGCCAGTTGGACGCAGCCCGGGTCATTGGCAGCGCAGTTGGCAGGGTTTGCCAGGAATTCATCGTCGTTGGGAATTGCCTGGTCATTGGGGTCCCAGTCGGGAGGAGGATTATCCGTTCCTTCCGGATAAGGAGCATTTCTGCCCCAGTCCTGAAGTTCTCGGACCACATCTACTTTCGCCGTGGGCGGGAAGTCAGGGTTCTTCACCAGAACAGAGACAGCGGCGCAGGCGTGATTGTCCTGCCCGCTATCCGCATCATTATCCGGGTCATTCGCCCACGGCTGGTCGTCATTATCTGTTACTCTCAGGGCAATGACATGAATTCCATGGGAAGAGGTCTGGAATTGCACCTCAACGCCAGTGGCATCCGCAGTGAAGGGGGTTCCGGCCTTGTAGCAGAAATCCAGATTGGTGATGTGATACGGGTCATCATAATTGAGCGGATTGGGATAATCAAAGTCCCATTCATAAAGAGCGGCGACAAGGGTCTCATTATCCGGGTCTTTGGAATTGTTCGCCCTGAGCGTGAAAGTGCAGGGAACAGAAGGACCAGCAGAACAGGCAACCGGGTCTACATCAATAGTAGCCGTTGGTGGCTGGTCTCGCGCTGTCACCGTGATATGCTCAAAGTCTTCATTGCCCTCGTTGTCCACCACACGCAGGAAAATTTGATAAACGCCGGGTTCTTTATATGTGAAGGTGGCAATGGCACCGGTCTTTGCCCCTTCGGAATCGCCGGATTCATTCGGGTCTTCTTCAAAATCTCCACCCGCCGTTTCCAGTGTGGTGCACTCTGTCGTGCCATCATCATCACCACCAAGATTCGGATGAGGAGCAGCAGAAGGACCGAAATCGGAGCAGGTGAAATCCCACTGATACGATACAATGCCGGCACCGGGAGAAGTGCCATCATCCGGGTCATACGATGCGCTACCGTCGCAGGTAATAGTGGCGGGCGTGATAAAGGTGGTGTAATCGCAGGTGAACTTCGCGATTGGCGGTGGATTGACATTGATATATACCGAAACAGAGACGGTATCATCAAGACCTTCATCATCGCAAACGCGAAGTTCCGCAGTGTATACACCAGTCGCAGTTTCGTCAAAGTTTGCGGTGAAGGAAACCGGGTCAGATGTGGCAGAGCAGTCATGGGTGAGCGGACCGGGAACTTCCACGCCAGAAGGCGCCGTAACTCCTGTGCCAGGCGTGATCGCCCACTGGTAGACCTCAATCACATCGGTATCATCCGGGTCATAAGAGCCGGAAGCGTCAAGGACGATGTTGCACGGAGCAGTGCAGAAGCCCGGTGTCGCTGTTGCAACGGCAATAGGCGGAGGATTAGCATCTACAGAAATCGTTACTTTTTCTGTATCCGTTAAGCCTTCATCATCAGTTACGGTAAGTTCGGCGGTATAAATCCCTGCGCCCGTATAAGTGTGCACCGCAAGCACGCCGCAATCAATGCAGAGCGTAGTGTCGCCGAAATCGTAATCATACTGAACAATCACATCTGTCTCATCCGGGTCACGGGAATTGTAGGCGGAGAAGGTGACGGTGAGCGGGGCGTTGCCGAAAGTGGGGCTCGCCTCAAGAACTGCAATCGGCGGAGGATTGGAACGAACGGTGATAAATATCGTGGCGGTGTCCGTGTTGGGCGGACTATCATCGTCACTCACGCGGACAGTAACCACATAAGTGCCCGCAAGGATATATTCAATGGAAACCGAGCAAGTGGTGCCAGAAGAACCTTCGTTAGTTCCAGTCCACTCGGTTCCTGCAGAGTCCATGAAGTTTCCATTACCGTTGAAATCCCATTCATAATTCGTAATGCCGTCATTGGAGCCCGGATTATCCGGGTCATCAGAATCGCAGGCATTGAAGGTGACCGGCAGTTCCAAGTTGGGGTCACCATCCCGTTGCTTCAGTTCACCCTCTGTGGGAGAAGCAGAAAGAACAGCGATGGGCGGCGGATTCACATCCACCGAGATAAACATCGTGGAAGTGTCGGTGGAACCTTCATCGTCGGTGACCCGCAGGGTAACCACATAAGTACCCGGCGCAGTATAAGTATAAGAAATCAGTTGCGTGGTGTTCGGGCAGGTGCCTCCATTCTCACCGGGGTCAGAATAATTCTGGTCAGAATTGAAATCCCACTCCCAGCAGGTGATGCCCGCCTGAGGATTGGCATTATCCGGGTCATAAGAGGCATTGCCATCAAATTGAACTGTTAAGGGCGCATTCCCGAAAGTGGGAGATGCGGAGAAAACAGAAACGGGCGGAATATCTGAACCGCCCACAATAATCATCATCGTCGCAGTGTGGGTGAGGCCTTCATCGTCTGTGACGGTTAAGCAGACGAGATAGGTGCCGACCTCGTCAAAAGTGTTCTGCGGAGAGGCATCCGTGGAATCTACATCGGTGCAGTCCGCGGGGTCTTCCGGTCCGGTTCCGGTGTCATTGAAGTCCCATTCATAGGAAACGATGACATTGGTCGCATCCGGGTCGTAAGAAGAAAGACCGGTGAAAGCAACGGTAAGCGGTTCATTGCCCTGCGTTCTGTCGGATTCAATCACCGCCACAGGCGGCGGATTGGCTAATACCGTCACAAATTGCGATGCGGTATCCGTCTGAGCAGAAGTATCATCTTCTGTCACACGGACGGTGATGAGATAGGTGCCAGCAACGGTATAGGTGCAGGTGAAAATACCGTCTGCATCGGGAGTGAATGGGAGCGTGCCGTTGTCGCAGGTGTACTCCCAGAGGGAAATGCCGGCGCCTGCATTGGTCCCGTTATCCGGGTCATAAGAATCCGAAGCATTTGCGTTGATGGTGCAGGTCGTCGGAGAGCCGGAGATGATGCAGACATCGGTATTCAAATTGAGAATTGCCACCGGCGGAGGATTCACATTGATATATACCGAAACTGTGACGGTGTCGGTAAGTGTTTCATTGTCCGTCACTTCCAGTTCTGCGTCATACACTCCTGCTGCGTTGGAGTTGCAATGCAGTGTGAAGGCGGAGGAAGAACTGGTGGCAGGAGCACAGTTGGTATCCGGTCCGGTGACCGTCCAGGAATATGCGGTAATCACATTGGACTCATCAGGGTCATAACTGCCCGTGCCATCAAGAACAATGTCGCACGGAGCCTGGCAGAAGCCCGGCGTCGCCGTGGCTACTGCAACAGGCGGAGGGTTCGCCCCAACATTGATAATCGCTCTCTCTGTGTCCGTGTTGCTTTCATCATCCGTCACTTCAAGTTCTACAATGATATAGCCTTCCGCATCATCACTGAAGGTAGCAGTGAACAGAATCCCTGTTCCGGAAAGCGGCGTTACGCTTCCCGAAGTGAGATTGGTCTCATCTATCGTCCAGGAATAATTGGTAATCACATTGGTGGCATCCGGATCGCGAGAGTCTGCACCACTGCAGGTGAAGGAGAACGGCGCAGTGCCGAAGGTCGGTGAGCAGGAAATATCTGCCACTGGGTCCGGATTGCCCAATATCTTCACCCAGATGGTTTCCGCATCAGAATTCCCGTCGTTATCATCCACCGTCAGAGCCACACAGTGCGCACCCGCAGAGTCAAAAGTCCAGGTGATGGTCTGACCCGTCAAATCTGTCGAGCCATCGCACTCCACATCCCAGGAGTATGCAGTAATCCCCTGACCGGGAGCGGGCGGCATTCCCTCATCCGGGTCATACGAATTGCCTCCGCGGAACTCCAGCGTGCATTCATTCGCCGGACCGGAGAGCATACAGGTCGTGAATGGCGCACCTATCACCGCCACCGGCGGAGGATTCACATTGATATATACCGAAACGGATACCGTATCCGTCAGCCCTTCATCATCCGTCACTTCCAGGTC
>FWWM01008782.1_pt1 | contig 14239 bp, 10 predicted proteins | sample 2228351 | NCBI WGS metagenome assembly FWWM01 (sample SAMEA103939774, study PRJEB20133) | metagenome | reverse complement strand
CGCCCGCCGGGCCGGAGACCGGACGCGAGCCGCTCATCTTCATCCCGCATCTCTATGGCGGGCTGTGTCCGGACTGGCGGGAGGAGTCCAAAGGCACGCTCGTCGGCCTGACGCTCTCCCATACGGGGGAGGACATCGCGCTGGCCGTAATGCGCGGTCTCGCCTTCGAGGCTCGCCGGAACCTGGAGGCTGCGTCACGCCTGACGGAGGCGCCGGTGCGCGTGCGGATGGTGGGAGGAGCCGCGCGGAGCGAGGTCTGGCCCGGTCTCATCGCCGACATCCTGGACGTCCCGGTGGAGGTTTGGGAGTGCGCCGAGTCCGCCTGCTACGGAGCGGCGCGTCTGGCTGCAGGCCATGGGGAGACGCGCGGCTGGTCGGGGGGGAGCATCCGTCCGGTGGAACCCCGCCGGTCGCGCGTGGCGGCGGAGCGGGAACTGTACGAGAGATATCTGGATGCCTACCGGCGGGCGCTGGAGTGCTACAGTGCCTGGAGCGCCGTGGGGTCGTGACGGGGAGGACGTTGTGCAGATGAGCGGCAGGGACATCCGGCTGGCAAGGCTTTTCTCGGGCGGGCGGAATGCGGTGGTGGTGGCCATCGACCACGGGGAGTTCGACGGCCCGCTGCCCGGCATGGTGGACCTCGGGGCGACCGTGAGCCGCATCGACCCGTGCGTGTCGGCCATCCTGCTTTCGCCCGGCATGCTCCGGCACACGGCGCATGCGTTCTCGGCGAAGGGCTCGCCCATGGCGATGGTGCGCCTGAACTGGAGCACGCACTTCTGCTTCCACTGGGACTATGAGGCCGGGACAGCGGTGCAGGCGTTCTCAGCGCGGGATGCAGTGGCCCTGGGAGCGGAGTGCGTGCTGATCTGCCTGACGCTCCGGACGGGCGACGAATCGCGGGATGCCGCCAACGTGGAATTGTTCTGCCGGCTGGCGGGACAGGCGCGGGAGCTCGGGCTTCCGGTGGCCGGGGAGTACTTCCCGGCGCGGCCGGACCGTCTCAGCCCCGAGGAGCTTCACGACGAGGTGATGCGCGGCAGCCGCATCCTTGCGGAACTGGGGGCGGATCTCATCAAGACTTACTGCACCGTGCGCTTCCGCGAAGTCGTGGAGGGGTGTCCGGTGCCCGTTCTGGGCCTGGGAGCGGAGAAGACCCCCCGTCAGGTTCAGGCATTGGAGCTGGCGGAGCGCATCGTTCAGCAGGGGGGCAGGGGAGTGGTGTTCGGCCGCAACGCGGTCCAGGTGCCGGACCCGGCGGCGTTCCAGCGGGCGCTCTGCGCCGTGGTGCAGGACGGGGTCACGCCCGCGGAAGCGGTGCGCTCCTTCGGGCTCACGGACTGACGCCTGCCGGCGGCCGCACCGCTGGAAGCCGGACTCTGTCCGCCGCGACGCGGCGGACGAGAACCCGGCGTCCTCCCCGATGAGACAGAGAGGGGGACGCGGAAATCCCCCTCCCTCCTCGCGGGATTGCAGCCGCCCTCTTTGGAGCTAGAGCTTTCCGACCTTGTCGTAGGTCACGAACTGCATATGCATGTCGGCGAACAGCGCCGGCGTCCCCCGGTCGTGCGACCCGCGGCAGATGCGGTCCGGACACCACTCTCTGGGCTCCCAGAACGTCCACGTTCCCGCCATGCAGAACAGGATGATGGTCGTGGACCGCGTGGCGTTCACCTTCCCTTCGAAGTCATACGAATCGAGCTTCACGAGCGCTCCGCGCTGGGACCAGGGAATCTCCGCATACGAGCCCGGTCCGATGGAGCCTGCCGGATGCGTCCACATGGACGGCGTGTAGACGGCGCCGTACCACTTCGTCTTGCCCCTCTTGTTGGCCGGGTCGGTGTACCACAGGCCCGCCAGGCTGTCCCGGATGTAGTCGATGGGCTTGCTGGGGCAGATGGCGACCTGCGTGCTCTTCATGTAGGCGTCCAGCGCCTCGAAGTAGTTGCAGAACGTGGGGTTCCCGGCCGAATCGTACCATCCGAAGCCGTACGCGGTGGGATACCAGATGTTGTAGGCGATGGGCAGATATCCCTTGTTGTCGTTCATGTACAGCTCGAGCGCCAGCCCGAACTGATGCATGTTCGACGTGCACGCGGAGATCTTGGCCTGGTTGCGCACGCGGGAGAACACGGGGAAGAGGATGGCTGCCAGGATGGCGATGATGGCGATGACCACCAGCAGCTCGATCAGCGTGAAGCCCGGGCGGAGCGACCTGTTCCGATGACCTGTCAATCGCACTGCAATCCCTCCTTCGCTATTGACAGAAGCTGCGACGGCCTGCGGTATGCCCGGAAAGCGGCGGCCTCTCGCAGCACGCGGGAAACGACACGGTCCGGCCACCTGTTCGACCGAAGCGCCTTGCCGGAACAGCCGGGCTTTCCCGCCCCGCGACTCCAGACTCAACTCTCGAACAGACTGGCAACCGCCGTCTGAAGTCTTCACCCGGCCCGGCCTGCCTCTCGAGGGCGAGGGCCTGGCCTGCACGGGCGACTCCGGTCGGAGATGTGGCCTCCGGCGGTCCATCAGTGACGCCGGACTGTTTCATGAAGATTATACGGCATATTGCCTGCCGCTCCTTCCCCTCTGACAAAAAAAGTGAACGGAGATTGCCGTCGGAGTGCCCGGTCTGCCTTCCCGACCGGCGCTATTGCGACTCACTCCCGGAATTTCCGCAAAGGCCTGCCCGCACCCTCACGGAAGAGGCCGGGCCGGGAACCGGACTGATTCTTTTTTTGCGCTTTTCGCAGCTTTTGCGCCTCCGCCCGCTTGACCGGTGGAAAGAAGGTATGTTACCCTGAGATTGACAGGGCTGTTACAGCCCGCTGAATCCGGGCGCGGCCGCCGGTGGACGGAGACCGGGGCGAGCCGTCCGGAAAAGAAGAAGGAGGAAAGAATGATGGTGAGCTACGCGAAAGGCGTGCTGCTCCTCTGCGCCATCCTTGCGCTCGCCTCCGCGGGAGCGCAGGCCGCGTTGACCTGGGATTTCGAGGACGGGATGCAGGGCTGGGTCTGGTCCACGTCTCATCCCCAGTCGGTCCCCGGACAGTGGATCGCCCCCGGGCCGCCGCCCGAGATCGTTCCCGGTCAGGGCATCTACGGGGTGGGAGGGGGCAACCTGTTCCTTCCCGGTGACAGCCAGTCCCGCGCGACGGCCGAGTTCGACCTGACCCCCTGGCTGGTCGGCGGCAAGACGAGCCGGGTGTTCCTGCAGGCCGACGTCTACATCCCCAACCTGCGCCCGCTCACAGGGTTCCCGTGGGGCTACCCCGGGAACACGAACCAGCATTCGGGCATCTATGTCCTTCCCGCGAACAGCGCCTGGGGCGTGTCCGTCTACGGAGTCCCGCAGAAGGGGGCGCAGGCGTACCTGGACTTCACGGCTGACGACAGCTGGCCCGAGCGGCGCAAAGACTGGTACATGGAGGAGTTCGCGGGTGGCTCTCCGGTCAGCCCGGACACCCTCTGGTGGAACAAGTGGATCACGCTCCGGCTGGACTACGGGTTCACGACGCCGGGACAGGTGAAGGTGGAGACCTATCTGCCCTGGGAGACCTATGACGGTAAGACCGGATGGATAACCCTTTACGAGGGGTCCATCTACCCGAACGCCTGGGCAGCCGGCGGCCGCGACTTCACCCGCATCGCCATCGGGTCGAACCTGAACACGGCCGGCACCCCCTGGTCCAAGTGCCAGTTTGACAACGTCATCTTCGATTCCCCGGACCTCATCCCTGAGCCGGGCTCGCTCGCGGCTCTCGGGATGTCGCTGGCCGCTGTCGCGGGCACGGTGCTGCGGCGGCGGAAAGTCTGACCGGCTTATCTGCCGATAATCCGGTGTGGGCAGCATCCGCCGGCCGGTGAGGTCCCGGCGGATGCTCCCTTTACTGACAGGATGTGGAAGGTCGCGGGGCCGGCCGCGGTCCCGGGGTCTTCCTCGGTCGCACTTCAGGGCGGAGCAGAGAGATTCCGGCTGTTCCGCCCCACGTTGGGAGGGAGAAAGAGAACATGCGGACCGGAATAGCGCTTCTCACGCTGCTCGGTGTGGTTGCACTGTCCGCGGCGTCCTTCGCCGGGACCTGGACCCACATCGGGACCGCCGGGTTCGTCGTGGAGAACCCGGCACAGATCTTCGATGGCAAGCGGCCCATGCTGAACAGCATGGTGCGGGACAGCGCCGGCAACATCTGGGTCAGCTGCAGCTACGACGGGGACGAATATGTCCCGAACGAGGGCTTCTACGCCAAGGGCAGCGGGGTGACCGTGTTCAAGGCAGGCGGCGGCACGGTGAACGTGGACGTCAATGCCCTGGGTTACCGCAGCTGCATCACGAAGCTGGCCGAGGGGGGTGACGGCGCCATCTATGCGCTGCTCAACTTCTCGAACCTTCAGTGGACCACCTACACGCAGTTCCAGGACTACATCCTGCGCCTCGAGCTCAAGCCGGACGACAGCATCGATGTGACGGAGATCTACACGCCGGGGCCGCAGGGGACCGCTGTCTGGCTCAGTCCGGTGGTCAACAAGATCGGCGGGATGGCCATCGGAGGGGATGGCAACGTCTACTGGACTCAGAACGGGCTGAGCGCCTACTGGAGGAAGCATTTCTTCTGGCGCTACAACGTCTACACCCAGACAGTCGAGGAGGCGCCCAACCGGAACGGCGTCGTGGACGAGTGCCCGGGTGAGACGCACCGGCTGCTGGACCTGGAGTATCTCGGCTACGACCAGTTCGCCATCGTGGGCGCCTACAGCAACTTCACCTGGCAGTGCACCCCCATCTCCTGGACGGTGCCGGCGCAGTTCAACATCTCGAACACGTCGAACCCGTCCTGGGGGCGCCGGTGGAACCTGGCCAATGCCTACGACCCGGTCCGCAAGAAGCTCTGGCTCGGCGGGCGGGCCGAGTCGCCTTACCCCGAGTGGCGGAAGACGGGAGCGGGGGCGACGGTGGTGGATCTGGGAGACGGCAACAAGGGTCTGCAGTTCGTCTCCGTCGCGTCTCCGCCGAACAAGTACTGGACCGACCCCGGCATTCCTTCCGCGCAGGAGACCGGAGCCATGAGGTTCCGGGTGGACAGCTTCGGCACGGACGCCACCCTGATGTGGCTGTACGGAAACGCCCGGCGCACCACGACGGGCAACGGTCTTGCGGTCTCCCTGAAGATACGGGACGGGCGCTTCAAGCTGGTGGACCTGTACTACACGTCCAACAACACGGGTCCCGAGGTCCTGGCCGACCTGGGTCCGGTGGTCCCCGGCGAGTGGAACACGCTCTATCTGTACATCGATGCTGAGGGGCGGACCTGCAAGGCCACCTGGAACGGCTCCGTCGTCTACAGCGGGCCCATCGGCTACGTGACCGGCAAGAACTGGCTGTCGTGGTTCGAGTGGGGAAGCGCGGTGGACGAGCCGGGCCCTGCCGGCGGCATCACCGCAACGGTCACCTATGACTGGGTGGCGCAGTGCATCGGCGACGCCGGCCCCGGAGAGGAATACAGCAAGCGCTGGATCTATCTGGACGGCTCGCGGCTTCCCACAGGCGACCCGTACTTCTTCTGCTCGAACATCATGACCCGGTTCGACGGCAACCCTGTCCTTCCGGCGATGTTCGATTCCAACGGCCGGGTCGGCGCCCAGAACAGCTACAAGATGTGGCACGTGAACGCCTACGACGAGGTGAACTCGGCCGTCCCCGGCAAGCGCAACCAGGGACTCTACTGGATAACCACCCTAGCGGTGAACCCGTATGACGGCTCCTGCTGGCACGCTTACGGAGCGGACGCCACATACGAGTACGAGCCCTGGGACCGCGTGCGCAGCTTCCCGCTGAACTTCACCGGGACGCGTCCGCCGCGCGAGGACCACGGCGCGCCCGAGCCGGGTTCGCAGGTGGTGGCGCTGATGTTCAGCGGCGGCAAGGTGTACGCGCTGACCTGCAGCCCCGTGACGGGGGCGTACAACCTCTACAGCATGGATGTGAGCGCTCCGGGGCCGATGTCGGTATCCGCCATCAAGAACCAGCCCGCCGGGACGCTCTTCGAGACCGATTCGCCGAAGCTGGTCACCCTGCAGCTGAGCGACTCGTTCTACATCCAGGATGACGACCGCTCCAGCGGCATCCGGGTCATCCCGCAGGGCGGCGCGCCGCTCGGCAATGTCGGACAGAGAGCCGCCATCAAGGGATTCACCGATGTCCGGAACGGAGAGGCGGTGGTCTACGCGACGAGCGTGACCCTCAGCAGCACTTCCGACACCGCCGAGCCGCTACATGTGCTGGTGCGCGATGTCGGAGGCGTGCAGACGGGCATCCAGCCGGCCGTGTACGGTGGCAACACCTTCGCCTACGACGGTCTGGACCCCGAGCAGGTGGCCATTCAGCAGCCTCGCGGCCTGAACAACACCGGCCTGCTCGTCCGGGTGACCGGCAAGCTGCGCTGGTCCATCTCCGCGGGCATCTACGAGTACGTCGATGACGGCTCCGGGTTCCCGGTGCTCATCGACTTCCCGGACATGACCGGAGCGGCGGACGGCAGCTTCGTGTCGGTGACGGGAGTCTCGACCGTCCACTGGGACAGCCAGGCGGGACGGGCGTACCGGAAGATAACGCCCAGGAGCTCGGCCGACATCACCATCCATCAGTTCTGACCTGAGGGTCGGAAGTTCTCCGAAGGCGCCGCCTGCCCGCGTGGCGGGCGGCGCCCCTCTTTCCTGCTGCCGGGAAGGATGCGCCGCGCCGCCGTCGAAGCATCGGGTGGCCGCGCGTCTCCAGAAGGAGGGTCCCTGAATGAGTGTGAGCTGGTTGGCTGTCCTGTTCGTCCCCGCCGTGCTGGCTGTCGTCTCCATCCCGGCGAAGGCGTCCTTCCTGGACGAATACCTGAACAACCTCAAGCTCGACCAGTCGTCGTTCCCTCGCGCCTCCGAGGAGGATGTGCTGATACTGACGGAGGGGAGGCGGTTCGGGCAGACGTTCGTGGCCGGTCCCGGCGTGCGGAGCATCTCGCGCATCGCCATCCAGTCCCCTCATTACAACCCGGAGTGGGGGGAGGGGGTCTCGCTGGTGCTCACGGTCTACGACGGCCCCGCCAGAGCCAGAAGGCTTTCCGCGTTCGAGATGAAATACGACTGGCGCTCGTGGGAGGACATGACCATCGTCTTTCCCGTGGACGTCCCCGCGGAGCCTGGCCGCAGCTATTACTTCGAGCTGACCTCCGCCGGAGGGGACGGCAGGGTGGGGAAGATTCTGAAGGCCTCCCGGGACTATCCGTCCGGACAGGCCTGGGTGGACGGCCGGCCGCAGGACTTCGACCTCGCCTTTCAGACGTATGTCCGCACGGAGTGGGACCGGGACGCAGCCTACCGCGAGGCGTTCGCGATGTTCGACCTGGAACGTCCGGAGCTGCGGGCGGTGAAGGCGGCTGTGGAGCGGGGGATGTGGGACGATGCGGCGCAGGCCCTGGTGGCCCATTTCGAGAGCCGTCCGGCATTCCGGCAGATGGCGGATGAGGCCCGGCGCCTGCGCCTGCCCGATATGACGCTGGCGGAGCTCGCCGCGGAGATGAAGGTCAGGGACCCGGACGGCGGCATCATCAGTCTGGGGCCGCGCTGGAACCATCTGCGCTGGTGGCCGAAAAGGGGCGGGGTGGGCCTGACCCGCGAGGGCATCCGGAAATACCTGGCCGCCGGCTATGCGGCCACCGGGGAGCGCCGGTTCGCGGTGGCCTGGAACGAGATGCTCAAGGCGTTCTTTACGGAGCTTCCTTCACCGCTCAAGTCGGGCATCGTGGCCAGGGGGGCGAAGGACATTCCCCCCATCTTCCCCGGCGGGCTGGCGGGGGGCTCGATGTGGTCCGGACTGGCCATCGCGGCAAGACTGGCGCACGAGTTCTACTACTACACCATCTTTTCGGACTCTCCCGACTTCGAATGGGATGTGCGGGCGGCGTTCATCCTGAATCTGGGCGACATGGCCGACGTGCTGGCCATCCAGAAGGCGGGCGGCAACTGGACCACCCAGATGTTCGACCATCTGTTCTATTTCAGCACGGAGTTCCCGGAGTTCGCCCGCTCCCGCGAATACGCCACGCTTGCCTTCGAGGGGCTGAAGGACAACATGCGGGAGACGCTCCAGCCGGACGGTCCCATCGGGGAGTCGGCCGGATATCAGATGATGGTCCACGGCCAGTATCTGGACATCATGGAGCGCGCCCGCAAGCTCGGCCTCGAGATTCCTGCGGACCTCGTGGCGCGGGTGGAGGCGGCGCTGTCGTTCCACCTGCATACCGTCCAGCCCGACGGGTTCCGTCCCGCGTTCGGCGACGCGCTGGCCGACGACGCCCGCCCCCTGCTCAAAAGGGGCGCGGAGACCTTCGGCCGGAAGGACATGCTCTGGGTTGCCACGGACGGGGCGGAAGGCGCTCCTCCGGAGCGTCTGTCGGTGGAGTTCCCGCACTCGGGCTACTACGTGATGCGCAGCGGCTGGAGCCCTGACGCCAGGTATCTCATCCTCCGTAACGGACGCTACACCGCCCACGGACACTTCGACGCGCTCAGCTTCATCCTCCACGCAGGCGGCCGTCTTCTCATCGCGGACCCCGGCATCTACATCTACGGCACCCCGGAAGCTGTCCGGCTCATCTCCACCCGCTCCCATAGCACCATCTCCGTGGACGGGGCGGACCTGGGGAACGGGGGCGGGCCGACGGCCTTCTTCACCGGCGATGTGGTGGATTATCTCCACGCCGAGGGTCCGGCCTACCAGGGCCTGGACCGGAGCATCCGCGCGGTGAGGCGGGTGGCGTTCCTGAGGCCGGATTACTGGGTGCTTTCGGACCTGGTCAGGGGAAGCGGGGAGCATCAGGTGGACTCCCGCTTCCATTTCGCCGACACCGCGGCGGCTCTCGATGCGGCCACGCAGACCGCTGTTACCACCCACCAGGGCGGAGCGAACCTCGCGCTCATCCCGGCCGGAGGCGCTTCGACGATTTCCGTCCTTGAAGACGCTGACACGGCATTCGTGCACGAAAAGCTCGAGCCCGCCCTGATGCTCCGGCGAACGGTGAAGGCTGCCCTGCCGCTCCGGATGGACACCGTGGCCTATCCTTTCAGGGATGCATCGCCCGATGTCTCCGTCGCTGCGCTGACGCCGTCCGGCGACGTGCCCGTCCCGGTGTGCGGCGTGCGCATCACGACGGGCGCCGGTTCCGACACCGTCGTCTTCTCGGAAGGCCAGGACGGCGGCGCATCCTTTGCGGATGCGAACGTGCGGCTGAAAGGGGAGTTCGCCTGCATCCGCCGGGACCGCTCGGGCGAGGTGAAGAGCTTCGCGTGGGTGAGGGGCGTCCGGCTGGAGGACAGGGAGCTTCTGGCCGAATCGGACGAAATGGTGGAGCAGCTGCAGGTCGCCTACGAGCCGGATGCCGTCCGCGTGACCTGCGCGAATCCGCCGCCTTCTCTGCGCATCGCCGCGCGGGGCCGCTCGCTCGCCGTCGTCAACGGCGGGACGCCCATCAAGCTGGACCCGGCGCAGGGCTTTTTCCACCCGTCCGGCAACCCGTAGCGGGGCGCGCTGTTCCTGCGGCGCCGGAGTCCGCTATCGGCCGGGCGGGGGCTGCAGCCCCAGGCTCTGCCAGATGAGCTCCCTTGCCGCCGCGAAGTGCTCCTCCATCAGCTGCCGGGAGCGTTCGGGGTCGCCTTCCGTCAGCGCCTGATAGATCAGCACGTGCTTCTCGGCGGTCCGCGCAGCGTCCTCTTCGCGGACCAGCGTGCTCTGCCGGTAGGGCCGGAGCGCCACCAGCAGCGCGCGGACGAACGTGGTCATGATCGGGTTCCCTGCCGCCCGGGCGATGGCCACGTGGAACTCCTCGTCCGCCTTCACGAACGCGGCACGGTCGCCCACCGAGCTCTTCAGCTTCTCCAGGCACTCACGGATGATCAGCAGGTCCTCCGGCTGCGCGCGCACCGCCGCCAGCGCCACGGTCTCGCGCTCGGCCATCAGCCGGGCCTCCCCCAGGTGCACCAGATTCCGGTCGTCCATCATCAGGGCCAGGTCCAGCGTCTCGGACAGCGCGCTGACCATGGGGGACAGGTCCGGCTGCTGCACGAACGTCCCCAGCCTGGGGTGGATGGTCACCAGCCCGAGGCTCTCAGCCTGCAGAAGGCCGTCGCGGACGATGCTGGGCTTGATCTGCCACTCGGCAGCCAGACGCGGGATGGCGGGCAGACGGTCTCCCGCCCGCATCCCGTTCTCGCGGATGTATTCTATCAGCTTGCTGACAACGGTCCTGCTGGTCGCGATGTTCTCCGGCATCCGTGCATCAGGCTCCTTCTCTGGTCCCGCGGCAGGGGCGGCTCCACCTGACACGGATATCTTCGACGTCCCACCCGCGGATTCCTTATCCCGCCCGCGCGGAGCGGGCGCGGGGGTCAGCTGTACCAGAGGGACAGAAACTCCTTCACGATGCGCTTCATCTCGCGGAATACGATGCCCTGACGGTAGGCGGTGGTGAAGAAGCGGAGGTCGGCCGGGCTGCCGGTATCGGCCGCCGGCCCCAGCAGGCCTTCTTCCCGCAGCCGGGCAGCGGTGGGCGCGCCGGCCACCTTTGCCGCGTTGCGGACCATATCCTCCAGCAGCACGGGCGACGAGTCCCGCTCGATGGCTGTCCAGATGTTCACCTTGATGACGCCGTCCTGGAACAGCCTGCGCACCTGTTCGTGCGGCACCGACGACGTCCCGTGCAGACACAGCCGCCTGCCCACCCGCCGGGTCATCTCCCGTGCCAGGTCCCCGTGATAGGTCAGCTCCGCGGCGCAGGCCCGGTGCTCCGTCCCCAGGTTGGCCACGATGATGTCCACCCCCGTCTCCCGGACGAACCGCTCGGCCATCTCCGGGGTGGTGAGCTCCCCGTCGCCGCCTTCGGACGCTTCGCGGATCTCGTCGCACGCCCCCTCGATGACGATCTCGTCCCCGTGCTCCTCCACGAAACGGGCGGTCTTCCGGATGTTCTCCTCGAAGGGGAGCAGGCTCGCATCGAACATCACCGAAGAGAACTGCCTCAGGTCCCACTCCAGCAGTTCGCGGTCGTCGTCCCACTGGATGTGGTCCAGGTTCACCAGCACGCGGAGCCTGCCGAACGGGGAATCCGGAGCGGTCAGGATGTCCAGGTCGTTCAGGAACATCCTCATCCCGATGTCCCATCGTCCGGTGTGCGTGTAGAGCGGCGCCTGGGGCCGGTGGGAATACAGGTTCGTCAGTCCTATCCCGACGGGCAGGTCGGGCAATCCGAGTTCGCCGGCCAGCTCCGAGGCCGCAGCCAGGATGGCCTCCGTGGAGGTCTGGCATTCGGTATTGATGGTGGGAAGCACCCACTGCCGCTCGGCGGCTTCGGCGTAGACGTCCAGCACGCCCCGCCGCCCCGTCACCACTGGCACGGGCGGTGTCCTCCTGTCGCCTCCCCGTTCACTCCGGGATGACGCTTCCGCTCGAGGCGGCGCGCTTCCTGCCTGCCGCGAGCAGCCCGGAGCACGGACCGTCCGCAGTGAGGGGAGGGCGGCCGGGGCGGACGCAGCCTACCAGGGATACTTGTCCGCCGCGTCGAACCGCACGTTGCCGCCCCGTATCATCAGCGCGACGATCCCCTCGTCACCCCTTAGGTTGATGCTGTGGAGCAGACATGTGGCGAGCGGCCCTCCCAGCTCTTTCGCCCTCTGCAGCTTGGCCGGCGTGAGGCCCATATTGTTGAGAGCGATGGCCGGGTCGTCAAGGTCCACGTCCAGGCGGGCGGGCGTCTCCGGGTCGTAGGGAAGCTTGGCGTATACGTGCGGCCAGAAGTGATAGCTGGCCTTCAGATAGTTCCCCGTCGGCTGAGGCCCCGCGTAGACCCGGGCGTATCCCTGGCCGTTGACGCCCGGGTCGCCGTTCCATTTGTTGGCCTTCTTGCACAGGAAGATGGCGTCCGTCTTGGCGTACGGCTGCAGGTTCCACCAGCCATTGTACTGGGAGTTGAAGTTCGCGTCGATGGCGCGAGGGCGCGGCGGCAGAAAGCCCTTGTTGTCGTCCGCGTACATCACGATGGCGGTATACACCTGCTTCAGGTTGCTGGTGCAGGTGGACTTCTTGGCGGAGACCTTGGCCTGCGCGAAGACCGGGAACAGGATGGCCGCCAGGATCGCGATGATGGCGATGACGACCAGAAGCTCGATGAGGGTGAACCCTCTGTCACGGACCATTCTTTCAGACTCCTTCACGCAGACCCCGGCGAACACAGGCTTCGCCCCTGAAGCTATTTTACCCGAAGGAAGCGGCCTGTGTGGTTTGACACGCCTCCGGGCCCGTGCCTATAATCCCCGCGAGCCCGGGCTCGCTCCGGCCGGCCGCCGGGCGCTTGCTCCCCGGGCGCCAGGGATTTGGACTCACAGTACTCTTCCAGCACGGTGGAATTCGCGCGCCAGGTCATCCGGACCGAGGCCGAGGCGCTGCTCGGCGTCGCCGGGCGGCTGGGTCCCGAGTTCGACCGCGCGGTGGAGCTGCTCCTCGGCTGCCGCGGACGCACGGTGGTGACCGGGGTGGGGAAGTCCGGCGCCATCGCCCGCAAACTGGCCGGCATCCTCTCTAGCACGGGGACTCCGGCGCTGTTCCTGCATCCCGCCGAGGGCGTCCATGGCGACCTGGGGGTGGTCACGCGGGACGACGTGGTCATCATCCTCTCTTACAGCGGGGAGTCCGACGAGATTGTCAACATCCTTCCCGTCATCAAGCGCATCGGAGCATCCTCCATCGGCATCACCCGCGCGCGCGAATCGTCCCTGACGGGCTTCTGCGACGTGGTGCTGGACGTGACCGTGGAGAAGGAGGCCTGTCCGCTGGGCCTTGCGCCCACCAGCAGCACCACCGCCATGCTGGCTCTGGGAGACGCCCTGGCCCTGGCGGTGATGCGCGAGCGCCGCTTCACGCGGGAGGATTTCGCGCTGTTCCATCCCGCCGGGGCGCTGGGGCGGCGGCTTATCCTGCGCGCCCGCGACCTGATGCGCACGGGCGACGAGATGGCCGTCTGCCGGGTCTCGGATGTTCTCCGCGACGTCATGTTCGCCATCACGCGCGCCCACGCCGGAGCCGCCTGCATCGTCGATGAGGACGGATTCTTCCAGGGCATCGTCACGGACGGGGACGTGCGGCGGCACCTGCTGGCCGGCCGGTCGCTGGAGTCTCCGGCGGAGGAGGTGATGACGGCCCATCCCCTCACCATCGGCCCGGACGACCTGGCGGTCGAGGGGCTGCGCGTGATGGAGGAGCGCAAGATCGGGGACCTGCCGGTGCTGGAGGACGGGCGTCCTGTCGGTGTTCTGATGCTGAAGGACGTGGTCCGGGCGGGGCTGGTCTGATGGCGTCTGCCGGGAGCGGCCGCCGGTCCTGCCCCCGGGCGCGGCGGGGCCTCACCAGCGGGGGGCCGGAACGGTCCTGCTGAAGTGTCTGCCGTCACCATCCTGCACACCAACGACCTTCACAACCGTCTGGACGACGCTGCGGCCCGGAGGCTGGCCGCGGCCCGCGGCTCCGGGGACGACACGCTGCTTCTGGACGGCGGGGATGCGGTCTGGGCGGGCAACACGTATTTCCGTCCCGGAGGGGAGCCGGTGCTGGAGAGGATGTCCGGCGCCGGCTACGACGCGATGGTGGTGGGGAACCGGGAGTTCCATTTCACGGAGACCGGTTTTTTGTCCAAGCTCGGGTGTGCTTCTTATACTATTCTATGCGCCAATGTCCGGCCGGTCCGCGACGCAGCCCTGCCGTGTCAGCCCTCCGCGCTGTTCGTCCGGAACGGGGTGCGCATCGGGGTCGTGGGCGTCACGGTGCCGATGGTCCGGCCGCGCTCCCGGGCGGCGGCGTTCTCCGCGTATGTCTTCGACGACCCGGTCGAGGTGTGCGCCGCGACCGCCCGGAGCCTGCGCGACGCCTGCGACCTGCTCGTGGCTCTGACCCACATCGGCCTCCGGGAGGACCTGCGGCTCGCGGAGGCGTGTCCGTTCCTGGACATTATCATCGGGGGCCATTCCCACCACACTCTGGAGGCCCCGGCGACGGAGAAGGGCGTGCCCGTGGTGCAGGCGGGCTGTCACGGACGGTTCTTCGGGGTCAGCCGTCTGGAACGGGAGGGCGGGCGCTGGAGGCTTGACTACCGCCTGGAGCCTCTGCGGGAGGACGGGCGATGATCCCGATGACGGCGCTCATCGTCACGCTGCT
>FWWM01011629.1_pt1 | contig 14241 bp, 13 predicted proteins | sample 2228351 | NCBI WGS metagenome assembly FWWM01 (sample SAMEA103939774, study PRJEB20133) | metagenome | reverse complement strand
TCCTGCCCGCCCCCGCTGGGGGCGGGAGTCAATGGGTTGGCGAGGTTCGGCAATGCATGCGCTTCCAGGTGCTGAGCGAGCTGGAGGTGTGCGCTCCCAGGGGATTCTGCCCCCACTCCTGCCCGCCCCCGCTGGGGGCGGGAGTCAATGGGTTGGCGAGGTTCGGCAATGCATGCGCTTCCAGGTGCTGAGCGAGCTGAAGGTGTGCGATCCCAGGGTGATACCGGTTTTGCGCACGATGGTGATCAGGTGGCGCGGCGGGGTGACGTTGGTTTGAGGTACGCACGACATAAGCTCATGCCGGCGGGTATCACTCTCTACAAAGGCCGGCGCGCCGGGATGCCAACGGCGCGGGGGAAGCGGTTGGGAGTAGGAGCAGTTTTGGTTACAATCACCAGACTACGTGGCTCTTCATCAGGAATCTCGACCGGCAGGCAGGCGCTGACTTCACCACCAAGCAGGGCGAGGGCATTCTGGGCAGCAGCAATTTCTACTTCTGGATGCCGCCCTTTGGGAGCAAGCAGATGCCCGCCGAGGCGCAAGAGTGGCAAGGCGTATTCGAGCAACACCCGTAATTCGGCGACGGCACGAGCAGTCACCACCTGATAGTGTTCGCGTTCGGTGGGGTTTTGGCCGACGGTTTCAATGCGCTCGTTTAACACTCGAATATTGTGCAACTGAAGGCAATCAATGACGTGACGCAGAAACGTGGCCTTTTTGCCGGTAGCCTCTACCAGAGTAACCGGCAGCGCAGGATAGAGGATTTTGAGCGGCAGCGCCGGGAAGCCGGCACCGCTCCCAATATCGATCAAACTATCCGGTGGTGTTTCCCAGACCCTGGCCAACCAGAGCGAGTCGAGCAGATGCCGGCGAACCATCGCAGCCCGGTCACGAACGGCAGTCAGGTTAAAGCGTTCGTTCCAGGTCATCAGCTCGTCCAGATAGCGTTCAAACTGCGCCAGTTGGTGATCGTTCAGCGACAGACCCCAATCAGCGGTGGTTTTTCTGAGCAGATGGGCAGTGCTATTGGTCATGCTTCCCCGGCTTGATACAGGCGATGGCGAGTAATGTAATCAAGAACGGCGTCTGGCAACTGGTAGCGTACCGGACGACCGGTGGCAAGGCGGTGGCGCAGATCGGTGCTTGAGATGGCAAGTTGAGGCCCCTTAATGACCGTTATCCGACCAGTGAAAGCGGGCACGGCAGCAAGCAGGGTTGCCGGATCGAAGAGATGCCCGGGCCGTTCAACAACTGCCAGATGGGCGATACGGGCAATCTGATCCGGATCGCGCCAGCGGGGCAGGTCGCCGGCAGCATCGGCACCAACGATAAGGGTGAGATGCACTCCAACACCATAGCGCTCCTGACAAATGCGGAGCGTATCGATGGTATACGAGGGTGGTGGTCGTTCCAATTCAAGCGGCGAGGGAATCAGTGCAGCATTCCCGGCACAGGCCAGCCTGACCATCGCCAACCGGTGATGGGGGGCAGCACTGTGGGTCGGCTTTAGAGGCTGGGCAGCAGCCGGAATAATCAGAACCTGATCAAGGTCACAGACCCAGCGCACTTCTTCGGCAATGGCGAGATGACCGAAATGAATTGGGTCGAACGTACCTCCATAAATCCCCAGGCGGCGAACAGTGGTCATGGCTTGCGCAGCTTATTCTTCACTCAGCTCGCGTGCTTCCTGAAAAAGGTGCCAGACGAGCCAGACCAAATCGTTCTGATCATCGGGATGGAGGTCATCGATATACGGCCAGATCAGCTCGGCAACATCACTTCGCGGCAAAAGACAAACCCGCTCTCCGAGCGCATAATGCAACTGAATTGCCAGCTCATCGGCAAGCTCAGTGAGATCGCGTTCAGGAAGCCTGTCATCGGTTGTATAACGGTAGCCGCGCATACCAGACCACCTTACCGTTGCCTGAGTGCACGGGTTCGCCGATCATCTTCATAATACTCTTCCTGGTCGCGTTGGGAAATCTGGCGTGTTACCGATTCGTGTTGCCCGGTAGCGGATGCGCGACGCGGCAAGAGGGAATTATCGGTCAACGTCTCAGCGACGAAATCGAGATACTGTCTGATGTCCTCGTTATCTTCAAGACTGTTGAAAGGAATGGTTGCCCCGCTCACCGTTTTCACACTCTCGCCAATATCACGGAGCGTAGCATCAATCCCTTTAACCAGACCGCGCATCACTGCTGCCAGTTCTTCCCGTTCCTGCACCGTAAGATTGGCAAACCCGATGAGCGCCTTCTCTTGGGCGCGGAGCAGCGTGGCACGGAGAATGGCAATATCGGCCTGGGTTTGTAATTCATACCGACGCACAAGATGGGCCTGACGCACCTGTTCAACCAGCTCTTCCGAAGTGACAGGAGTCCAGAGCAGGGCGGGGATGATAATGAATCCGATAATGCCAATCAGCACCTGTTGAATGACCAGACCGGTACTCTGCACAACAGGTTGCGAAGCCCACCAGGTCCACTGAATCTCAAACGAATAATAGACAAGGTAGAGTGCGGCAATCATCACCGCAACATATCCCCAGGTCCGCGCATTAATCTTCTGGAGGAGCATACCACCAGGTGACCACGGGATCAGGAACGACATCAGGCTTGGTGGTGCCAATACCAGAATAGCGGTATAGGCAGCAGCGATAATCCAATTACCGGTCAACTGGCTCTGAACCCCCCACCAGTAGACGGCAGAGCCTATCATGGCAATGAACGCAAGAATAGCCAGCAATGACTTTGAGGTGAACTGCCATCCACCCCGGCGACGTTGTCCGCGCACCATTTCCAGATAGCGACTGCTCACGGCGGTTTCCTTGCTACTAAAAATAACGATTACCAACAATGCCGACAAAGGCGAAACCTATTATACTACCACACTGCAACAGAGGTGCAACCAACTACTTAGGTTGCACCTCTGGAGTCAAAAAAACGAATGTCTCAATCCAGTCGGAGTATCCGGCAGCCCGAATCCGTTCGAGCACAGCGGGAGAGAGTGCGGTAATGCCATACCCGCGATTCACTTCATACGGTACTTCAAGGGCAGGCTGACCATCTTCACGAAATGTGAACGTTGCCTGTACCATAAAATCACCACTTACAATACCAAGGAGAACTTTTTGTTGGTTTACTGGATCGTACCAGTAAAGTTCACTTCGTTTCGTATTGTATAAACGAGGAGGATCAATAATTTGCCGGTCCAATTGCTGGGCGCGCCAGCGTTCTTCCGGCGAGAGCGAGGGTAACGTCGGCAGCACGAGGGTTGGTGCTGGAGGAATTGTTGGCGTTGGCGGTACAACCGTAGGAGGTTGCGGCGTCGCCACAATCAGCGCAACAGTTGCGGTATATGACATCACAGGTGCAACAGTAACTGACGCCGACGGCAACAGCGTCGGCACCGCTGAAGCGCGCAGTGTTTGTGCCAGTGGTGGCAGTGTAGCCGGTAATGGTCCGTTCACATCAATATTCGTTGGCAATGTCGAAAGACAACCACTTAACAATGCGACAACCACACCTGCCAGGAGCAACCAGCGGTAACGGTGGCTCATCGCTCAAAACCATGCGCTTTCTAAGAGAAAGATAAAGCACCCCTTCCCGGCAGAAGGGTATTCCCATGGTAGTACAGGTTGTGGCAGATGTCAATCATTTCTGGCAAGAAAATAGAGAAATTGTCTCAACAATTGGTGGTGGACGGGTGGGGATGAGACACCATCCACGTGTCGGTACGGTCAAACTGCTTTAGTGATAGGTGTGTGAGGATGCTATTGTGGTGAACAACACAACAGCCTGAATATCCTCAAACCGGCCTGTCGGTCTCACCAGAGTGCGCAGAGAAGCGCTGGTTTTCATCGTTCTAGCGCTGGTAGCGGTGGAGCGGGTAGGTAAGTGGTCCAGAGAGGGTTGCGGGTTCAGGGAAGTATAAATATATCGGTTAGCGCAACTTGTGCCACATCGGGATGCTCAAGTGTAGATCTCTGGGCTCATCTCTCCCGCACAACTTTAAAAGCAGACAGAATATATCAGCTATCGCAGCTTATGTTGAATCAGGAAATGTCAATGTAGAGACCTAATCTCCTCTCTTCGAGGTTCAGGGGCGAGGGATCACAGGTGAGGGTATAAAGATCGTCTCCAAGCTCATCTTGCATACGATCATTGAATGTATGCACGGGAGATGGGGCAGGAAGAGACTCTCTAGGACACTCCAAAGCCCTATCTCCCGCATGCACTCTCATGTTTTGTTCGCCTTTGAACTTATTGAGGAGAGAGTGCAGATAGTGAAAGAGATCATGCACCAAACCACTCGTACAGAGCCAACCCACGACTAGCACGCAACATTCGATAGGGCAGTATCACATCCATTCGTAGCCTTTCACGGCCTATCTTGATATTTGCTTTGGCTCCTCGATTGAAGACATCGACTTGTTCAAACCGTAACAGTTCACCCCATTCATCAACCCTTTGGATTATACCTAGTGGAAATTGTCTCGGCGGCTTTTGATGCAAAAGGTCATACCCTGGAAATGCCAGGAGTCCCTCTGGGAAACTGTCATCCGGAACTTCAATAAAGTATGGTAGCTTCAGAAGCTGATAGAAACTGCCTCGTTTGCCGAAGTAGTTGACCTGGGGGAGCCAACGGGCAACGATCTCCAACGTCTCCATCTCTGCACTGAAAGCCAACCTCAGTTCACCGTTCAGGTGTACATATTCACGGAAGGCAATCGTCTGTTGCATCTCCCGACCACGCTTCTCTGCATCTCGTTCCGGCTTGAGCACTTTCACGAAGATACTGGAGACCGCAGCGTGATCAGGTGGACGAATGGCAAGCCGAAGCATCTTGATACGTGCAAACGCTTCAGGGCCAATACCAATACCCTCTGTGCGGATTGCTGCATCCAGCAATGCCATACGAATGGCGAAAGGGGTGGGCACTAGCAGACTTTTGCCACTGGTCGAAGTGGCATCACCGTGCTTGAGAGAGAACAGACTGGTGGGCTGATAGTGGGCAATGAGCCACAGCATAGCTAGCCTCCTTGAGCGAACAATCGATACGGCTTCGTCTCACGAATGATCTGCTGCATGATGATGGCAAACTCGGCCGTGTTGGCAAAAGTGCGCACTAGGAGACCGCAAGAGATAAGGATACGCTCAGACTTATGTAGGTGTTCTCTGTTTCCGCAGCCAGATTTCCCTCAACAAGAGTGCATCTCCATCGAATGCCACAATGTACCACCCGCACTCAAAGATTACTATACGCCAATCAACATACTGGCGAAACTCTTGGGGCAGCACAATAAAGATGTGCGGCTTTGGTTTGACCAGGGAATAGGACGCAGAGGTTTTGTGCCCTTCGCGAAACAAGACCATATCGGGATAGTCTGCTGTCGTCTTAAGGATCCCGCAGTCGTCGTCGGTGAATGTCTGCCTGAAGTACACTTGATGGGGTTTTTCCCATCCTCCATAGACTACCATATCGCCGGTCTTGTCATTATAGTGAAACTGATGGGCTTTACGCACCAGCGTGTAAATGTCTACCGTGTACTGGGCAAATTCGCGCCCACGCCGTTCAGCCTCCTTCTTGTCGTAAACCCGAACACTTGGTAGAGAAGTTCGAAAAGTATCAATTGCTTCGTAATCCTGAACCCATCGCTCGTATTCACTTCCCCGTGCCAATCTTTCGTAGCGCCTGCGCACCTGGCAAAGTTGGCGTTGTAGCCCCATTTTGATGGCATACTCATTTAGCACACCATCTAGCCATGAAGAAATGGCTTTCACACGATCCGGATCGGCGTGATAGGTTTCCGCCACCCGGCGGCGCAGAGCGTTGGCTTGAGCAAAGACGGTGAATACCCCCATCTCTGTGCCAACAAACCAGGAACGTGCGTCGGCCACTTCATAGAGCGAGTAAACGTTCTTTTCCAAGTCATCACGACTGAGCTCGGTGTGCACTGCCAACGCCTCAGCTATACGACTATTTTCCAGTAAAAAGGCCGTTCCCGGCTGATGACGCCCTACACGCCCGAACCGTTGCATAAAACTAGCCGCGTCGCCCGCCTCGAAAAAGAGAAAGTCACAATTGAAATCAATACCGACCTCGATCGCTGAGGTGCCCACCACCAGGGTTCTGCCCTGCACGTCCCGCGCTGCCCGTGAAACCAGCCCACGCACTGAGGCAATTTCTTCGCGTGCAAAGCCCTTAGCGACGAGCCAATCCTCCAATTCAATAGCATCCACTACCGAATTGAGGATAACGACGCCAGGGATGTAATCTGGGTCTGTGGATCGGTTGCGCAAGTTGCGCAGCTTTTCGCGCAAAGCCAGAATTTGCTCGCCGACCGTCTTTACTACATCCGTACCGCGGTTGACGCACTGTAAATTAATGGGATGAGCAACTTGCCGCTCCCCAGTTATCGGGTGCGATGTGGTAGTACGGCTATCTATCACATATGGCTTAAGTAGTCGTTCGATCCATTCACGGGTTTGCGCATCTGGCGTGGCGGAAAGCAGTAAAACCCGTTTGAAAGTGTGCAGCGCCCGCGCCAGGTGAATTAAAAACAAGGCATGTGCCAGTTCCACCCCACCGTAAAGGTGAAACTCGTCAAAGACCAACGTCTGATAAGCCTGCAACGTTGCAACGCTTTCGGCGCTGTGTCGGTATGCCAGAGTGTAAATCAGATAAAGAATGTCTGGGTTGATCAACACGATCTTGGGCTTATCCAGACGCAACACCTCGGCCAAGGCGCGACCTTTGTCTTTGCTGCCATCCGGTTTACGAAAGCCGTAGACCCGGGCAAAAGCTTCCAACCGCTCGGCGTCCACACGCACTAATACAACCTGTTCTGCGCCATACTTGGCACGGGCCGTCTCAGGTGTCAAGGTGGCAACGGCGACTCTCTCTGCCTCTGCCAGTTGGCGGATACTGCGTTCCTGGTCTTCGATCAAAGCGTTCGTCGGGTAGACAAATACCACGCCCTCCCGGAAATCCGGTTTTTTTGTACGCAGCAAAAACGGCAACGCAGCGGCAGCCGTCTTGCCGCTACCTGTCTTGGTCAGCAGCAGAAAGGCCTCGTGTTTTTCCCATTCGTCCAACATAGTGGCCTGATGCGGGTAAAGTGGACGTTGCACGCCTGGATAGGTATGTAATGTCAGAGTATAACCGTCGACTTGCATTTCAAAATTCCTTGAGCCACGCGCTGCTAAAGCGCGTGGCTTGCTGTTATTTATATTCCAACACGCTCTCGTACTGTCCTGGGTAAATGAATCGGTGAGCCTGCATCAAGGATAAACCAGTCATTAGCGATTTCTGCGCTTCGTAACAGAAGATGTGGTGGAATGTTGATCGCATCGAAGGCTTTTACCTGTCCACTTACATCTAGCGGATTAATTGGGTGTCCTGGACGGATAGGGCCTTTGTGAAACACAGCCACAGGCTGATCGATCTCTTGCCACCAGACGCGCATTGGTGCGCCTTTCTTGCCCAACCGGAAGACACTTTGGGGTTTGGAATCACCAAACACTTCCGTGTGCGCCTTAACAAACACAAAGGCGTAGAAGATGTAACCCTTCCCAGCATTCGACTTGCCTTTTCGACTGTATACCGGATCAAGATATACCCGCCAGCCTAAGTTGGGTGTGTTAACACTTGGCCCCACATCGGTGCGCAGGCTCAGGCTATCAATCGCATTATAGGTGACTTTGGTGCGCGTTGCGCTCTCAGTGGCGGCCGGTGTCGCGTAGAGGGGCATCTGCATCAGGTCTTCTTTATAACGCGGTGTGTTACCCCAGTAAGCGGCGTACGAGAACGCCGACAACGCATAGGTGAGCGCATAGTTGTGAATCACCGGTAACGCAGTAGAGACTTTGCTGATCTCGGTGGACGAGAACCACAGGTAGTCGTGGTTATACATCCGACCAGCAAACACTCGCACCCCGTAATCAGCCAGGTTGATCGGTTTCATTGAACCCCTCCTGGCTATTTCTTGGGACTTTGTTCTGTACGGTAGGCTTTTATGTCGTCGTAACAGGCTTTCAGGAACGCTTGATCCAGTTCAACCGCTGTTGCTTCCTGGACAATTGCATTCACTTGCTCCGGCGTAAAAACCTTCACCCGTTTGGGATTGCCTGCCAATGGGACGTAGGCTTGCGCTATGGCGTGCACCGTTGCCCCGTTGAGAGCATCCCTACGGTCGAATAGTTCTAGTGTAAATTCGAGCGGCGTGAGCACCTCTTCCCAGCCGGCGACGATGCCAAAGATGGTATTCCGTACATCACCGCCGATGCGCGATTCGGCGCCGTAACTCTTGCAGGACAGAATGGTCTTGATTGCCAGGATCAACTCACGGCGGGTGACACTGCGCAGGGTAACGATGCTGGGAAAGATGCTGGCCGGAGCGACTGCATAGCGCGTGCCCAGAGCCTGCCCGGTAATCTGTTTATCGTCGTTGATCGCGTTGAATGTGGTCGCAGTCTCGATGTCCTCAAAGGGTAGCAGCGAGAAAGCGGTAGAGTATTCAATTCGGTGCTTGATGTTGGGCGCCTGTCCTTTGCCGGCTTCGGTGTTAGTTGCGCCGAATAGCCCACAACGTGGACACTCCAGGCACAGATTGTCCTTGAGGAAACAGATCTTTTCGATTTTGAAGCCAGCAGCCTCGGCTGCAGTGCGCAGGAGGTATTCCAACTGGCGCGACTCGGCGGCCTTTTGTTTTGTTGCCAGGAACGCTACCCGACGCGTATCGGCCTCTTGTTGAACGGAAAGCGGTGTGACGACAGTGTTCAGCTCGCGCGTTTCTTCGGTACGCAGCACGGTGTAGTCGTGGATCTCACGAATGAGCAATAACTGGATTGTCTTGGCGCCGATGAGCGGATGTGGTTTCTCTTCGAGATACGGCTTTAACAGGTCTAACGCTTGTTCAGACATCTTCTTCCTCCTCACGAATGGCTTGATCGGCATATTGTTGCCAGAAGGCATCTATGTCATTTTTCTTGGCATTGCTGGCCCTTTTGTAAGCGTCCGTCTTGTCGCTCGGATAACGCAAGTCGGCAAAACTTGCGATGCCCTGGGTGTCCTTTTCTCCCCAGGTGTCACGCAATCGGTCAAAGTCATCTTCATACTTTTCCCGCAGAAAACTGATGAACATCTTGCGAGTCTTTTCCAACCACTCAATGCCTTTCTTGCGGCGAATGTAGTAGAGGCTGTAGTCAATGTGCTCCACCACCTTTGCCACCGCCGTGACAGGAATTTGGCGACACAAGTCTACCAGTTGCGTTGTGCCATTTTCCAAAGCTTGTCGCGCCGTTGGACTGAGATAACCCCGCGTCTTGGGGTTCATCTCATGAACCCGCAGTGCATAGCCAGTGAGCGCTTGTGCATCCCATTTGCGTGTAGAAGCGCGTTCCAGGATTTTTGCCACCGGCCCCATTACCGCGTGTTTGCTTTTGGCAGTCTTGACCGGATACTCGTCCAGGTATTGGTCAAACAAGGCGACAATCTCCTTTATCTGCGGTCGGATACTGTCCAGGTCAAACCGCTCGCCGCGCACTGTGATTACTTTTCTCATCATAGAACCTCCTTCAAGGTTTCAAGATATTGGAGTAATTGATAATTCACAGAACCGCTTTCCTGATTTTGTTCGATGCGTCGCAGGATATGGCCTGGCGTTGGCGCTCTGAGGATCTGGTATAGATTTGAGCGTTCTGGCAATCCAGTTGCCTGTGCCAGCAGGCTTGCTGCGCCGATAGCTTTGAGCCACTGCTCGGCACGGTCTAAGCTTACCCATTCGCTGCCGATCAGATCCCGCAGAGCCGGAACGCGCGGAACCATTGCCACTCCTTCACCGCCTTCGAATGTAATGGCTTCGCCGCTGTTGAGCACGGCGACAGAACAGTCTAAGGCCAGCCCCAAAATGAGCAACGCAAACAGTTCCCGAATGGCCTTGTTGACTTCTGCATCTTTGCCAACGGCCATTCGATACAGTAAGGGAATAAGTATCAGATGCGGTGTCTGGCATACAATGCGCAGCGTCGGTTGCAGTTTATAGACCTTGGCACGTATGGCCAAAGCTGTGGTATCTGTGACCTGACGCCGGATGAGTGCTTCTACTGCACTATCCCAGTCCTGGAAATTGGTCCCCCAACTGGCATTCAAGTCGCCTACCGTATCCCCAAATTCCTCACGCAGTGCATCGTCCAGGGCCTTACGCGCCTTCTTGCGCGTGTCTTCGGAGGCCGTGTAAGTGAAGATCTCCAGTAATTCAGCGGGAGAAAGTCGGAAGATGTCTTGTTCGCCCAACTTGCGGGCAATCATCTGGGTTAAGGCCAGGCTGAGATGTTGGTTGGGGTCTTGTGCATCCACAGACATCAAAGCCATTGCCCGATTGAGCAACTCGTTGGCCTTTTGCACCAGTGCCGCCCCGCTTCCCTGCCCAATGTTCATTCGCGGGAGCAAAACGAGTAGCTCTGCCGGTTTGCCTCCCAGCAGTAATTGCTGGATGAACCGCTCGTATTTGCATGACGGGCAGATCACAATATAACCGGGGCTGCCGTGCGAAACTGCGCGGTTCGTGTGAGATTCTGGGTTGTCCAGGTAAGCCGCCCTGGCCGATTCCCCTGCTCCAAAAGGCAAGTTGCAGATTGGACACAAATGTGCATTGATTTCCGGTCTCTTGGCAGCAGACTTGGACGCCTCGTACACCGTAAGTTGTTTGTTGACCACCGTTGCCATATCCTGCGAGCCGCCTGGATGCAATAAATCCAAGAGAAAGTGCCTGGCGATCTCTGTAGGAGAAGCACGAACAGGGCGATTTTCCGGCGGGACATACTTGTAGACAATATTGGCGATCTCGGTCAAGGCTGTCACCAGAGCTTCTTGTCGCTGATCATCAGGGGCAAATTCGACTTTCTCGAACTCCAGGCCAAAATTTTTCCCAGGGCGCGCCCAGTAATAATCTACTGAGAACGCCATATCGCGAGCCGGCTGTAGAGTGGAGGTCTTGAGCAGAGCAGCAAAGGCCCCGTCGCCAAACACCTTGTCATATTCTATTTGCGCGATTGCCTGCAGTGTTACTGACCTGATCTTTTTGCCTTTTTCTGACGGAGGTAACGACGCAGCATATTTCAGTTGTGCTTCCGGCGTCACCATCTCTCCAATGAGGTCGGCATCCAGGGCAGCCTTGAAAAACTTGAACACGCACATTTCAGGATAGGCACGACTGATGCGCTGACTTTCACGAATGAGTGTAGTCTTATCAACCTCGGAAATCTTTTCACCCAAGCGAAAACTAAGATAGCTACATACCATTTTCTCCACACTTGGGCGTCCGCTGGCAGACTCGATTTTCTTTGCAAAACGATAATCACCCCCCTTCACTCGCTCTGCAGCCTTACTCAGGTATTGGCGAATCTCTCGGTAGTCGAACAAGGGCTGCATCGCAATTGCAGCAGCACGGAAGTCGGTTGTCACTACTGCATTGGCAAACTCGTCGCCCATTGCCGCTTCAATAAGTCTGGCGAGTCGCGGTTCAATGTCAGCCACGGCAGGTTCGTCTATCAAGGCGGCACTGTTTGCCACATACAGCGTTCCATTACTGTAATGCAGCAATGGGGACCATCCAGCGGCCTGGTAGGCCTCAATTGCCGCACGATGCAGCAGTGTAGTGGAAACACCGCGCAGTTGAACCAGATGATAGGCCATCTTGAGATGTTTGCCCAACGGCGGTTGCTCCAACGCCCGGATGGCCGCCAACAAGCCGTTGGCCGAGCAAACATTGTCTATCTGATCCACAATTTTAGAGAGCGTCATCCAACGGTCGGTCTTGTCACCTTTATGAATGGCATCAAACAGCAGACTATCTGTTGTTTTGGTTGCCTGCATATGATAGCGTACGAAAGCCTTAGCGTTGTCAGATGAACCTTTCAGTCCCAGTTCCTGAAACAGATGCTCTACTGATGTTTGGGTCAAATCATCCACCACGTGCGGCACAAAGCCAGATGTGCCTGGTTTTTTCTGCACATACGATTGCCACTGTGGAGTTTCCTTGCCGACATCATGTACAACAACCCCGACCACCAGGCTGGCTAAGTCGGTCTCATTTAGCCCCCAACTCTGAGATAGAATCGGCCAAAGTGTCAGCAAGGCGTCCAATTCATAGATCGAGTGCTCAAACAGGCTTTGATTGAACGTGCCTCGTTTGGCTGTTTTGCGCTTCCAATTGCGGGCCAACATCCACTCTGCGGCTTTGTGTAGAATCTCATCTCTGTTCATTGACAACCCCCTTCATCCGTCTTGTTTTTATAGACCTCTGCCGCCCTTCGATACTCCTCTGCTACCCGCTCTCGCAGCTCTGCCGGTTCCACCACCTCGCAATCTGCGCCCCAGCCGCGGATCCAGGGCAGCATCTCGCGTGGCTCAGCTATCTGCGCCCGCCAGAGGAGATAGCCGTCCGCCAGCTCTTCAATCCGCTGCGAGGGATGCCAGCGCGTTTCTCGCACCCGTAGCGCTACGCGCGGATGAAAGCGTAATACCACCTCTACCGGCGCCTCGTCCGTGTACCAGATTCCCCAGGCGTCTTTCAACAACCCGCCAGGATCAAAATCGGCCGGGATCGTGTACCGCTCGTGAGTCATGTGCGCAGCGCGAATACGCTCGATCTTCAGAATGCGGATAGCGCCCGGCGGCTTCCGCCAGCCAATGACATGCGCGGTCTGACCCACGGCATAGGGATCGATGAAGTAAGGCGCAAAGTCGTACTCGAAGATGCGACCGTCCTCCTTCTGATGATGCAGATGCACCACTCGTCCGGCCGACCACGCCTCGGTCAGCGTCTCTAACACCTTCAGATAGACCGGATCGCGAAAGGTAGATTCCTCATCCATAGTGTCGGCCGAGCATAGCAGATGCCGGCTGATGTTCTGATCGAGGCGCTGTAGCGCAATTCCCAGCTTACGCAGTGCCGACGCAGCATGTGGGTTCTGCTTATCGGTGCGCGTGGCCAATAGCCGCGTCGCCAGGTGGATTGCCAGCACCTCATGCAGGCTGAAAGATGCCTTCGTGAGATCGGCGTTGCGGTCTAGTTTTAGTTTGCCGTCCTCCTCTTCATAGATGCTAGGCGGCAATTGATCGGCGTTCAAGTACTTGGTGATAGTGGAGCGGTTGACCCCCAGTCGTCGGGCGATTTCGGCGCGAGTTAATCCTTCAGGGTGAGCCCATAATAATTTCTCGATTTGTAACAGCCTTTGTGCCTTCTCTTGTGCACGATTCATAAGGTATCTCCGATCAAATTAAGACTAGTCGTTATTTTCAAGATTGGTTATTCAACCTTACATTATTTGCAATCATGTCTCGTATAACAAGTTTTCAATGCGATAATAAAAACGTCTTACACGATTCATCACACGATATTACCAGACTCTACAGATTTAAACTTTATCAAAATCTATTATTGCCGCTTTTCAAACGATCACAAATACCAATAATTACTCTTTCCAAACAAAATTCATGACTTTAAAAAATCCTTCAGGTCAGACGAATAACGATTTAAGGTTGAAAGTGACATATCTATCTGTATGAGAATATCAAAAGGTTTACTACCAGAATTTCCTTAATCCAAAACTCGATTTGCTAAATACGCTTGATGTTAGTCATACTTGCCAGAGTCTTCCCCGTTTCTACGACGGTACTCAACTCTATAAAACCAGATGTTTGTTGCCACTACGGCAACACCACAGTGCGAATTCACTCAGAGCCTGCTATGTACTCTTACTCAAGCGAGGCAAAACCCACGTGTACGTAGTGCTCGTGATGAATCACATTTCAGGTAATTCCTGCACGTGGTGCGGATATAAGCGCTCACACAAAATGCTGTTTCACGTTATGCTTTAGATACTCGTGAAAGTTAGCCGCAACCTTGCTGAGACTGGTGAAGGCGATATGCCGCAACAAGACTACCTGCAGCGCGAAATATTCAACGACTTGCGCTCCATCCTACTTCTGTGATCAGCAGTCGTGCTGAATGTTCCTGCTAATTCCTTCCTACCCACGTGACAACAGACCGTTGTCTGAGAAGGAATGGGATGCGATCAGTCGAATGGTGGTCCGCTATAGGCCGTCGGTTTATGTATGTGTCATATTGTACACGTAGAAGTGGTCTTTTGGCAGATGAAATGACCTCTGATATGCCGATGATTCTGGATGCCGGGTTTTACATCGAGGGCAAGGGTGATCGCAAACGCTACAAGC
>FWWM01012366.1_pt1 | contig 14242 bp, 10 predicted proteins | sample 2228351 | NCBI WGS metagenome assembly FWWM01 (sample SAMEA103939774, study PRJEB20133) | metagenome | reverse complement strand
TCCTTGAGTTGGCGGATGCGTTGGATGACCTCGCGCTCCATCTGCCATTGCGCCTTCAGCGCTTCCAGTTTTTCGCGCAACTCTGCCATCTCTCGTTCCAGTTTCTCCAACCGTTCGCGGGCGACGGGGTCATCGCTGTCCTTGCTCAACGCCACGCGCTCAATTTCCAACTGGCGGATGCGCCGCTCCACTTCGTCAATCTCGGTGGGCATGGAGTCAATCTCCATTCGCAGTTTCGCAGCGGCTTCGTCCACCAAGTCAATGGCTTTGTCGGGCAAGTGACGGTCAGAGATGTAGCGGTGCGACAAAACGGCAGCGGCGACCAACGCGCTGTCGCGGATGCGGACGCCGTGATGGACTTCGTAGCGCTCCTTCAGCCCGCGCAAAATCGCAATCGTTTGCTCCACCGTTGGCTCCGCAACATAGACGGGTTGGAAGCGGCGCTCCAAAGCAGGGTCTTTCTCAATGTGCTTGCGGTATTCGTCCAGCGTGGTGGCGCCGATACAGCGCAGTTCGCCCCGCGCCAATGCGGGCTTGAGCATGTCGCCAGCAGCCACCGCTCCTTCTGCTGCTCCCGCACCGACAATGGTGTGCAACTCGTCAATGAAGACGATGATGCGCCCTTCCGACGCGATAATCTCGTTGAGTACTGCCTTGAAGCGCTCTTCAAACTCGCCCCGATACTTGGTGCCTGCCAAAAGAGCGGCAACATCCAGTTGGATGATGCGTTTGTCCTTTAGGCTATCAGGGACATCGCCGGCAGCGATGCGTTGCGCCAACCCTTCCACGATAGCGGTTTTGCCGACGCCAGGGTCACCGACTAAAACGGGGTTGTTCTTTGTGCGACGAGAGAGGATATGGATGACGCGGCGAATTTCCTCGTCGCGCCCGATGACGGGGTCCAACTTTCCTTGCCGTGCCAGTTCAGTCAAGTCGCGCCCGAAGCGCTCTAAGGCTTGATAACGCTCTTCCGCGCTCTGGTCGGTCACGCGGTGCGGACCGCGCACAGAGAGGATGGCTTGGTGCAAGGCGTGGGGCGCTGTCCCTTCTTCGCGCAACAGCCGTCCAGCGGGACCGTCGTCGTGTGCCAACGCCAGCAGCAAGTGCTCCGTGCTGATGTAATCGTCGCGCCACTCCTTGGCGAATTGCTCGGCGCGGTTGAACAAGTTCAGCAGGCGCTGTCCCAGATACACTTGCGTGGCGCCTGTGGTTTGGGGCAAACGGCGGACTTCCATTTCTGCCCGCCGCAGCAAAGTATCAACGGGCACTTCCAGCCGCTGCAAGATGCGCACCGCAACCCCGTCTCGGTCGCGCAATAGTGCCACCAGCAAGTGCTCTGGGGTCAACTCAGGGTTGCGCCGCTCCACCGCAAGGCTATGGGCAGACTGCAAGGCTTCCTGTGCTTTCACCGTAAAGCGATTCCAGTCCATCGTCGCTCACCTCGTGCGCTTCGTTTTTCAGTTTAGCGCTGCATGGGCAGCAAGCAGATACAATATGCCCGTGCCAAAAGCGCCTTCCGCGATAGGGAGAGCAAGCCCGCCGCGCAGAGGTGAGTAGCCCGAAGCCGTTATTCGTTTACCCGCACAGTTACCCATTTATTCGCTCGCGCCACCAATTTAGTGGCACCACTTAGCGCAAAGGTTACGCAAGGCAGTCTTGTGAAAGCGCTTTACAGCAACAGGGAAAGCAAGGGGATGACGAGGGGCACCAAAGCCGTGATGATCCCGCCGCTGAGGAGGGCGATGATGGCACCTTCGGGACCTAAAGCGCGGGCGATGAGGGGAAGGGTGGTATCGGCAGCGGTCGCCCCGCACAAAGCAATCGCTGCCCACTGGCACCGCTTGACCAACAACGGCACGACAGCGAACGCCAAAAGTTCTCGTAAAAAGTTGACAGCAAAAGCGACCAAACCGATTTCCGCGCCCCAAGTTTTCGCCACTGCCACGCCGCTGAGGGAATACCAACCGCACGCGCTCCCAATGGCAGCGGCTGCTGAAGGGGGAAGCCCAATGAAGCCTCCAAGCAACCCCGCGCTAACAGCGCTGACAAGCAAAGTTCCAAGCGGCAGCCATAGCAACCGCCATCCTTTGCTGAGGGCTTGTTGCCAAACTTCTCGGTGCGCTCCGACAATGATGCCGACGACGAACACCATCCAGCACAAAGCGGCGAAACTGAGTTTGTCAGCAGAGGCAGCAATGGCGTCGGGGAGCAACGGAGACCGAGCGAGCAAGATGCCAACGAGAAGGGCACCTAAGGCGATACCAGCCGTCATTAGTGACACCTTCCCCCTTCCAGCCATAGCCCCCAGAGGATGCTGGCGAGTGCCGCACAAATTAGCAGCGACACAACCGTTAAAGCGTGGCGGTCAAGGGCTTGCGCCAATTGAGGGTTGCGTCCCACTTGCGTTCCCAAGCCCACCAACATGACGACCAAACTGAGCACCAACGAGCGATCCAGCCACCGCAAAACGAGCGGCGATGGGCGCCACCGTAATCCAATGAACAGCCCCGCAGCCAAACACAAAACCAACCAGAGCACTTGCGTCCCTCCTTCTCAAGCATGGCAAGGTGCTTCTTCGCAGCGGTAAAAAGTTATCACAGCGCAAGCCCTTTTTGCAAAACGCTTCTGCAGGGCACTTCGTTGCTAACGGCTTCCTTACCGCAAGAGAAATCGGCAAAATTTGTGGCGGTGAACGACGAATGGAGCCGATCAAGGTTGAAAAAGCGACCTTGCGAACGATAGCGGATGTGCAAGACTATCATGCCCGCATCCGACCGTTCGTCTTGCAGCGCTTGCAGGAGTTCCAAGAAACTTGGGAGCGAGGCGACGAAGCCATTTTTGAGGAATTGGTCTTTTGCATCTTGACAGCAGGCGCTTCCGCACTCATGGGTTTGCGCGGCGTTGACGCTATCCGCCCCGTTCTCTGGACAGCGACCGCAGAAGAACTGGCGGAGCGGTTGCACTTCCACCTCTACCCACTTGCTCGCGCTCAATACATCGTTGCTGCTCGCGAAAAAGTGCGCAACGAAATGGATGGGAGACTGAAGGAATGGTTGGTGCAATGGCAAGACCCGCAGCAGCGCCGAGAGGCGTGTGAGCAAACTTTTCGCGGCATCGGCTACAAAGAAGCGTCGCACTTTTTGCGCAACATCGGCTTTCGCGGTTACGCCATCCTTGACAAACACATCCTGCATTGCCTGCACACCTTTGGAGTTTTGGATAGCGAGCGCCCGCCATCTACCCGCAGCCGTTACTTGGAAGCGGAGCGACGCTACTTGGCATTTGCCCAGCAAGTCGGCATTGACCCTGACGAGTTGGACTTGACCCTGTGGGCATCCCGCACAGGCATGATTGTCAAGTGACGAAGGAGGGACGGATTGTGACGCCAGCGGAGTTGTGGGAACGCTTGCGAGCAGAAGTGGGAAAAGTCGTGATTGGGCAGGAAGGAGTGCTCCAGCAAATCGTGGCGGGGTTGTTGGTGAACGGGCATGTGCTCATTGAGGGTGTGCCGGGCGTTGCCAAAACCCTGATGGCGAAAGCGTTGGCGCGGGCATTGGGGCTCACCTTCAGCCGCATCCAGTTCACACCCGACTTGATGCCCTCCGATGTGACGGGGACAATGGTTTTTGATGCCCAAGCCACCACCTTCCGCTTCAAGCGAGGACCGATTTTCGCCAACATCGTGCTGGCGGACGAGATTAACCGAACGCCCCCGAAAACGCAAGCGGCGCTGCTGGAAGCGATGGAGGAGCGGCAAGTGACCGTAGATGGAACGCCCCATCTATTGCCGCGCCCCTTTTTCGTTTTGGCGACGCTGAACCCCATTGAGTATGAGGGCACTTACCCGCTGCCCGAAGCCCAGTTGGATCGCTTTTTGCTGAAGGTCATCGTGGACTACCCCGACGAAACGCACGAGCGGGACATTTTGCGCTCCGCCCACAAAGGCATAGACATTCATCGGCGTGTGGAAGAGGAAGTGCAACCCGTTGCTGATGCGGAAACCGTTCTCAGCGCTCAAGCAACGGTGGACGCTGTCACCGTCGTGGACGAAGTCGTTGATTACATCGCAACTTTGGTGCGCCAATCGCGGCAACTGTTTGCAGTCCGGTTAGGCGCTTCGCCCCGCGCTGGCGTTTACTGGTTGCGAGCCGCCAAAGCGTGGGCTGCAATGCACGGACGCGAGTTCGTCGTCCCCGACGATGTGAAAGCAATGGCAAAACCTGTGCTGCGCCACCGCTTGCTGCTCAAACCCGAAGCGGAATTGGAAGGCTTGACGCCCGATGCGGTCATAGATGCTTTGTTGGACAGCGTCCCCGTTCCTCGGTGAGATTTTCGCCCGCCACCATCACTGCCCCTTTGCTAAGCCGATGCCAATAACGAAAGGCGTTTGAGGCAACGGCGTTTTGTGGGCAATAAGTTGAACGCAGTAGACGCCAGCAGGCAACGGTTCAGGCACGGTCAGCACCAACGGCGGCGCGGTTGCTCGTTGCTCCCATCGCTGCTGCGGTTGTTGCTGGTGCCACAGTGTGACCGTGAAGTCCCCTTCGCCCCCTTCCCATCCCACGACAATCTTGACGGGCGAATTTTGCGTGAGGGTGAACTGGTAAACGGGCGATTTTTCGTTAGCACCGATTTTGCCGATGATTTCCCGCTCCATGACCATTTGCCGTCCTGTCAGCAACCCGCTCCCTTTCTGTGCCCCCACTGCGCCGACTTCTACGGGGCGAGCAATCTCCTGCGCGATTTGTTGCGACAGCCGCATGGTCAAGGGGCGAACGGCGAGGAACTCAATCAACCGTCGTTCCACCTCCGATGTCTGCGCCTTGTTGTGGAAACTGGTGAACACAACAAACCCCTTGCCGTAGGTGAAGGAGACCAACAACGCCCTTTGTCTCCAACCGCTCCTTGCCATCAGATACACCCGACAAGACGGGTGCCATCTTTCCACATGCTGCCACGCGGGAAGGTCAAAGCGCAGGCGGATGCGCGGTCCAATGAAATCCGCCAGCGTTTGGTCAACCACTGTCGCTTCCAGTTCCTCACCGAAAAAGGCGAAGAGACCGCTGATGCCAAACTGCAGCGCTTGCGGGAAAGCGGCAGCCACGACATCGCAAGCGTAATCGGACGCATAAAGGATTCCGCCTTCCGCCACATATTGCGTTAACGCTCGTCCATCGCTGAAATTTCTGCAACCGTCGCTGCAATTGACAAAAACCGCATCAAACTGCTGAAGGCGCTGAAAGTCGGTCAAGTCGTGAATGCCTATCGTTTCTGCCCGAAAGCCCATTTGCCACAGCACGCTACCGATGTCATCGTAGTGGGGCGGTGTCGCAGCGAGGCGCAAGGGTTTGGTTTGCCAACCTTTTGCAATGGGAGCAAATTGGGGAGGGGGAGAAGCAACCGTCACAACAGGCTTTGTCCGTCCCATCCAAGTCCCCAAGCCATAACTGGTCACCAAACAACACATCAGCACGCTTGCTGCTACAGCAACTTGCGCCAACCAGCGACTTATGGGTTCCTTGGGTAACTCCAGCGGCACAAAAGGTTTACCGCAAGAGCGACAAAACTTTGCCCCTTCGCGGTTGGGCGCGTAGCAATTGGCGCAAAAGAGGGTTGCCGTTCTTGCTGCCCGCAGCCGATACACGAGCCGGGTGTTGCCGATGAGCAGCACATCGTTGTGGTTCAGTTCCTTGACAGACACCGTTTGCCCGTTCACGATAACGGGCGCGTTGCCGATGGGTGCGATGCGGTAATTTGTCCCCGTCCATTCCAAAACAGCGTGGCGGGGTTGAACAGCGCGGTCGTAGTAAATGGGGATGTCGCAGCGCTCGTCCCGACCGATGATTAAGCGTGGCTTGTCCAAGATGAACTCCTTGCCTTCCAACTTTCCCGACGCCACTTTCAGCGTTGCGCTTGCGAGCAAGCGCTCAAAGAGCGCGGAAGCGCTGCCGATAAGCGCACCCATGAGCACCCACGCCAGCCCACGACATGCGGGATCGGGGAAGCGAGTAAGCGATGGCAGCAGGGCGAACAGCAGACCGCCGACGCCGCCACCTATGCCACCACCCAGACCAGCGCGCATGGCGCCGACCAACGAACCGCGCGCGACGCCTTGCGAAGAACCCAAAGCGAACCCGACGATTGCCCAACCGATGCTGCGGGCGGGCAACTCAGTGAACCGCAGGAGTTGATACAGCGCTTCGCCCCAAAGCAAGCCGATGAAGCCGCCGATGGCACCCAACACGGTTGCTACAGGTGGCAACCACCATCGCCGCAGCGCCTTCCACTGTCCGATGCCCAGCGTCAACCCGAGCAGGCATCCAGTCACCAAGCCGTAAGCCGCATCCAAAGCGAACCGCTGCCCCATCGTCAACTCTTGCGTCAGCCACTTCCCAAACAACAGTTCGCCCCCAAGCCACGCTAATAAGCCACCAATAGCGCCAGCGACCGAAAACCAGTGCCACATGGCTCTATCACAGGCTCACCCAATTGAAGCAAACCCACTCTAAATGTTGTCGCCTCCCGTGACAACTCGGAAGGAGTAGCAGCACACTTGGCGCAAATGGCAACCCTGTTACGAACCGCGATTGGTGGAGGAGCGCAGAAGGAGTAAGCAAAGGTGGTCGGGGCGGCCGGACTTGAACCGGCGACCTTGGGCTCCCGATGCCCACGCGCTAACCAAACTGCGCCACGCCCCGGCAGCCATCGCCAATTTTAACAAACGCAATCTCCCCTGTAAAGTTGCCCTGAGGGAGCAACGCCTTGCGTTCAGAACGAAGAGAGCGTCGGTGCGCTATAATGCACTGGACGCCGAAAAGGGCAAGCAACCCAAACCGCCTCGCGGGAAAGTGAGCAGCAAGGAGGGACCGAGATGCCCAGGACTAAGTCGGCACTAAAAGCCATGCGGAAAGTGGAAAAGCGTCGGATGCGGAACCAACACTACCGCACGCGGATGCGCACCTACATCAAGCGGGCGCGCCAAGCAATAGAGAATGCCTTGAAGGGCACAGGGAGCGTTGAGGAAGCCCAAAAGGCAGTTTACGAAGCATGCCGTATCGTTGACAAAACGGCTGCCAAAGGGGTCATCAAAAAGAACGCGGCTGCCCGTTATAAATCGCGGCTAATGCACAAACTGAACGAACTCATCCACCGAAAAGCCGTCGTGGAAGCCGCATAGGTGCACGCCCGCTTTGGAGGTGGCGAAAATGCGCGGTTGGTGGTTAGTGGTGGTGTTCGCTATGATGGCTGGCTTCGGAGGGTGGTGGACAATGCGACAAGGGGTGTCCCAGTCTTCCGTTCAGACAAAGTCCAACCTTTTCCCCTTCGTGCTCCCTTGGGACGACAGCACGCCTTCGGTGACCAACATCAGCGATTGGCTGCATAAGCCAGCAGGCAAGTTCGGGCATGTGCGGGTTGGCGCTGACGGTCACCTTTATGTCGGCAACCAACGCATCCGTTTCTTCGGCGTCAACTTGTGCTTCGGCGCGTGCTTCCCGCGCAAAGAAGACGCCGAAAAGATTGCTGCTCGCATGGCAAAATTCGGCATCAACATCGTTCGCTTCCACCACATGGACATGCAGACTTTTCCTGATGGCATTCGCGCCCGAAATGTCTCCCACACCCGTGACCTTGACCCTGAAGCCCTTGACCGCCTTGACTACCTGATTGCTCAACTCAAGCGCAACGGCATCTATGTCAACTTGAACCTACTGGTTTCTCGCCCCTTTAACGCTGCCGATGGATTGCCGAAAGAAATTGAGCGAGTAGGTTGGAAGGAGCGGCACATCGTCGGCTTCTTCTACGAGCCTTGCTTGGAGTTGCAGAAAGAGTATGCCCGCAAATTGCTGACTCATCGCAATCCCTACACGGGGCTGACCTACGCCGAAGACCCTGTCGTTGCCTTTGTGGAAATCAACAACGAAAACGGTTTGCTGCACGCATGGTTAGGTGGCGATGTAGATCAATTGCCTGAAGTTTTCCTGCGCGAACTGCAGCGGCAGTGGAATGCGTGGCTGAAAGCAAGATACGGCACCACGGCGAAACTGCGTAAAGCGTGGGGCGTTCAAGAAGAGCCGTTAGGCGAGGAACTGTTGCGCAACACCAACTTTGAAGCGGGTTTGCAAGGGTGGGTTCTGGAGCAACACGCAGGAGCGCAAGCCACTGCGGAAGTCGTTGCAGAGCCCATCCCTGAACTGAAAGGGCTGCGCTTCGTGCGTATCACCGTCACCCGACGCGGCACTGCTGGATGGCATGTTCAGTTTTCCCAACCAGGGCTCAAAGTTGAGGCAAATCGCCCCTACACCCTTTCCTTCTGGGCAAGAGCGGAGCGCCCTTGCCGCATCAGTGTCGGGATCAGTCAAGCCCATGAACCCTGGCAAAACCTGGGCTTTTCCTCCAGTGTGGACTTGACTCAGGAGTGGCGAGAGTATCGGTTCACTTTCATCCTCGCCAACGGTGACGAGAACGCCCGCGTCATCTTCAGCAACTTAGGAGCGCAAGAGACCACCTACTGGATTGCAGCGCCTTCCTTGCGCCCTGGTGGCGTTGTGGGCTTGAAGGAAGAAGAACGGGTGGAAGATGGCACAGTGTCCCTTTTCCGACGAGACCAATTTGGTGAACGGACACCCGAGGCACAGCGGGATTGGATGCGTTTCCTTTGGGAAACGGAAGACCGCTACTGGCAAAACATCTATCGCTACCTGAAGGACGAATTGAAAGTCAAGGCGTTGGTCATGGGCACCATTGTCGGCTGCAGCACTCCCAATTTGATGGCGAAACTGGACGGCGTGGACACCCACGCATACTGGCAGCATCCCATGTTTCCCAGCCGTCCGTGGGACCCTGAAGATTGGATCGTGCCCAACCGCACGATGGTGAACGAGCGGGGTGGCACCTTGCCCGGTCTCGCCTTGCGGCGTGTATTGGGGGAGCCCCATTCGTGCACCGAATACAATCACCCCGCGCCCAACACTTACAGCAGCGAAGGTTTTCTGCTGCTGGCTGCCTACGCAGCGTTGCAAGACTGGGACGCTATTTACGCTTTCTCCTACAGCCATCGTCGGGACGCATGGGATTTGCGGCGCATCCCCAACTTCTTTGACATTGACCAACACCCGACGAAGATGGTGACGCTTGTTCCTGCAGCGGCGATGTTCCTGCGGGGCGATGTGAAGCCAGCGAAGCAGCAGGTCGTGGTGCGTTTGACGAAAGAGCAGGAAGCGGACTTGCTGCGCCGCAGTGGGGCGTGGGTGCTCGTCCACGCAGGGCATGTAGGTGTGCCCAACGAGGCGGCTCTCATTCACCGCATCGCCATTGCAACGGAAGGTAAACGGCTACCTCCAACTGCCCTGAAACCCGAGCAAGTGAAAATCGCGGGCGACAAGTTTGTCTCGGACACAGGTGAGTTGGTTTGGGACTTGACGGAGAAGGGACGAGGTGTTGTTCTTGTCAACACGCCCAACAGCAAAGCCGTTATCGGCTACGGTGGCGGGAAGGAGTTCAACTTGGGCAGTGTCGTGATTGCGCCAGGGCAAACAATGCAAGACGGATGGTGCGCCATCACGGTCACGGTCATGAGCGGCACTTTGCCTTCCCGTCCCACGACCCGCATCCCTCGTCCCGTTCGTTTGCTGATCACAGCCACTGGTTATGCGGAGAACACGAACATGGGTTGGAAAGAGGTGCCGGGCTATCCACCTAAGTCCAGTTGCGGTCGCAATTGGGGCGAACCGCCATCGCTGGTGGAAGGTATCCCCGCCCGCATCACCTTGCCGCTGCCCGCAAAGCGAGTGAAAGCATGGGCATTGGATGAACGGGGACAGCGAAAAGTTGAATTGCCCGTTAGCGCTGATCCGAACGGTAACGCGGTGGTGGGAATCGGACCACAATGGCAAACGCTTTGGTATGAGGTCACGGTGCAGTGAAAGTTGCTAACGCGCACCGCGTTCAAGGCAACGAAAGCCGCAGTCGCCAAACCTTGACGGTTTCGTCCTTGCTGGCGGAAGCGAGCAAATCATGGAAGAGGGCGAAAGAGAGTGCCAGCGACCAATTTTGTCCACCTTTGTGAGTGAACACGGGGTGCCATTGATCTGTCCGCCACACCCGCAGGGTATCGTCCATGCTGCACGACACGGCTATCGCTCCATCGTGGCGGAACGCCAGCGCGCGAATTTCCTTCAAGTGCCAACCGCTCAATCGTTTGTGCACGAACACGCCCTCCTTGGTGATTTCCCACACGATCAACGCAGCGTCCTCGCCCCCTGACAAAAGCCATTTGCCGTTCGGATGGATGGCTAACGCAGTTACAGCGCCCTTATGGGCAGGGCAGAGGAACTGTTCCATTTGCCGCAGCGATGTCCCTTTTGCGATGTCCAAAACATGGAGCCAGCCACGAAAATCGCCGACGAACAAGCGATAGTCGTCGGGATGGAAGACAAGGGCTGCGATGGGAGCGAATGAAAACCGGTGCGGACGCCAACGATTGTCTTCCCTTCGCCACAAGCAGAACCCTTTGTCGCCCCCTGCGGCTAACCAACGGAAATCGGTGCTAACGGCGATAGCGTGGAGGCGACCGATGCGAGCGTTAAGCGTTTGCCTCGGTTTTCCTGCCCGCCAGTCCCACAAACGCACCGTTCCGTCCCATCCGGCAGATGCGAGGAGTGGGGGCTCAAGAAAAACGGCGGTTCGCACGGAGCGGCGATGACCACGCAAGACCCATTCTTTGCGGCGACGCTGCCAATCCCAGACGATGATGGTTCCATCGTGGCTGGCGGAGAGCAATCGTTTTGCATCGGGCGCAAAGGCGACCCAAGTGACCCCTGCTTGGTGCCCTTTTAGTTCCGTCAGCAGCCACAGGGGTTGACGCCACTTCCAGACCTGATAGCCCGCTAAGCCAATTAACCCCGACAGGCACAAGGTGCTCACAATCGCTGCTACCAACTGACGCCTCGTCAACCCCATCACTTTCGGCGGGTAAAGGGCGCGGCGGAATTCTGCAATGGACGGGAAGCGTTGGTCCTTGTCCACACTGAGCGCCTTCATGATAGCGCAAGCCACATGGCGCGGGATGTCGGGGCGCAATCGTTCCAACGGGGTTAACGGGTCAGGTCGGTTGCTGGCAAGGGCGTGGAGCCGCGCCGTCGCTTCCGCATGGGTTGGCACTTGCCCCGTCAAAGCGACATACATGGTCATCGCTAACGCATATTGGTCGCTCTTGTCGTCCGTAGCACCGCTCATGCGGTATTGCTCTGGCGGCGAGAAGGGAGGTGTCGCTGCCCTCGCAGCAACGGTCGTCATCCCCTTCCCCACTTTGGCGATACCAAAGTCCACCAAAACAGCCCGCCCGTCAGGCGTTATGCGGATGTTTTGCGGCTTGATGTCCCGATGGAACACGGGTGGACGAAGGCTGTGCAAGTATTCCAAAGCGTCAAAAATGCCCCGCATCAACCGCAGCAGTTCGTCACAAGACAACTGTTCCCGTCGCTCCACCCGTTCGTCCAAACTCTCGCCCGCGATGTAGTCCATGACCATGTAAGCGCGTGGGAAAGGGAAGGTGGGCAAATGCTCTTGGAAGAAGTCACTGACGCGGGGCAAGTTGGGGTGCTGCAAAGTTGCCAGCAATTCCGCCTCTTTCAGAAAAGCGTGCAGCACTGATAAGTCATGGTTTTCCTTGAGGGCGACTTTCCGCTGCCGAAAGCGCAAGTCCTGAGCGAGGTAAACGGCGCCGAACCCGCCCCATCCCAACAGCCGTTCAATGCGGTAACGGTTGGCTAACACCGTGCCTCTGCCCAACAGTCGCCGTTCGGGGAGGGGCAAAGGTTGACGACAATGAGGACACACTCGCGCCGTCAAAGCGCAATCAGCCCCACACTCAGGGCAAATTTGTGTCGCTTGCCCTGCTGTTGACAATGGCTGCCCACACTGTGCGCAAGTTGAAGCGTTAGTGGGGTTTCGGTGCCCGCAAACTGGACACTGCATCGCTCTTCCTCACTGGTTGTTACGCGCTTTTGCAAGTTACTGAAGGCTGCCGCGCTTAAAAGTTTGCGGCTTCCGCACAGAAGGGGTTAGGATTTTCACCCATTCCCCACCGACCACGCTACACTTTTGGGGCGGTGATGAGGGCATGAGACGGTTGCAAGCGAACGAAGCGGTGCTGGTGGTTGTGGATGTGCAGGAACGCTTTTTGCCCGTCCTGTTTGAACCCGAGCGAGCGATAGCCGCTTGCCAGTTGCTCATCGGCGGCGCTAAGTTGCTACAAGTGCCCATCCTTGTCACGGAGCAGTTGCCCGAAAAGTTAGGGGCAACAGTGCCTGCTCTGCGGGAAGCCCTTGCCGAAGCGTATCAACCGATTGTCAAGGCGGAGTTCAGTGCTTTCGCCAACGAAACTTTTCGCCGCGCTTTTGGGGCGACGGGGCGAACCCAAATTTTGCTCTGCGGCATAGAAGCCCATGTCTGCATCCGCCAAACAGCGTTGGATGCGTTAGCCTTGGGCTACGATGTTTTCGTGGTGGAAGACGCTGTAACCGCCCGTTACGAATTCCTGTGGCGGTCGGGGATTCAAAGTTGCGTGGAGTCAGGGGCGGTTCGGGTAAATGCGGAAGCAGCACTGTTTGACTTGCTGGCAACTGCCGAACATCCTCAGTTCCGAGCGGTGCAAGGGTTGGTCAAAGAGTTAGCACCGCGTATTTACGGGTCAACGAAAGCGCAACCGCAAGGGTAGGTGGCGAGCGTGCAAAACCTATCAGTGCCAGCGCCAGAAGCGATGATGGTGGATGGGCGCGTGCCGAAGGAGGTTTGGGCGGTAGAAACGGAACAGCAAGCCGCCGACGCTGTTCGTGCGGCGGCGCAACGCTCAGCCCCTCTCATCCCGCTGGGCAACGGCACAAAGCGCCACATTGGCTTGCCACCGGCAGCCTACGAGATAGCGCTGTGGTTGCGCCCACTGCAAGGCATCGTGGAATATGCCCCTGAAGACCTGACGGTGACGGTGCGCTGCGGCACCACTGTGGCAGAATTGCAAGCCCTTCTGGCGGAGCAGAACCAGTTCCTGCCCATTGACCCACCATTCCCTCACCAAGCCACCATTGGTGGCATTATCGCCGCTAACACAACAGGACCGTGTCGCTGCCTTTACGGGTTGGTGCGGGAACACTTGCTGGGTGTGACAGTGGTGCAGCCTGATGGCACCCTCACTCGCTTCGGTGGCAAGGTGATGAAAAATGTGGCTGGTTACGACTTAACGAAGTTGTATGTCGGCTCTTTCGGCACGCTTGGCGTCATTGTGAGTGCGACTTTCAAAGTTCGCCCCATTCCCGAGCAACGGGTGACGGTGCCCCTATGGGCAGACCAGTTGGAGCGAGTAGAACAGTTTTTGGGGCAATTGGTCTTGAGCGACATTGCCCCTGCCTTTGCTGAACTGGTCAACGCTTCCGCTTTGCAACAACTCCCCATCCCTGCCCCCGCACCTTACGGGTTGGTGCTGGGCTTTGACGGCTTTCGGGAAGAAGTCGCATGGTGGCTGAACGAAACAGAAAAACTGGTTGGCGCGGTCGGATTGGTGATGGGAGAAGTCGTGGAAGAAGACGAGTCCATCCGCAGCGCTCTGCGCGATTTCCACGCAGGTCAAACGGCTGAATGGGCGTTGAAAGCCCTCTTGCCTTCGTCGGAAGTTTGTCCTTTCATCAACAAGGCACAAAAACTTTTGGGTGAAAGCGTCGCCATCATCGCCCACAACCTCAACGGTGTCGTGCGGCTTTTGACCGACGCAATTCCAGAACCCGTTACGGAGACGGTGAACGAACTGCTACGTTGGGCTTGTCAAGCGAACGGCAACCTTATCATTGAGAAAGCGCCGATGCACCTGAAGCCATCCCTGCCTATTTGGGGACAACCAAACAATGCCCTTACACTAATGCGTCGGCTGAAAGAAACTTTGGACCCGAAAGGGCTCTTTGCTCCCGGTCGCTTTGTTTGAGGCAAAACGAAACCTTTGAAGGCTTTTGGGAGATGCGCCGATTTGCAGTTGTTGGAGGGCACACCTCCTGATGTTCCGATTTTCGTTTAGCGGTGCGTCAGGAGACGCACCCTCCACAGGAATGATACTAAGGAGGCGAAAGGGTGTGCAAGCGGAAGTTGGTACGGAAAGGGGTGAACGCCAGCGCCCTGTCTTGCCGCTGGATGATGATACCTTTGAACTGCTGATGGACTGCGTCCACTGCGGGTTTTGCCTAACCGTTTGCCCCAC
>FWWM01012356.1_pt1 | contig 14251 bp, 16 predicted proteins | sample 2228351 | NCBI WGS metagenome assembly FWWM01 (sample SAMEA103939774, study PRJEB20133) | metagenome | reverse complement strand
TCCTCCACTATCTGCAGGCGTTCGCCCGTCGCATCCCGCGCCGACCCCTGCGCGTCCTCGACGTGGCCACGGGCAGCGGGGACCTCCCGGTGGAGATGGCCCGGTGGGCCCGCACTCGTCCGGGCCGCGGGGCTGCTGGGCGCGTAGGTGCGGCGCCACCGGTTCCAGCGGGGCGTCATCGTCCGGTGGCCGGAGGCGCAAAATGGACCCTGACGTCCTGGTGGTGGGAGCGGGAGCTGCAGGGAGCAGCCTGGCGATCCGCCTGTTCCGGTCCGGTTGGTACGTGGGTGCCGCGATCTACGGCGGAGGGTGGGGAACGTGATGGCCGGTTCATGCGGACGGAAGGCCCTCAGGCGCTTGCGGACTACGACCGGGCCCGGCGGCGGGCGTTTCGGCGGATCTGGGCCATCGGCCGGGTGCTGCAGTGGGGGTGCGGCGCGGGCTTGCTTACAGGTTCGTCCGGCACCTCGTGGGTTCCCCTCCCTCGCCTCCTGGCTCCTCGAAGCGGTCGGAGGTCCGTGACCGTGCGCCTCGTGCACACCGCCCACGTCCGGGCTCCCCTCGCGGTGGTCTTCGATCTCGCCCGGGGCGTGGAGCGCTGGCCGGAGCTGCTCCCTGCGTACCGGTGGTGCCGGGTTCTCGAGCGGGCACGGGCACCCGCTGGGGGCCGCGGGCGCCGTGGAGGCCGCCATCTGCCTCCTGACGCTTTCCCGCACCTACGTGCCGCCCACCATCAACTTGGAGGAGCGGACCCGGAGTGCGACCTCGACTACGTGCCGAACCGGGGACGGTTCACCCCCGTGCACTACGCCCTCAGCAACTCCTTCGGGTTCGGCGGGATCAACGCGTGCCTCGCGTTCGGCCGGTTTCCCCGCCCTGAGCGCGAGGGCCGGTAGCCTTCCCCCTGTCAACTTTCCCCGCCTTCCCTCGCCCGGTAGGCTACGGGGGGATGTACATCCGGCTCAAGCACGTGCTGAGCGAGCTGACCCTACAGGCGGTCCATGCACCCGCCCAAGCCCAGTTCGTGGGATGGCTCGGGGGGTATGCGCGGGTGGCCGCTTCCGGAGAGGCCGTGCCCCTCTCCCGGGTGCAGACCGCCGTCCGAGCCCTCGCCGCCCCGCTCCGCTGGCCGGTGCGGCTGCGGGACCTCTCCGTGCTCGTGGGGCGCCGGCTCCTGTGGCGGGGAAGCCGCCGGGTGGCCCTTCCCCGGGCCTACCGTCCGTACTGGCCGTACTTCCGCACCCAGGCCCTCCGGCTGTACCAGGCCACGGCCCACCTCCTGTTCAACCCGCGACACGAAGACCTCCCGGAGGCGCTGTACCGGGGACTCGTCCTCTTCGACTTCGGCCTGTACTTCGCGTGCCACGAGTACTTCGAGGGGATGTGGCGTGCGGCGCACGAGGAAGACCGCACATTCTACCACGGGCTCATCCAGGTGGCCGCGGCCTTCTACCACCACGAAAAAGGGAACCCGCACGGAGCCGCCACCCTGCTGCGCCGGGGGCTTGGCCGGCTCGCCGCCTACCGCCCCGCCTACCGCGGGCTCGATCTGGAGCACGTGTGGGCGGTTCTCGCGCCGTGGGAGGACCGGTTTTGGAGCAAACGCCCCGCGGACCCGCCCCGGCTCGTCGTACAATCGGAGCGACCCTCCCCGCTCGAGGAAGAAGTATGAGGCGGGTGTTCGAGCACATCGAGCGGAACGCCCAGGCGTACATCGCCGCCCTGCAGCGGTTGGTGCGCCAGCCCAGCATCTCCGCTCAGGGGGTCGGGATGGAGGCGTGTGCGGAGCTTGTGGCCGAGATGCTCCGGGAGATCGGTGCCCGGGTGGAGGTGCTGCGGCTCCCGGGCGCGGCCCCGCTCGTGTACGGAGAGGTCCCCGGCGCCTCCTCCAAGACGCTCCTCATCTACGAGCACTACGACGTGCAGCCTCCCGAGCCGCTGGAGGAGTGGGTCTGCGACCCCTTCGCCGCGGAGGTGCGGCACGACCGGATCTACGGCCGTGGGACGGCGGACACCAAGGGGAACCTCGTGGCCCGCATCTGCGCGATCCGGGCCCTCCAGGAGGTCACGGGACGGGTCCCCGTGACGGTGAAGTTCCTGGTGGAGGGGGAGGAAGAGATCGGAAGCGTGCACCTCGCGGAGTACGCGAGCCGCTCCCCGGAGTGCTTCCGGGCAGACGGGTGCCTGTGGGAGTCCGGGGGGAAGGACCACCAGGAGATCCCCAACCTGTACCTGGGCGTGAAGGGGATCGTGTACGTGGAGCTGGAGGCCCGGGGTGCCGTCCGCGACCTCCACTCCTCCATGGGCACCATCATCCCGAATCCCGCCTGGCGGCTTGTGTGGGCGCTCTCGACCCTGAAGGACGAGGACGAGCGCATCCTCATCGAGGGGTTCTACGACGACGTCGCGGAGCCCACCCCGGAGGACCTCGCGCAGCTGGAGCGGATCGCGTCCACCCGGGACGACGCGGCCCTATTGCGGGATCTCGGGCTGGACCGGTACCTCCTCGGCCTACAAGGGGTAGAGCTGCTCAAGCGGCACCTCTTCCAGCCCACCTGCACCATCTGCGGGCTCACAAGCGGATATGGGGGTCCGGGGTCCAAGACCGTGCTCCCCAAGGTGGCCCGGGCCAAGGTGGAGTTTCGGCTCGTGCCCAACCAGAGGGCCGAGGAGATCCTGCGGAAGCTGCGGGCACACCTCGTGCGGTACGGGTTTGAGGACATCCAGGTCGTCGACCTCGGCATGGAGGACCCCGCCCGCGCGCCCATGGACGCGGAGATCGTGCAGGTGGTGGCCGCCACGGCCCGGGAGGTGTACGGGCGGGACCCCCTCATCTTCCCCCTTATGGCCGCCACGGGCCCCATGGCCGTGGTGTGCGGCCGGTTCGGCACGCCCGCGGTGGGCACGGGCGTCGGGTATCCGGGCGCGAACATCCACGCCCCCAACGAGAACATCCGGATCCGCGACTACGTGGACGGCATCAAGCACATCGCCCTGATCCTGGAGCGGTACGGAGGCCGGTAGTGGCCGCAGAGTCGGCCGGTCCCCGGAGATCCGGGACCCCGCTTGTCATGGCTCCACCACGTGCGCGTGGAAGGTGTGGTCCAGGTTCCCGACGTTGTACACGTGGAGCTTGAAGGCCTCTCCCACCCTCAAGCGGAAGTACGGGACGGTGCGGCCGAGCTGTGCCACCACTCCTTGGAGGCCCTGCTTCTTGAAGATCTCCTCCAAGGCGAGCTCGCCTCCCGGGATCCCCTTGCCGTTCATCACGTAGAAGGGCGGGTTGAGACCGGACCGCGGGCGGCCAAGCTCCGCCATGAACAGGACGCCCTCCCGCATGGGGTTCATCGCCGGGTCCTCCACGAGGATGGCCCCGTACAGGCCCTGCAGGATGTGCGGGTTAATGGGGAACTCGCGGTCCGCATCCCCACACCTCCTCTCCGAATTCGAAGGCCAGCATAGAGGGGATCTCTCAGCCGTGGGTATCCGAACTTGGACCGATCTTGGATCGGATCTGGAATCGACCGTGTACGTAGCTGGAAATCAGGCGCGCGACGGATCAGCACCGGAACCCTTCCCTGCTCTCCGAGGACCTTCTCCCGGTGCCGACTTGGGGTGCGGGATGTGGAAGGACGCTTCAGGAGCCGGATCCTGCCGCTATTGGCCCGGCCGATGGCTGTAGCCGCACGGGCTTGCGGAGAGACGGAGCCGCCGCGCTCTCCGTCGGCCTCTTGGTCTTGTCTGGAACGGTTGACAGAGAAACCACAGGCGGGTAAGAGGAGGGGGAGGCCTGACACTCGGTGACACCTCGATGCAGGGTGTCGGAGCCCGAGGTGCGGTGGGTGCAGGTGCGGGGTCAGGGAGCCGGCGGGGGCTCAGGGAGCGGAGTGTGGTACAATGGGGGAGGCCTGGAGGGGTGGCCGAGCGGTCCAAGGCGACGGTTTGCTAAACCGTGGCGGGGCAAAAACCCCGCCCGTGGGTTCGAATCCCACCCCCTCCGCCAACTCCATCCGGATGCGGCTTCTCGCCTTCTGACCACCAGGCTACCGTTCGCTTGCCCTCTCGTCGGTTAGCGTCCGATCGGCCGGTAGACCACCACCATCTGGACGCGGCCGGGGTCCTTGTGCACGACGAAGGAGACCCCCAGCTGCGGGTAGGCCAGGACCAGGGTGGTCCGGTCCTCCTGGACCTGGTTCGTATGGCCAAAGGCCCGCAACACCTCCTCCAGCCCGCTCCCCACCCCGATCCCCTGGGCGGTGCGGTACCGTGGGTGCTCCACGAAGATGGTGTCCACCTGCCCGTCGAAGTCCACGCGCACCGTGATCCCTTGCTGAGGCCAGAAGAATTTGCCGCTCCGCTCCGCTCGGGCCCGTCCGGCGGGAGGTCCCAGGTACTGGAACACCTGCACCATCCGCATCCCCAGGACGATGGGCCCGACCCGCTGCCCCGGGACGATGAGGAGCGCGGCGGGAACTGCCTGGGAGACGAGGAACGCGAGCAGGACTGCCCCGAGCCTTGTGGACACCCCGTCACCTCTTTGTTAAAATTATGCGCGGCCGCGCCCGTAGCTCAATTGGATAGAGCATCTGACTACGGATCAGAAGGTTGGGGGTTCGAGTCCCTCCGGGCGCGCCACCTCGTTCCCTGCCCCAACGACGCACGGCCGGAGACCCGGTTGAAGACCCTCAAGAGGTGTCGCTGCCTCCCGGAGTCCGGATCCGCGGTAGCCTCCCCTCTGGAAGTACGCGCCGAGGTCCCGTGGGGTTCCGCGGGGGGGCATGTGCGTGCTGGCCGACGGCGAATGGACCACTCCTCGCCTACCCCGCGAACCGGCCCGGGTGGAACAGCTCCAGCCGGAACGCATTCCTCCCGGTCGTGACGAGGTCAGCCAGCACCTCCCCGATCACGCTGCAGAACTTGAACCCGTGGCCCGAACACCCGGCCATCACGGCCACCTGCGGGTAGCGGGGGTGCAGCCCCAGCACAAAGTGGCTGTCGGGCGTGTTGGTGTACAGGCAGGGGACGGCCCGGAGGAACGACCCGGCCCCCAGGGCCGGGATGCGGGCCCGTAGGCAGGCCCGCATCTCCGCCACCTCCGCCTCGCGCACCTGCCGGTCCACCGTGTCAGGATGGCAGGCGTCGCCCCTGCGGTGAAAGGCCACCTTCACGCCGCTTTCGGGCCCCTCCAGGGCCGGAAACCCGTACAGGAAATGCCCTGCGCCGAGCTCCCAGAGGAAGACGGGGAACCGCGAAGGCAGAAAGGGTGCAGGATCGCCGTCGGGCGCAAACCAGAACATCACCTGGCGGGTGACTTCCAAGGGCAGGTCCAGCCCCAGTAGCTCCCGCGCCCACGGACCGACCGTGAGCACCAGCCGATCCGCCCGGTAGGTGTCGGAGGCGGTGCGGACCTCCACGCCCTCCCCGTCCGCCCTCCACGCCTGAACCGGCTCCCCGAAGCGCAGCTCCGCACCTAGGGCGGCGGCCCGCTCCAGGTGGGCCCGGACGCTCTCCTCCGCCCGAACGTAGCCCGCCTCGGGCTCCCACACGGCCACCGTGCCCGGCTCCGGCTGCAACACGGGGAACCGACGGCGCAGGTGTTCCCAATCGAGGAGTTCGTAGGGAAGGCCGTGCTCCCGCGCGCTGCGCAGGCAGCCGGTGACCAGCACTCCCTCCGGGGGACCGATCATCAGGCCGCCCGTGCGTACCAAGAGCTCCCGGCCGGTCTCATGAGCCAGCTCCTCCCAGAGCTCGTAGGCCCGGCGCAGCAGCGGCACGTAGTCGGGGTGCTCGAAGTAGGCCAGACGGATGATCCGGGATACGCCGTGGGAGGAGCCGTAGGGATGGGGCGGTGTAAACCGGTCCAGGCCGAGCACCTTCAGGCCGCGCCGGGCCAGGTGGTAGGCGGCGGCACTGCCCATGCCGCCCAGGCCCACCACGATGGCGTGGTAGCGGCGCGAGGAAAGAGGTGCTCCGGCGCGTTCCCAAGACACGGCGTCCCTCAATCCACCCATGGTCTACCTCATCCGGCTTCGGGCCCGAACCCGTGGTATAATGCCATGCGGTCGGGCCCGTAGCTCAGTGGATAGAGCAGGGGACTCCTAAGCCTCAGGTCGGGGGTTCGATTCCCTCCGGGCCCGCCAGAGGACGCACGCAGTGGGGACCCCGGGCCGCAAGAAGGTAGACCCCTTTACACAGCACAGCCACCTACCGGTACGCACTGCAGCCCACCGCGGTGCAGGGGGGTGGGCCCACGGGTGTCGGACCGGCACCGTGGGAGGACCTCCGTGGCCGAAGCCGAACTCTCGTGAGGTCTGGAGCTGCGGAGGGGAGGAATGGCGACCGGGCCTGCGGGTGCGGTATCCGGAGTGGTGCGGCGGCACATGCGGCTCCTGTTCTGGGCTCAGGCGCTGTCCGTGGCCACGTTCCAGCTCATGCCCGCCCTGGGCGGCGTGATGTTCCTCCACCTCACGGAGGAGCTGTCCGCCACCGGGCTCGCCCTCAGCCTCAGCGGGCTCGGGCAGATCCTTACCGCGTATCCCGCGGGCCGGTGGATGGACCGGATCGGGCGTGGGCCCGTGTTCGCTGCAAGCGGTGCCCTCTCCGCCCTCGCCGCAGCCCTCGTGGGATGGGCCTTCCAGGCCCGGGCCCTCTTCGGCCTGGGTGCTGCCGTCTTCCTGTTCGGCGCCCTCTCCGCGCCCCTTCGGCAGCTCTCCGTGGCGGCCGCAGACCTCCACCCGCCGGAGGAGCGGGCCAAGGCGGTGGGCTTTCTCCTCATGGGGAGCGTGGTGGGTGCCCTGATCTCCCCGCTGCTCTCCTCCTCCGCTGTGTGGCTGCAGCGGAGCGAGGTCTCCGCCATCGCGTGGACGTGGTTCGGGGCGGCGGTGCTGCAGCTCGGGATTCTGCCCCTCATGCGGGGGCTGCGGCCGGATCCCAAGGAGGTGGGCCGCCGCTACCTCGAACGCCGATCCGGAACCTCCTCCGGAGTCCTCCCGAACGCCTGGGGCCTTGCCGCGGGGGTGGCCACGTATGCGGCCTCCTGGGGCATCATGACGCTCTCCATGGCCATCGCGCCCGTGGCCATGCGCACCCACGGACACCGGATCTCGGAGATCGCCTGGGCCATCACCTTCCACAGCATGGGGATGTTCGCCTTCGCCCGTCCCCTTGGGGCCCTCGCGGACCGGCTGGGCCGGCTGCCCGTCATGGCCGTCGCCCTGGCCGTCAACGCCCTCGCCACCTTCGGCTCCATCGCCGCCGCGGCGTACGCGACGGCCACCTCCTTCCTGTTCCTGGTGGGGCTCGGGTGGTCTGCGGGGGTGGTAGCCGCGACCGCGCTGTTGTCCGACCTCTCCGCGGTGGAGGAGCGGGGGAGGCGGTTCGGGGTGGCGGAGTTCGCGGCGCGGGCGTGCGTGGTGGGATTCCCCGTGATCGGCGGGGTGCTGATGGATCGGGCAGGGCCGGCCTCCGTGGGGCTGGTCCTTGCCCTGTGCGCGGGTGTTCCTCTCCTGCTCATCGCGGCCACCGTCCGGGCCCTCCCCGCGACACCCGACGGGTCGGTCCGGAGCGAGTCCCTAGGCGCGGGAGAGTAGGGGCCAGATGTGGCCGTTCGGGATGCGGGAGGAGCGCGGGAGCGTGGGGAGAATCTCCTCCGGAGGGACGAACACGCCGATGCGGGAGGCGTCCATGGCGGAGATCCGTGTCGGGGACCGCGTGCCGGACGTGACGCTGGTGAACTGGGACCGACAGGGTGTGCGCCTGCACGCGCTGCTGGGCCGGCCCCTCGTGCTCGCGTTCTTCCCCGCGGCCTTCACCCGGGTGTGCACCCGGGAGATGTGCACCTTCCGGGACCAGCTCCACGCCTTCGGGGCGCTGGGCGCACAGGTGGTGGGGATCAGCGTGGACAGCCCCTTTTCCCTGAAGGCCTTCGCGGAGCAGCAGGGCCTCAACTTCCCGCTCCTGAGCGACTTCAACCGGGAGGCGGTGCGCGCGTTCGGCATCGAGGACAACACCTTCCTCGGAGGCCTGCTGCGCGGGGTCGCCAAGCGGGCGGTGTTCGTCCTGGATCCGCAGGGCATGGTGGTCTACCGGTGGGTCGCTGAAGAGCCCGGGGTGGAGCCCGACTACGAGGCGGTCCGGGAGGCGGTGGCCCGGCTCGGGACGGGGCCGGGATCGGGCTGAGGCGTCCGAGCTAGACGCGTTTTCCCGTGTGGCGGATCCGAGGGATCGGGACGACCGGAGAACGCCTCCCTCTGATATGGTGGTGGCAGCCGTGACCCAGCTGCGCGAAAGAGCCAAGGCCATCATACCCGAGGAGGTGGAACGCGCTGGCTGCAAGGTCAAGCGCATACTCCTGTTCGGCAGCCGCGCTACGGGTACATTCCGCCGCGACAGCGACTGAGACTTCTATGTGATCATTGACCGTGACCTCGGCTTTCATAAGCGGGAAGATGGGGAGTATGACTGCTCCAGCCTTTCACGTGGTCAGCCGGCCTTCGTGCGGAGGTACGCGAGGACGCGGTCGGCGTCCCGGAGAGGGGTAGTCCGCCGCCAGATCTTCTCCACGCGGCCCTCGCGGTTGATGAGGATCGTGTCGCGGCTGCACCGGCCCAGCATCCGCCGCACACCGTACGCCTGGGCCAGCTCCCCCTTCGGGTCCGGGATCATCCCGACGCCCGTGCGCTCCGCGAACCGGCACTGGACCTCGGCCCGGTCGGTGCTCACCCCGAACACGGAGGCGCCCAGCCGCTGGAATTCGTCCCGCAGGGCCGCGTAGCGCCGGGCCTGCAACGAACAGCCCGGCGAGCCTGCCTTCGGGTAGAAGAACAGCACGAGCCACCCCTCGCGGGCGCACGCCGCGAGGTCTACTTCCTCCCCGAAGGCGTCCCGCACCCGGGGGAGCGGAGCCGGATCTCCTTCCCGCACAGGGTCCAGTATACTGCTTCTGGCCCAGCCGCCACTGCCCACGGATCCCCGGGCAGTAGGAGAGCAGGAGGGGACGGTACGCGTGCGGGTGAAAAGCCCTCAGTGGTCCTTCTCGGCATGCGCCAGGCCGGACCCTCCGGAGCCGAGGGGCCGCGTGCCCTTGGGTTGACATCTTGACGGAAAAAACTCTTTTCTGTGCACCCTATCGATGGCATGCGCAGAAAGACGACCGTTTACATTGCCGAGGATCTCTTGCGAGGGGCAAAGGTGGCTGCCGCACGGGAGGGCAAGAAGGAGTACGAGATCTTTGAAGAGGCCCTCCGTCGGTATCTCGGCCTGGAGACCATCGGGCAGGTCCGGGCCCGGAGCCAGCTCAGCGGGGATGAAGCGCTCGCCCTGGCCTACCGCGAGCTCCACGCGGCGAGGCGGCCTGCGCGGCGTGGCCGGCGGTAGGTGCTCCGGGTCGTCCTGGACCCCGGTGTCCTCATCGCGGCCCTCATCTCCGCGGGCGGTGCGCTCGCACGGGTGCTTGACTTGTGGCTGGAGGGCTGGTTCGAACTCGTGACCTCCCCGCATCTGCTCGCCGAACTGGAAGCGGTCCTGCTCAGGCCGAAGTTCAGGCGCTATGTGAGAGAGGTGGAGGTACGTCGGTACGTGGAGGTTATTCGGCGAGGGAGCATTGTCGTCCCCGACCCCGTGCACGAGCCAGGCCTGACGCCTGATCCAGGTGACGATTACCTCGTGGCATTAGCGCGAGAGTCGGGCGCAAGCTACCTGGTCTCGGGCGACCCCCATCTTACCGGCCTGCGCCTCCGGGCGCTGCGCGTCCTCACGCCGCGGGCCTTCCTGGAGAGCCTAAAAAAGGCCACCCGGCCTGCGGAGGATCAGCCGGGTGGCCGCTCAATCCAAGTCCCCGCGGTGCGTGGACCCGCGCGATGGCGATGGCCATCACCGCGGTGAGCAGGAGCGCGCTCACCGGGACGAACAGGCCGAGGGCAAACAGCGCGCCCCCCACGAGCTCCGCGGCGCCCGCCACGAACGCCCAGAACCAGCCCGGCCGCAGGCCCAGGGACTCCAGCTACTGGCCGGTGCCCCCCAGGCCCGCTCCGCCAAACCACCCTGCGAGCTTCTGAAGCCCGTGCCCGATGAAGAGGAGACCGACGACCAGCCGAATCAGGAGAAGACCCAGATCCGCCGGCATCGCGCCTCACCTCCCCGAGCACAGGATCAGGCCCCGCCCGGGCGGGGAGAGGGAAATCACGCGGCGACCTCAACGGGAACCTTTTTCGGCAGCAGCTTCTGCTCGACCGGAATCCGGATCTCTAGGATCCCATTGAGCCACTGCGCCTTCACCGCGTCCACGGCACCTCCGGCGCCTTCCGCTCGCCGCAGTGCCCGTCCTGGAAGTACATGTCCAGAGCGGGCACGAAGCCACCGACACCCGGCATCTCAGACCCGAAGACCCGGTCGAGCAGGCTGGTGAGTTCCTGCTGGATCGCCCGGAGCTCCGCTACGATCGGGCTCCGACGCACCAGCATCGCCCTCACCTCCTTTCGATGTACGGGGCCGGATTCGTGGCCTATTCCCGCCGTAGGGCCTGAAACGCGAGGCGGGAGATGGCGAGCAGCACCGCGGAACAGAGCGGCACGAGCCGCAGCCCCAGGTCTTCTCCCGGCGCATACCCCAGGGTCAGGAGGAGGCCGCTGGTGGCCGCGGCCAGGGCGTTGCTCAGGTTCAGCGTGACCCCCTGGAGGGCGAAGTGCAGGGCTTCGTGCCCTCCGCTCCTGGTGGCCATCTCCGCCAGCACGGCGTTGGGGAGGGCATACAGACCCGCAAGGGGAAGCCCCGCGAGGACCACGAGCCCGTACCCGTGCCACAGCGGCGGAACCCCCGGCACGAGGCCGATGAGGGAGATGAGGGGCAGGAGGGGGATCGCGATTCCGAGCGCGCGGAGGAGGGCTCGGGTGGGGCCGAGCTGCCGACCCCAGGCCAGGACCACGGGAAACCCGCAGAGGGTCGAGAGGAGTGCAGTGCCTAAGACCCTCCCCACGGCCTCCCGCGTCACGCCCATGAGCACCGTCGCGAAGAACACGAGGGTCGGCGGGAGCAGGCTGAGCCCGGTCCAGGCGAGTCCCAGGCTCAGGAGGTAGGCCCGGACCTCCGGCCGGCCCAAGACCTTGACCAGCGTCCGCCCGAAGGGCTCGCCGTGTCCGCGGCCTTCCTCCCGCACGGCGAGGCTTGCGGCCCACAGGAGCAGGACCGCACTCCCCGCGAAGACTCCGCCCATGGCGGTAAACCCGAGCCGGTACGCCAGCCAGGCGGAGAGGGTGTAAGCGATCCCCGTGCCCACCACGTTGCCCGCCGCCTGCCACACCGCGGCGGAGATCCGCCGATCTGCCCCGAACTCCGGGAGCAGGGCGAGGTAGGGGTTCACCACGAGGGAGAACAGGAAGAAGAACGCGCACAACAGGACCGCCAGGTACGCGAACCGGTGCGCGGCCGGCGGGTTCCACACGAGGACGAACGCCAGCGCCAGCAGTGGGGCCCCGACCACCACGAAGGGACGCCGGCGTCCCCAGCGGGAAGTGAACCGGTCGCTCCAGGAGGCCACGAGCGGCTCGGCCACCGCGTTTGTGAGGCGTCCCAACGCCAGGGCGAACCCCACCTGCTCCGGCGGCAGCAGGCGGTCCTCCGTGGGCGGCGCGTAGAAGGGCATAAGCCACAGGACCAGGGTCTGGATCAGCAGGGACGCCCCGAGGCCTCCCAGGGCGTACAGTCCGGGCCGTGCCCGACCTCCCACTCCCGCGTCAGTCTGCGGTGAACACGGGGAGCCGCTCCAGGTGGATGAGCTCGGGGTCGTGGTACGCGTCTCCCTCGAGTAGCACCGCGGCCTTGGCGGTGATGCGGGCGCCGAGCTGCTCCGTGAGCGCCGCGGCGGCCCGGAAGGTCCCGCCCGTGCTCACCACGTCGTCCACCACCGCCACCCGCTTGCCCCGCACCACCTCCGCGTCGAGGCCGTTGAGCACGAGGGCGTGGGACTCGGCCTCCAGGATGGACCGGGCCTCGGCCACCACGGGGTTCCGCATGTAGCGCTTCACGGCCCGCCGGCACACCACGTACGGGAAGAACTGCCCGTGCCGGGGTTCCGAGAGGTAGGTGGAGATCATGTGGGCCAAGGTCGCGGACTTCATCGCCAGGGCCATCAGGACGTCGAACTCGTACTGCCGGAGCTCTGCGGCCAGGGCCCGGGCACAGGCGTTGGTGAGCTCCACGTCCCCCACCATCCGGAAGAACGGTACCCACACACCCGGCCGCACCTCCTCCACGGGCAGGAGCCGCCGGACCCCGGCCACCCGAAGCTCGTAGTGGGTCTGCCCTTCGTACCGCATGGTCTCCCTCGGAACCGGGACACGCGCGAGGTGCTGGTATCCGGTAATGGTAGCACCCGAGGCGTTCCCTGTCAGCTCCCGCCGTGCTCCGCTACTCCCGACGGTCCGAGGAGGGAACGCATGCGGGCGGTGGAGCGCAAGCCCTGGACCGCGGAGGAGCTGGTCCGGCTCCCGGGCGGCTGGCGGTACGGGATCGACGAGGGAGAGCTCGTCATCAGGGCTCCGGCGGGGTTCGAGCACGGGAGGTTCGTCCCACGGATCAACGCGGCCCTCCGAGCCTTCGTGGAGGCCCGGGGCGAAGCGGATTTACAAAAATCCTGGACTAGACCGATCGCTACCCCGTGGTCGGAATGGAAGCGGACACGTAGGCGGGACAATGCGGTTGGTCCCTGCCGCCGGCACCCTCACCGGCTGCCCCCGCCTCTGCCACACCTTCGTCAACCGAGGAGGAAGGTGCACTTCGCACTCGTCTACAGAGACCAATTGGACGCTTCCTCCCCCCTCACGGCTCTTTTTTTAGCGCTTCCAGCTTGGAGCGGAACGCGGCCACCGCCCGGGGATCTTGCCGGTGCGTCAGGCGGGGCATCCCGGAGGCCGTGAGGCCCCTGCTCGAGCAAGCGCTTCCGCCAGGTCCGGATGCGAGAAGGGGAGGAGCGCAAGAGGCGGGCCACCTCAAGCACGGGGAGGCCTTCTGCGACCGGCAGCAGGGCATGAGCCGGTTGAGGGTCGGAATCCATTCCGTTAGCCTTTGGGACACCCCAGCTCCCTCCTCTCCTCTCTTGCCTTCCCCTGAGGATAGCCCAGACCAGAATTTCTTGCCATCCGCCATCCGGCGCGCCCGCAGGCCGAGCGCAAGGCCGGAGCGAGCCCGGCGAAGCCGGGCGAGCGAAGCCGCCCAAGCGGCGGCCCGAAGGGCCGGCCTTGCGCGAGGCCGAGGACGCGCCACCGACCCCATCCCACCGCCGCAAACCGACCGAAAAGCCGCAGGAAAACGCGGGGGACACGTTGTCAGGGGGTACCCTCAGGAGTCGCAAGGGATGCACCAAAAGTCACCTAGGACAGTCGGCTCCACCGCACAAAAGTCCGGAAACGGTCCGTGATCCGTAACCCGGTTCCCGTGCGGTCCACGCCGGCATGTTCAGGTACAATCCGCCTCCCATGCGGTCCCTGGAACGTGCCCACCAGAAACCCGCGCACGACCTACGAATCGTTGAATCGAACTATTCTGAACAAACCCGAGCTGCCTCCCGTGCGGTCCCTGGAGGTGTGTTGCCCGGAGACTCCCGTGCATTCCGGATTCCGGAGATCGGGTCCGTGCATGTCTCCCGAAACGGCCTTTACGTGCGGTCCCCGGCCACCGCATGGCAACTCAAAACCCCAAAACCGCACGGTGCAAGGGTTCCGGGAACGACCGAATAGTAAGAAATCAAGCGGACCGCGCAGCACGCCCGCCATCCGGACGACTATACGTCCCGCCAGACGTCACGGTGACACCGTGGATGAGACCGGGTCTCCTAACCGGCCACCCAACGAGATGACATCGCGGTCGACGCGGAGTCCTCCGACCACCTACTGAACCTGGCGACTTTCCGACGCCGCCGAGCCGCTCGACCGTCCACCCGATCGGCTACGCAGTCGGTGGACCCCGAAGCTGCCGCTCCGGCCTTACCGAACGGTCCTGACCGAAACGGGGGTAGAGGTGCAGGAGAATGCCCATCCGCATCGGCCCCAAGCAGGTGATTCCCCGGAGGAAGGTCACCATCTCCATTCAGGAGCCCACCTGGCAGAAGGTGGAGCTATACGCCAGGTACCTCGGCGGGAAGACCGACACCACCTACGTTATGAAGCAGATCCTGCAGGCCTTCTTCGATCAGGAAAAGGATTTCAAGCGCCGGCTCGACGGCCAGCAACAGAGTCCCACCGGAACCTGATCACCTTCG
>FWWM01012354.1_pt1 | contig 14256 bp, 13 predicted proteins | sample 2228351 | NCBI WGS metagenome assembly FWWM01 (sample SAMEA103939774, study PRJEB20133) | metagenome | reverse complement strand
TGACGTTGCCCCTCGGGCTTGATCCGGTTTGAAGTTCGTTCTGGCCCAATGAGAGGACCAGAACATGAAGCGCAGCCGTTTCTCAGAAGAGCAGATTATCGCGATCCTGAAGGAACAGGAATCGGGAGTCTCGGTCGCCGATCTGTGCCGCAAGCACGGTGTGAGCGACGCCAGCATCTACAAATGGAAGGCGAAGTTCGGCGGGATGGACGTGTCGGAGGCCAGACGCCTTCGAACGCTGGAAGACGAAAACGCGAAGCTGAAGCGGATGCTGGCCGATGCGATGCTCGACAATGTCGCGCTGAAGGATCTGCTGGGAAAGAAATGGTGACGCCCGCTGCCGAGCGGAAAGCTGTCGCGCATCTCGTGGAGCATCACGCGATGAGCGAACGGCGGGCGTGTAAAGCCATCGGCTGCTGCCGCATGACCGTGCGATATCGATCCGCGCGCCCTGACGATTGCGCTCTGCGGGAGCGGATGATCGCGATCGCCCGCGAGCGCCGACGCTTCGGGTACCGGCGTCTGCATGTCCTGCTCAGACGCGAAGGCCATGTCGTGAATCACAAGCGGCTCTTTCGGCTCTATCGCGAGGAGAAGCTGGCGGTGCGCCGGCGTGGAGGGCGTAAAAGGGCCATCGGCACCAGAGCGCCGATGCTGGTTCCGCTCAGGCCCAACGAACGCTGGTCTCTCGACTTCGTCTCCGATCAGTTCACCGATGGCCGCCGCTTCCGGATACTGGCCATCGTGGATGACTGCACGCGAGAGAACCTGGCGCTGGTCGCCGACACCTCGCTGTCTGGCCTTCGGGTCGCTCGCGAACTCGACCGTGTGATCGCCGGACGCGGCAGGCCGAAGATGATCGTCAGCGACAATGGCAGCGAGTTCACCAGCAATGCGATCCTGGCATGGGCAGATCAGGCCCGCGTCGAATGGCACTATATCGCGCCCGGAAAGCCGATGCAGAACGGCTTCATCGAGAGTTTCAATGGCCGCCTGCGAGACGAACTGTTGAACGAGACGCTGTTCTCGTCCCTGGCACAGGCCCGGACCGCCTTGGCCAACTGGCGCTCAGACTACAACACCGAACGCCCTCACTCCCAGCTCGGGTGGCAGACGCCGTCTGTCTTCGCCTCGACCTTCTCCCCGCGACGGCTCCTGGCGCTGCGCTATGCGACAAGCACGGCGCCAGAGACCGTCGCTTCACCAGCCCAAACGGGCTCCGTAACCGCCGGAAACGAACTCAGCGCTGGATAGAAACTGGGGGCAACGTCAGCCGCGACAACAGGATGCCATCCGTTTCCTCGGCTATGTCTTTGACCGGCTCGACAAATCCCGCTCCCAAATCCTCCAGGACCTCTGGGTCTGCTACGAACTCAGCGACCAACGCGACGGCTTCTTCGTCGAGTTCGGCGCCACGAATGGCCTGACCAACAGCAATAGCTGGCTTCTCGAAAAGCAGTTCGGCTGGAACGGCATTCTCGCCGAACCTAACCCGCTCTGGCATGATGACCTCTACAGCAATCGCGGCTGCATCATCGACAAGCGCTGCGTCTTCAGCAGTTCCGGCGAAAGTCTCTCCTTCGTCGCCACCGAGGATCCCGAGCTTGCCGGCATCGCCGCCACGGCCGAGCACGATCACTTCGCCGCCATCCGCAGGGCGGCTCCGTCCTTCGAGGTCGCGACGATCTCGCTCAACGATCTGCTCGAGGAGCACCGAGCCCCGGCCGTGATCGACTACATGTCGATTGACACCGAAGGCAGCGAACTCGCCATCCTCCAGGCCTTCGACTTCGAGCGCTGGCGTGTCCGGCTGCTGTCGGTGGAGCATAGCCACAGCCCGCAGGAGGCTAAGATCGACGCGCTGCTCGCCGCCAAAGGCTTTCGTCGGAAGTTCGCGGAGTATTCGCAGTGGGACGGATGGTACGTCCGCGGCGAAGGGGCGCATCAGGCAGCGCGGTCACTCAGCGTCGCCACCAGCGATCGGTGATTTCCAGCCGGCCGGCGCCGACTGTCAGCCAGACGCCGCAGGCGAGCAGAATGGCGGCGTAGAGCAGTGCGCCGCTCCCGGCGACGATCACGAGTTCAGCCAGCGCAGGCAGGCTCAGTGAGGCCAGGCCCGAACGCAGCGCGAGGACCCCGCCCGCCATGACCGCGCCCGCAGCAGCGATCTTCCAGAGGTTGGTGAGCTGACTGGCCAGATCGGCGGAGATGAGCACGCCGACCTCGCGGAGATAGAGACCCGCCATGATCGCAGCTGCGACCAGGCGCCCAGCGGCGACGCCGACGGCGCCGAAATGCAAAAATCCGATCACGACGGCGGCGGAACGAATGGCGAGATCGAAGAGATTCAAACGGAAGATCAGCTCGGGTCGGCCGAGCGCGAGGCTCAGGGAATACAGGGTCTGAAAATAGGGTGTGATCATCACCGACAACGACAGCAGGCTGAGGAAGGTCTCGGCTCCTCGCCATTTCGGACCCAGCAGAACCTCGACGATCAGATCGGCTGTCAGCGCGATACCCAGGCTGCAGGGCACCGAGGCGAGCATGCTAAAGCGCGCGGCTTTGAGGAAGGCGCGTCGCAGACGCTGGTCCTCGGCCTTGATCCTGGCAAAGGCGGCCATGATCGGTTGCAGCGCCGGACCGATCAGGCTCTGCGTCGGCATTACCGACAAATCGGCTGCAACCGCATAGCGTCCGAGAATCTCCTTTCCGCTGCAGAGGCCGAGAAGGATGCGGTCGAACTGCCAGGTCGCCGCAGCGACGAGTTGGGCGCCGGTGAACCAGCCGAGGAAGCCAGCGAAATCCGTCAGCCGCGACAGTGACAATGCCGGACGATATGGCGCCAGCCGGTAGGAAAGCGCGGCGCCGAAGACGGGAGCAGCGACAAAGTTGACGACGAGCGCCCAGTATCCGCCGCCGAGCAGGAGGGTCGCGAGAGCAAGGCAAAAGGCGGCGAGTTTGCCTCCGGTCTCGAGCAGGAAACTGCGGAGGAAGCCAAGGTCGCGGACGAACAGGATTAGGCCTGGACTGGCGAGTCCGCGTGCGATCGGCGCAAGCGCCAGGACCAAGATCACGGGGACGACCCGCGGATCGCCGTTGATGGCCGAGAACGGCCAGGCGACGGCCAACAGCAGCAGCGCGATCGCGACGCCGCGCAGCGCGCCCAAGGTGAAGCCGGTATTGAGATGCGTCCTGTCGACATGCGGCAGGCGGACCAAAGCCTGCGTCACGGGGATTTCTAGAACCATGTCGACGATGACGACGCAGGACATAGCGAGCGCTGTCAGCCCGAAATCCGCAGGCGTCAGGATGCGCGCCATGATCAGCAGCGTGAAGAAGTCGATGAACCGACCAAGGAAGCGCGAGGCGACCAGCCAGCCCGCGCCCTGGAACACCTTCATCGCCAGCATGGCGTTTTCGCAAGAATGCCCGCCGCCCGGTAGAGCGAAACTGGCCAGAAGTCGGCATCGCCCGAAATGGCCATTCTCGAATGCGCCTCCCTCATGTGACGATCATCAGCGATGGAGACCGAATGAAAATCCGCGCAGCACATGAAACGCTTCGATCGCCGTGAGCAGCGGCCAGCGCAAATGGGGAAAGGCACGGACGATGGCCCCTTCGCGCCAGAGCTGCGTTCGGATCGAGGCCAGGCGAGACAAAGGGCCGTCCGGCAGCTTGCCACCATCCCCGACGGCACCGGTCCGGCCGAAATCGACGGAACGCTCGCCGATCGCCAGCGCCGCGAGATCCGCCTCGGCCGGCCGGGTGACGGCTTGCCGAAGCCGCAGCCAGGCGCGGGCCGCGTCCTCCATGATCACCTTCCCATCGCCGACGCCCTCGATGTAAGCCAAAGCTCCGGCCAGGAGCGCGTTCCCCGCGAGGAGATCGACCTTACCGGAGGCGATCTCGCCGGCATTGCAAGCGACGTCGCCGCTCAAATCCTGTTCGAAGAAGCGGACCGAAGGGATGGCCGGCTCGAATAGGCTCTCGATCAATTGCCAATAGCGCAGCACCGTCGATCGTACGGCGAAGGCACTGTAGCGGTTTCGCTCGACGGCCAGCCCGACGACACGTGGGAAATGGTCCTCGCTGAAGCCCTTGTAGTTGCAGCGCGCGAATTGGACCGTCTCGCAGTTGAATTCCGGGAAACCCGCCGCGAGCAGGCGCTGGGTGCTGCCGTAAAGGCCGGTGTCGCACAAGATGATGCGGCTTGCGCCGCCGCTCGCCGCAACGAGATGGCGCCGGAACAGGCCGTTCTGGCGATCGATGGCGGCGGCGACAGCGTCGCCGGCCGGACTGTCGAGCAGAGCAAAGAAGCGCGCCGGCGCGAACGGCTCGTTCCAGGCTGGAGGCAGTTTATGGCTTTCGCCGCTGAGCGCGCGAGCGACATCCGCGAAGCTGCCGTCGCGAAATTCGCGACCGAGTTCATCGAGCGCCGCCGCGCTGCGAGTCATCACGGCCGCTCTGGCTGCGACCAACCGCGAAATCATGAGATTATCGCGCTTTACGGAGAAAGGTAGCTTCAGGGACGTGACCACCTGCTCGAACGCCAAGCGGATGCCGAGCCCACCGCGCGCGCAGAACAGCAGTGCCGCATCGTTCCGCTTCGCGGCCTCGTCGACATAAAGCCATATCGCCAGGCAGAATTCGGCCACGATCGGCCCGAGGACCTCGCGCCCGAACGCGTAGGGCTTCTCAACGGCCGCCAGCGAGCCACCGGTCAGCGCTCGCCGCTTGCGGACCAGGCGCCCGAGTTCGCTCACTCCGCCATGGAGCCGAGACAGCCGGCGCCTTGCTTGCGGGCGCGGGACATGGAGGGTCCGCAGTCCGAGCGCCGTTGGCACGCGATGATCGGCAAGGAGGTCATCGCCGATATGCAGCGCATTCGTGGCCCTGATTCCTTCGGCGGCGAGAACCGCGTGGAAGAGCCCGCCACGTCGCTTGGTCAGGCCGAACTCTGCGCTCGAATAGATCCGGTCGAGCAGCGGTTCCCCATGGACATGCAACACCAGCGTCTCCAGCGCCGATGTCGGCAGCCCGATATCGCTGATCGCGATGACGCGTCGACCTTCGCTCCGGCAGCGACGCAGCAGCGCCGCCAGCGGTCGGTTCGGCCGCAGAGCTTCCTTCTCGACCGCGATCTCGATTGCGAGCCTCGTCCCGCAAAGGTCGGCCGGGAGCCCCAGCATGGCGATCTGGCGCCGGATCACGTCGGTCAGCGCGACCTCCCCGTCCTGCGCCGCCATGTCGAGCGCCCGATAGGCCAGTCGCTGCGCTTCGAGACGCGCCTCGACCAGCCAAATCTCCGAAACAGTCAGGCCTTGCTCGGCGAGCTTTCGAGCGAAACTGCGCTCGCCCGCGACGATCCGCGCGCGCTCTGACCGCAGGGTGCGCAGCAGCAAGGTATCGAACAGGTCTGTCGACACCAGTTCGACACCGTCGAGCAGCTCCGCCTCGTCCGGATGGAAGCAGCGCGGCATGATACGCTCCGTGCCCAGCCTCGATGATCGGGGCCGACGCGACGACGTCGGCGATCGCATGGCAGAACTTGCCTGACCCTGCTGAAGCAGGGAGCGTGCCAGTCTAAAGTCGCAAATCCACCCTCCCACGAAGCCGATCGCTCAATAAAAGCGCATTCGCCCTACGATTGAGCAGTAGGGCAGCGCCTCTGGCGACGCGTTTTGCTTTTAGCTGATCTTGCGGGAGATTAACCTCACGTCTTGCCGTGGGGTGAGGTCTGGTGATGGAAGATACGGTCCACCGGATCGACGATGCCGACCGCAGTCTGCCCGAACGCTATGACGCGATTGTCCTCGGCGCCGGTGTGTCCGGTCTGGTCTCAGCATCCGTGCTTGCTCGGCAAGGCTGTCGCCGGATCCTCGTCGTCGACGAATACGCGCATATCGGCGGCAACCATATGGATTGGTCGTTGGGCGGCTACACCTTCGACATTGGCAGCCTGATATTCCAGGACGACTCGCCGCTGCTGCAGCATTTCCCCGAACTGTTGCCCCGTTATGTGCAGATCAGGCCGCGCTGGGCTCGACTCAACCCGCAGCGGCTGATCACCGCCTATCCGATCTCGGTCAAGGACGACATCCTGGCAGCCGGACCGGTCGAGGTGGCTCGAATACTGGCGTCTGCGCTCTATGCGCGCGTTTTCCAGCGTCGCATGCGCAATGCTCGCGAGTTTGCGCGCCACTGGATCGGGGCGCGTCTGCTGTACCGCTCAGGCCTCGACGCCTACATGACGCGGTTTTATGGCATCGCGTCCGATCAGATCGGCATCGAGCTGGCGCGCAAGCGCATGCAGTGGATCAGCGAACACGCCTCGCTGCGCGCCTTGCTCGGCCGTTTGGCCCGGAAGAAGCCGCCGGCCCCGACCAACTGTCAGCTGGCGCGCCCCCGCGAAGGCTTCGCTACGCTCTACGCCGGCGCCACGGAGGCGCTGTCGGCTCGAGGCGTTGATTTTCTGACCGGCACGCGGCTCGTCCGGATCGAAAAACGCGATGGCGGCTTTGTGCTGATCGGCGAAGGAGGAACGGTCTTCGCCGATCGCATCGTTTCCACGATCCCGATTCCGCGCCTGCAGGCTCTCTGCAACCTGCCGGTTTCACAGGAACTCGAAACGATCACACTGCTGGCGCTCTATTTCAGCTTCGACGGCGCCCGCGGCTTCGAAGAGGAGATCATCTACAATTTCTCGTATGACGGCGCCTGGAAGCGACTGACCATGTATTCCGACTTCTACGGTCGCGCGCAGGGACGCGAGTACTTCGGCGTCGAGGTGATCGCCAATCACATCGGGCATTCCGTCGACCGTGCCGAGGCGGATTTCCGCGCCCATGTTGCCGCGAACGGGCTGTTCTCCGGTGACCTCAGGCTCGAAGGCAGCCAGTCGCTTGAGAATGCCTACCCCATTTACCGCAACGGCGCCGATGAGAGTGCGGCGGAGGCCGTCAGGGCATTGCGGGCTTTCGGGATCGAATCGTTCGGCCGCCAGGGTGGCTTCAACTACCAGCCCACGGCGCGCGTCTCGACGATCGAAGCGGAGGCGGCTCTCAGTCGCTACGCTGCCCCGGCACGGTAAATGCAGGTCCGAGGAGCCCGCAACGCCGAGTCAGGCCCGGACATTCGGAGGCGCGAGCATCGGGATGGGTCCATGCGTATCCTCCACCTTCTGAATCATACGACCAAGTCCAACGGCCATGTGCACGCAGCGGTCGATCTCGCCTGCGAGCAGAGCAGGCTCGGTCATGCGGTCGCGATCGCCAGCGGTGGCGGCGACTTCGATGCCCTGCTCGCCAGCCACGGCGTTGAGACGTTTCGGATCGACCATCATCGGAAGCCAGCCACGCTGCTGAAGTCGGGCTGGGCGTTACGCCGACTCCTGCGAGGTTGGCGTGCCGATCTCGTGCATGCCCACATGATGACAAGCGCCGTGCTGGCCTGGCCGGTCTGCAAGCTTGCGGCAGTCCCGTTGGTCACGACGGTCCACAATGCCTTCGAAAAGAGTGCCATTCTCATGCGAGTGGGGACCCGCGTTATCGCGGTCAGCGCCGCGGTCGGCGCATCCATGCAGCAGCGAGGTATTCCGTCTGCGAAGCTGCGCGTGGTCCTGAACGGCACCATAGGCTCGGCGCGTCTCGCCGGGCGGGAGACCCAGCCGGCGGCACTCGGCTCGCCGAGCATCCTCTTCGTCGGCGGCTTGCATCCGCGCAAGGGATTGCCCGATCTCTTCGCCGCGTTCGAACAGGTCCATCGGCGTCATCCGCACGCGCACCTCTACATCGTCGGTGAAGGCCCCTATTCGGCAACCTATCGAGACATGGTCGCCGGGCTGTTCTGCCGAGACGCCGTCCATTTCGAGGGCAGCCAATGGGATCCGTTCCCCTGGATGCTGGGGGCCGACATCTTCGTTCTGCCGTCCCATGCCGACCCGGCGCCGCTCGTTCTTTCGGAAGCGCGGGAGGCGGGTTGCGCTGTCGTCGCGACGAGCGTCGACGGTATACCCGAATTGCTGGAGAAGGGGGAAGCCGGTGTTTTGGTGCCAGCGCGCGATCCAGAGGCCCTCGCGGTGGCGCTCTGCCAGTTGATCGACGAACCGGGCGCGATCCGTGAATGGCGCGCACGCAGTCAGCGCCGGATCGATCACCTCAGCATAAGCCGCGTCGCACGGGAGACGTTCGGCGTCTACGAGGATGCAATCCGGCAGTCGGGGCGCCTAGCTGGCCCCGGATTGTCACATTCAAACCGGACCGCCTGAGGAGCCATCCAGCAACGGAGACAGCGATGTCATTCTTGCCATCCCGCCGGATGGTTCTCGGCGCGGCTGCCGCCTTCGCAACGGGGAACGCAGCGCAGACGATGCCGGCCCATGCGCAGCAGGACACTCCCGACCCGACACTGGGTCGCACGCTGCTCTTCGACGAGAACTTTGCCGTCCTCGATCCCGCGATCTGGCATGCAGGCCCCAAGGCGACGACACGCGAGCCGGGCTTCTACGGTCGCTCGGCCTTCAGCCGCCGCGGCGGCGAGGAGGGTTTCGACCCCTACGCCATCGTCGCCGATCCGCGTGCCTCCGGCGGCCATGCGCTCGAGATTTCGGCCCGCTATCTCGGACGGCAGATGAACGTGCCGGCCTATTACGGCAATGGCCTCTCCGAGTATCAGTGGATTTCCGGCAATCTCCAGACCGCACGTCGGGACGGCACGATCCTCAGAGGCTGGCGCAGCGGCTATTTCGAGGCGCGGATGTGGTTTCCCGCGCATCCGCTGAGCTTTCCGGCCTTCTGGCTTCTTAACGGACGCAGCATCCTTTCCCCAAACACCAGCGTCGAATTCGACATCGTCGAGCACAAGGGTTGGGAGCGCCGCCTCTACGGGGCCTACCTGCACGAGTGGGGACAGCCTGGCGAGCATCACGAGGGGATAGGGGTACCCACGGAGGTCGATCTCACCAGCGGCTATTTCCGCTATGGCGGGTTGATCGAGGACGACCGCTGTACGCTCTATTTCGAGCGCCGGCCGATCCGCGATCCGAAAACCGGGCGCGCCGTGCAATGGCAGATCCGGCGTGCCGCAGAGCTCGATGCGGAAAACGATGTCTTCTGGCTTTTGATCACACTGGCTTTACGATCAGACGTCCCCTTTCCTCAGCCGCTCACGCCAGAGGACCGACAGACACAGCTCAGGATCGACTACGTCCGTGTCTATGGCGTGTGAGCGGACCGTGACAACAGCCCCTTTCTCCGAGGACCAGCCATGCTCGACAACGACCGTCCTCGGATTGTCGAAGGCTCCAACTATCAAGGATCCGCGTTGGTCGAGTTTGCGGGCGGCCTTGTAGCCCAACGCGACAATTCCGGGCCCCAAGCTGGACTGACAGCACCAATATGGCGAACCCGCCTCAATCCGTATATCTGCTTATAGGCAGAGCACCGACGTCGGATTGTGTGAAGGGTTTCGGATGCCGGCCCGTGCGAGCGGGTTCGGAATGGGCTGAGGGCCGGCGTCCGAAAAGCCTCCAGGGGAGGAAGCGGCGGCCCGGGGCCGTGGGCTATGGGGATTTCGCTGGGCCGCCTGGTCGGCGGGATCGTGCGAGGCGCGGGTCGGCGGCGCGATGTTCCGACCGGGATGCCCGGAAGCCTGAAGTTTGGTGCGTCTGGGCGGGATCTGGGATCGCCGCAAGGTCAGTTTCCGCGATCGGGGCGCAAGGGATTGCCCGCTCTCTGGCCGAGACCGGTCGTGGTTTCTCTGGGTGTCGCTGCGGCTCCATCGTCATGATGTGTCGATCCTGACGGCGACGATGGTGCGCGGCTCCGTGCCCGGCGCGAAGCGCTCGACGAGGATCATATGGCCGCCGCAGCATGGGCATGGCGGGTGCGGTTCAGAGGCCTGCTCAGGTTGCGCTGCGGCGACCGGGATGTCGTCCAGCGTCGCCGCCGCGATGATCTCCCTGATGCGGGCGATTGTCTCGGCGCGGCGGCTGGAGGCGAGCAGTCCGTAGTGGCGGATGCGGTGGAAGCCGTCGGGCAGGACGTGGAGCAGGAAGCGGCGGATGAACTCGGAGGCCGTCAGCGTCATGGTCTTGCGCCAGGCCTTGCCGGCGGAGCGGACGCGATAGTCGTTCCAACGGAACGTGACCCCGTTCCGGTCCATGGCAATGATGCGGCTGTTGGCGATGGCGACGCGGTGGGTGTAGCGGGCGAGATAGGCCAGCACGGCCTCAGGTCCACCGAAGGGACGCTTGGCATAGACGACCCAGTCGGCTCGCCGCAGCGGTGCCAGCAGGGCGGCGAAGGCATCAGCTTCGGCGAGCGCAGCGAGATCGCCATGGAAGATAAGCCGCCCGGCCGCGTGCAGGGTGGCGAGCCCTTCGAGGAAGAGCCTGCGGAACAGCCGCGAGAGCACGCGCACAGGCAGGAAGAAGCCTGGCCTGCACGCGATCCAGCGCGAGCCATCCGGCGAGACGCCGCCGCCGGGCGCGATGATGTGGAGATGGGGATGGTGCGTCATCGCCGATCCCCATGTGTGCAGGACGCTGGTGAAGCCGATGCGGGCGCCGAGATGCCGGGGATCGCTCGCGATGGTGGCGAGCGTCTCGGCCGCGGCCCTGAACAACAGCCCATAGACCTCGGCCTTGTTCGGGTAGGCGATGGCCGCGAGGGGCGCTGGCAGGGTGAAGACGAGATGGTAATAGGCCACGGGCAGGAGATCGGCCTGCCGGTCGGCGAGCCGGTCCTTCGCCGCTGCGCCCTGGCAGCGCGGGCAGTGCCGGTTGCGGCAGGAGTTGTAGGCGATGGTCGGGTGATCGCAGTCGCTACAGCGCATGACATGGCCGCCGAGCGCAGCCGTGCGGCAGGCCCGGATGGCACCCATCACCTTGAGCTGGCCGCGGCTGAGCCGATGACGCGCAAGATAAGCCTCGCCATGCCGGTTCAGGATATCCGCGACCTCCAGCGCAGGCCGCGCCATAATCGGCGCGGGACCGCTATGGCGGTGGCGGCGGCGCCAGCAGCGCGAGCGGGCTCGTCACCTCGCGCAGGGTCTTCAGCGCGACGCGGGTGTAGACGGCGGTGGTGTCGAGCTTCCTGTGGCCGAGCAGGACCTGGATGACGCGGGATATCGGTCTTCCGCTCCAGCAGATGGGTGGCGAAGCTGTGCCTGAGCGCGTGCATCGACACCCGCTTGTCGAGCTTCGCCGCCTCGGCCGCGGCATGGCAGGCGCGGTTGAGCTGGCGCGTCGTGATCGGCTGGCCAGGCTGCTGGCCGGGAAAGAGCCAGCCGCGGGGGCACTTCACCCGCCACCATTGCCGCAGGAGATCGAGGAGGTCAGGCGCGAGCATGACGTAGCGGTCCTTGCGGCCCTTGCCCTGCTCGACCCGGATCAGCATGCGGGCGCTGTCGATGTCGGCGACCTTGAGGTTGGCGATCTCCGAGACCCGCAGGCCGCAGCCATAGGCGATGCTGAGCGCGGCGCGATCCTTCGGGCTCCGCGCATGGGCCAACAGCAGCGCCACCTCCTGCGTGTCCAGCACCACCGGCAGACGATCGGGCGTCGGGATCCGCGCCATGCGGTCACCGAAGCCGGTCCGGCCCAACGTGACGTGGAAGAAGAACCGCAGCGCCGTGCAGGCCAGGTTCATCCGCGCATAGCTGGCGCCGAGCGAAGCCAGGTGAAGCTGATAGCGCCGCAGATCCTCCGGCTCGGCCCGATCTGGCGGCAAGCCGAGAAAGGCCGTGAACTCGCGGACCTGCCGCACATAATCGCGCTGCGTGTGCTCGCCAAACCGGCGGATGGTCATGTCCTCGATCATCCGCTGGTGCAGCGGAGCGATGGTGACGGCATCGATTATGGAAACCTCCGAGGATCAGGGGAACGACCCCGAAATCCTCCGATGCAGCGCCTCACAGGCGAAATCTCAGCGACCCCCGCGCCGCTGCGCCCTGCCGCGAGAGCGGCTTAGTCCGTTGGCGCATCCCCCCTCCCCCACGCCAAAAAACCCCGCCTCGGGAGAGAGCGGGGTTTTCTGTCGGCCGCTCGCCCTGGAGGCTTGGGGAGCGTGGCGGCGGCCGGGGGGTCGGCGGCTCGGGAGAGACCGCCTGCCGGCGGGCGCGGGGAATTGCGGGGAGCGTTCCGCGCCGGCCGGGATGGGAAGCGTGTCGGTGAGGTCGTTGCTGGAGGGCGGGGGACCGTCATCCCGGGCTTGACCCGGGATCCATCAAGGGGCTCCTGAGCCCTCCGATGGATCCCGGATCGGCGCTGCTTCGCAGCGTGTCCGGGATGACGGCGCGGTTTTGATGCCAGACGTGAAGCGGCTTAGAACGGCAGCAGGATGTCCATGACCTGCTGGCCGTAGCGCGGCTGCTGGACGTCGGTGATCTGGCCGCGGCCGCCATAGGCGATGCGGGCCTGGGCGATCTTGGTCGATTCGATCGTGTTGTCGCTCTCGATGTCCTCGGGGCGGATCACGCCGGCGACGATCAGCTCGCGCACCTCGAAATTGACCCGGATCTCCTGCTTGCCCTCGATCACCAGGTTGCCGTTGGGCAGGGTCTGGGTGACCACCGCCGCGACATTGGTCGCCAGCGTCTCGGAGCGGTTGACCGAGCCCGCGCCCTCGCTCGAGGCGGCGGAGTCGAGCTTCAAGAGCGAGCCGGCGCTGGCGCCGTCGGGCAGGTATTTGTCGAGCTTGTTCTCGAAGCCGAAGGCGTTGTCGGCGCCGACATCCTCGCCGTTCTTGCGGCTGCGCTTGGTCGTGTTGTTGAGCTGCGCCTTGTCGGTGACCTTGACCTTGACGGTCACGAGATCGCCGACGAGCCTCGCGCGCTGGTCCTTGAAGAAGGCGCGGGAGCCGGTGCGCCAGAGCGAGTTCGGCGCATAGGAGGCATGCTCCATCGCCGGCATCGGCATCTGCACGGGCTTGTAGCCCTTGCTCGCGGTGGGGTCCTCGATCGGCGACAGCGCCGGCGCCGCGCCGACATTGGCGAGCCGGTCGGCGGCGCCGCAGGCGCTCAGCGAGACGCCGAGCAGCAGCAGGCCGGCGATGCGGGCGACGGACCGGCTTGCGGGGCGGGTGGTCGGGTTCGACAGGGTGTTCATGAGGATCATCCGGTGGGACGCAGTGTCAGGGGGCGGCGGCGATGGTGCCGGAGGTCGAGGCCTGGACCGAGATCCGGCCCGGCCCGCTCACCGTGCCGTGCAGCACGCGCTTGGACTGGGGGTTGGTGACGCTGATGACGTCGCCCATCGCGCCGGCTTCTCCGGCCCGGCCGCGCATGGTGATCGTCAGCCCGCGGGATTCGTAGACCAGCGTGACGAGATCGCCCTTGGCGACGATCTCCTCGCGGCGCAGATCGTTGGCCCTCAGCGGGGCGCCGGCCATCAGGGCGCGGGTCGCGACCTTGTCGATCGCGACGCGCGGATCGCCGATCAGGTCGGTCGCCTGGCCGTCGCGCGGGCGGCGCTCGACCAGCACGTCGTTCTTGCCGAGCGTCTCGCCGCGGGCGACGGCGCGCTTCGGCACCACGACCTCGACGGTCTCGACGAGCTGGCCGGCGATGCGCACCGGCTTCAGCCGCAGCGCCATGCTGCCGGGAACCGAGACCCGCGCCATCACCCGGCGAGAGCGGGCATCGTAGGAGAGATCGGTGACGACCGCCTCGCCCGTCAGCTCGGGCTCGACCGCGATCGAGGGCGCGCCGCCGTCGAGCGACAGGGCGAAGGCGCGGGCATCGACGCCGTAGCGCTCCTGGAGCCCGGTCTTCACCGCCTCCTCGATGTCGGAGGCGAGCACGCGGCGCGCCGCGCGGGTGACGACGACCTGGGCCTGGCCGGCGCCCTCGAGCTCGGACGCGGCGGTGATGATGCCGGCCCCGCGCGCCGCCTCGACGATGCGGGCGACCTGGATCGTGCCGGTCTCACCCAGCGCCGGCGCCCGGAAGGCCGGGATCGAGGCCGCATCGGGGGCAAGCCCCGCGATCAGGTCGCCGAAGGAGACGAGATCGCGCGAGAGGATGAGTTCCGAGCGCAGCTGCAGCCGGGGCGGCTGGGCCGGCACCGGCATGGCGGCCCATCACCTTCACCTCGAACCCGTATGCCATATGAACCTGCCCGGGAATCAATCCCCCAGCAGCAACTGGTATGCTGGAGGAAGCACCGCGATGCTTCTCATCCGATACATCAAGCCGTTCGTGTAGTCAGCGACATAGAGCTCGCCGGCTTCATCCTCGCCGAAAGTGGCGACCAGAAAG
>FWWM01012353.1_pt1 | contig 14256 bp, 9 predicted proteins | sample 2228351 | NCBI WGS metagenome assembly FWWM01 (sample SAMEA103939774, study PRJEB20133) | metagenome | reverse complement strand
GATTTCGGTTCTAACCGCGACCCGTGAGCCGGGCGCGGGACAGTGTCAGGCGGGCAGTTTGACTGGGGCGGTCGCCTCCTAAAGTGTAACGGAGGCGCCCAAAGGTTCCCTCAGGCTGAATGGAAACCAGCCGAAGAGTGCAAAGGCATAAGGGAGCTTGACTGCGAGACCTACAAGTCGAGCAGAGACGAAAGTCGGGCTTAGTGATCTGGTACCTCCGAGTGGAAGGGGTATCACTCAACGGATAAAAGCTACCCCGGGGATAACAGGCTGATGGTGCCCAAGAGTTCACATCGACGGCACCGTTTGGCACCTCGATGTCGGCCCGTGGCATCCTGGGGCGGAAGTACGTCCCAAGGGTTCGGCTGTTCGCCGATTAAAGCCGCACGCGAGCTGGGTTCAGAACGTCGTGAGACAGTTCGGTCTCTATCCAGCGTGGGCGCAGGGAACTTGAGAGGAGCTGCTCCTAGTACGAGAGGACCGGAGTGGACGAACCGCTGGTGTGCCAGTTGTCCCGCCAGGGGCACCGCTGGGTAGCCATGTTCGGTTGGGATAAGCGCTGAAAGCATCTAAGTGCGAAGCCCACCTCGAGATGAGGTTCCCCACCGGGTGAACCGGGTAAGACCGCAGGGAGACCACCTGCTCGATAGGCGGCACGTGGAAGTCCGGTGACGGATGAAGCGAAGCCGTCCTAATGGTCGAGGGCTTGACCGCTTCCGCACCTGACCAGGCGTCAGGACCGGGAGCGCGGAGGCGTCACTCGATCCACCGAAATCGAGGTTCGCCGATCCTCCTGTCCACCACGTCCAGTCTCACCATCGATCCCGGTGGCTCTAGCGGAGAGGCCACACCCGTTCCCATCCCGAACACGGAAGTTAAGCTCTCCAGCGCCGAAGATACTGAGGGGGCAGCCCCTCGGGAAAATAGGTCGTCGCCGGGATCGATGGTTTTTTGTTCCTGTCGAGGGAACAGTGCTGCGTCGCCGGGGCCTGGGACAGGCTCCCGGACGAGCGCACGCCGTTGATTGCCCCGTCGGGATGGAGCAGGGCCTCCTCCCCAGGAGCCTTGAGCGAGTGATCACCCGCCCCATCGAGTCCGAGCGGCGCCCGTCCGCTATCCTCCGTCCTCGATGGCCGAGTCGCCGGCGCTCCGCGAGCCCGATCGCCCGAGGGGCGCTCCGCCCCTTGGACCCTTGAGGCGGCTGCCGGACGGCCGGCAGGTGACCCCCCGCCTCGACGACATCTGTCCCTACCTGACGACGGAGGGGCGAGCCTGGCGCTCGGCGACGCCGGTCCCCGAGCACCGCTGCAGTGCCCTCGAGCCACCCGCCCCGCTCGCCTCGGCCAAGCAGCGTCGCCTCTGCCTCCAGGCCGCGCATCGGACCTGTGCCACCTTCCTCGCGGCCGAGGGACAGCTGGCGAGCCTGGCGGGAGTCGAGACGGGGCCGCCAACGCCTCCGGCAACCGTCCCCCGGCGGGCGATCGAGGGTCGCTGGCGGTTCACGACGACGACGCCCCTCGTCGTCGAGCGGGCACCGTCGTTCCTCCCTGTCGTCGCCGGCCTCGGGCCTGGCCAGATCGGTCTCGTCGTCCTCGCCCTCGTCGCCTTCGGTGCCATCGTCCTCGCTCGCTCGCCGTCCAGCGCGGACCAGACTGGCTCGTCGGAGCCGACGCCGACGCCGATCGCCTCGTCTCAGGTGAGCCCGTCGGCTCCGGCGTCGCCGAGTCCGGCGTCGCCGTCGGTGGAGCCGAGCGCCGAGCCGAGCGCCGGCCCGTCGGCGAGCCCGGCGCTGAGTCCCTCGCCGACCCCGGCGGCCTCCTTCCGGACCTACCGCGTCCGCGCCGGGGACACCCTCTCGACCATCGCCGCCCGCTTCGGGACGACGGTGAAGGCCCTGGCCGACCTCAACGGTATCGCCGACCCCTCCCTGATCAGGGTCGGTCAGCTCCTCCTCATCCCCTGACGCTCCGGCGCATCTCTCGGAGGCCTCACCGCCGGCCGCGTCGAGGGCGAAGGGCGGCTACGGCGCGGCCGCCAAGTGTGATCCTGGCGCCGCCGCCTCACCGCGGCCGGTCCGGCGGCGAGGGCTGGAGGTCGGCGCGAGCGTTCAGCGAGACGACCGCTCACTGTTGGCAGCGGCGGCAGTAGGCGGTCCGTTCCTCGCCGGGGCCGACCTCGCTGATCCGGGACGCGCAGCGAGGGCACGGGAGGCCCGCCCGCCCGTGGACGGCGAAGAAGTCGCGGACCTGGCGCTCGAAGGTCGGCGGCACCCGCTGCCGGAGGACCTCGATGGCCGCCGCAAGCGTCCGCCGGAGGGCCACATAGAGTTCGTCGACCTCCTCGGCGGCGAGGCTCGACCGCTGCCGAAAGGGGAGGAGTCGGGCGGCGTAGAGGATCTCATCAGCGTAGGCGTTCCCGATCCCGGCCACGAAGTGCTGGTTTCGGAGGAGGGGCTTGAGTTGGCCGCGATGTCGGTGGATCCGCTCCCGCCAGACCTCGAGGCTGAGCTCGGGATCGTCGGCGTCGGGGCCGAGGGCCCCGGGCTCGAGGCCGGGCACGACCCGCGGTGCCTCGGCTGAGACGACGTAGAGCTTCGCCATCTGCTGACGGTCGAGGAGCGTCAGGCGCGGCGTCGCCGTCGCCGGCGGGAGCCAGCTCGCGCCGATCGTCCACGAGGCCGCGAGCGGTTGCTCCTCTCGGGTCGTGAAGTCGAGGCTGACGGCGGTAGCGGGTCGATCCGCGTCGACCGCCGAGAGGGCAAGCCGCCCCGAGCGCATGAGGTTGACGACGATCTCGTCGCGCTCGAGCTCGAAGCGGAGGAACTTGCCTCGCCGCCCGACGGCGAGGAGACGCTGCCCGATGAGGGCGTCGAGCTCGCCCGGTGTCGCCCGAACGGTGAGGGGCGTCCGGACCCGCAGTCCTCCGAGGCGCCGGCCGGCGAGGGCAGCGTGGAGCGCTTCAGCCAAGACTGCGAGGTCGGGGAGTTCGGGCACGGTCGGCGATTGTAGCCAGGGCGATGGCTGTGCTAGACTCTCCCGGCCCTCGGGCAGGACAGCTGAAGACCCGGGCGCCAGGCCGGCCGATGAAGGAGGGACCGCGGCGGATCCACCACGGACCTTGGAGAGCACGAACGGCCTGGGCATCGCCCAGGCCGTTGGCTTGTCCGGGGAGCACGACGAAACAGGAGAACGAAGACCCTTGACCGACGATCTGCTGGGCGGCCCGATCGAGGGGGCCGCCACCGAGCCCCCGGCCACGCCGACGCCGACCCAACCGAGCCCCACGACGGCTGTCGCCGACCCGCCAGCTTCCCCGAGCGAGGCCTCGCCCCCGAGCGTGGCCGGCGACGAGTCGGCCGCCAGCGACGGGGGCGAAACCCCACCGCCCTCCGCCGCCGAGGCCGCGGCCTCCGACGAACGTGCCGAACCGGCCGGTGGCGCTGCCGGCCCTTCTGCCGCCGAGCCAGAGCGGCCCGAGCCGGCGACGATGGAGGAACTCCTCGCCGAGGAGGAGGCCGAGATCCGGGCCCTCCGGCACGGCGACGTCGTCGAGGGGACCGTCGTCCGGATCGACCGGGACGAGATCCTCGTCGACATCGGGGCGAAGAGCGAGGGGGTCGTCAGCAACCGCGAGCTCTACGGGCGCCACGCCGACGGTCAGCCGCAGCTCAATGTGGGCGACACGGTCCTCGTCTACGTCCTCCAGCCCGAATCGCCCGAAGGGCACGCTGTCCTTTCCCTCCGCCGAGCGGGGCTGGAGCGGAAGTGGCGGGCGATGCAGGAGCTCTACGAAGCGGGCACGATCATCGAGGCCCCCGTCATCGACCACAACAAGGGTGGCCTCATCGTCGACTGCGGGATCCGTGGCTTCGTGCCGATCAGCCAGATCGTCGACTTCCCGCGCCGGCCGCAGAACGACCAGCCGCGAGACGCGGCCCAGGAGATTGCCGAGAAGCTCCAGCCCTACGTCGGCCGGAAGCTCCGCCTGAAGATCCTCGAGGTGAACCGCAAGGCGAACCGACTCATCCTCTCCGAGAAGGTCGCCCTCTACGAGGAGCGGAAGGAGAAGCGGGAGGAGCTCTTCAGCAGCCTCCAGGTCGGCCAGCGGGTGAGCGGGACCGTCCGGAGCATCGCCCCCTTCGGGGTCTTCGTCGACCTTGGCGGGATCGACGGGCTCGTCCACAAGACCGAGCTGTCCTGGAACAAGGTGAACAACCCCGAGGCGGGCTACAGGGTCGGCGATCGGGTCGAGGCCGAGGTCATCGACATCAACCACGAGCGTGGTCGAATCAGCCTCTCCATCCGTCGCCTTCAGCCCGACCCCTGGCAGTCGGCGGTCGCGGACCTCAAGGTCGGCGACATCGTCGAGGGGACGGTCACGAAGCTCGTCAACTTCGGTGCCTTCGTCCGGGTCCGCGATGGCCTCGAGGGGCTCATCCACATCAGCGAGCTCTCGCATCAGCGGGTCAGCCATCCTGGCGAGGTCGTCCACGAAGGGCAGCAGCTCCGGATGAAGGTCGTCAGCCTCGACTCGGAACGCCATCGCCTCGGTCTCAGCCTGAAGCAGGCCGAGGAGGCGCCGCCTCGACCGGCGCCGCCGCCACGGAGCGAACGGCGCCGGGAGCGGGGTCGCGATCGGGGCTGGTCGCCGAGCGATGCCGTCCAGGAGCCCGAGGGCGGGATCGACAACACCCTCGCCGCCGCCTTCGCCCAGGTTCGCGAGCAGGTCGCTGCGGCCGAAGCGGCGGCTGCGACGGAGACCGGCTCGGAGACGGGCCCATCGGCCCCCGTGTCCGAGGAGGCCGCGGAGGCGGAAGGTACGGCCGAAGCCATGACCGCTGAAGCCACGACAGCGGTGGCTGTGGTGGCCGAGGAGGTCACCGAGCCCGCGGCCGACGCTGGCGAGCCCGTCGGAGAGGCGACCCCGGCCGAGGGAGATGCTTCGACCGTCGCCGCACCGGTTGAGGCAGAGGCCGTGGCGACCGGGACCAGCCCGGTGGTAGAGGCCGTGGAAGCCGCGGCGGACGTCGGCCCCGAGGCGTCCGGGGAGGCCGAGACGCTGGCGACACCCGAGGCGGCCTCACCCGCCAACGAGGGCTCGGATGATGCGCGATCCGGAGAGGACCTCACCGAGGCCGGCCGCGGCGACGCATCGACGGGCTGACGGCATCTCCTTCATCCAGGGCCGGCCATCGACCGTATCCCTCCCTGGAGGCTCCTCGACGGAGCAGGTTCCGACTGACGCCTCTTGCCGGTCGTCGAGGGCTTCGTGCTAGCATGAAGTCCCGTGCCGCCCGGCACGAAGAAGGGAACGGACGTTCGGTTCGATGGACCGGTTCGACAAGTTCACCGACCGCGCGCGCAAGGTCCTGACCCTCGCTCAGGACGAGGCGCAGCGCTTCAACCACAACTACATCGGCACCGAGCACCTCCTCCTCGGTCTCGTCCGTGAGGGGGAGGGCGTCGCCGCCCGGGTGCTCGAGAACATGAACGTCGAGCTGGCGAAGGTCCGGACGGCGGTCGAGTTCATCATTGGCCGCGGCGACCGGCCCGTCGTCGGCGAGGTCGGGCTCACCCCGCGGGCGAAGCGGGTGATCGAGCTCGCCATCGACGAGGCGCGGCGGCTCGGCCACAACTACATCGGCACCGAGCACCTCCTCCTCGGCCTCGTCCGTGAGGGAGAAGGGATCGCTGCCGGTGTCCTGGAGTCCCTCGGCGTCAACCTCGACAAGGTCCGCCACGAGGTCATCCGGGTCCTCTCCCAGAGCTCGAGCGCCGGGCCCGCCCACGAGACGAAGCGGGCGAGCAAGACCCCGACCGTCGACGCCCTTGGCATCAACCTGACCGAGGCGGCCCGTGCCGGCAAGCTCGACCCGGTCATCGGCCGCGAGAAGGAGATCGAGCGGGTCATCCAGATCCTGTCGCGCCGGACGAAGAACAACCCAGCCCTCATCGGCGAGCCCGGAGTCGGCAAGACGGCGATCGCCGAAGGCCTTGCCCATCGCATCGTCGCCGGGGACGTGCCCGAGACCCTCGCCAACAAGCGGGTCCTGACCCTCGACATCGGTTCCCTCGTCGCCGGCACGAAGTACCGGGGCGAGTTCGAAGAGCGCCTGAAGAAGATCATCGAGGAGCTCCGGAACACGAACGACGCGATCCTCTTCATCGACGAGCTCCACACCCTCGTCGGGGCCGGAGCCGCCGAGGGGGCGATCGACGCCGCGAACATCCTGAAGCCGCCCCTTGCCCGGGGTGAGCTCCAGTGCATCGGGGCGACGACCCTCGACGAGTACCGGAAGTACATCGAGCGGGACGCGGCCCTCGAACGCCGCTTCCAGCCGGTCATGGTCGAGGAGCCGACCCTCGAGCAGACGATCGACATCCTCCTCGGCATCCGGGAGCGCTACGAGCAGCACCACAAGGTCCAGATCACCGACGAGGCGGTCCGCGCGGCGGCCGACCTCTCGATCCGCTACATCACCGACCGGCATCTCCCCGACAAGGCGATCGACCTCATCGACGAGGCGGCGAGCCGGGTCCGGCTCCGACACTCCTCGGCCCCGCCCGAGCTCCGAGCCGCCCAGAAGGAGCTCGACCGGATTACGAAGGAGAAGGACGCCGCCATCAACGCCCAGGAGTACGAGGAAGCGGCCCGGCTCCGCGAGGCCGAGACCGAAGCTCGGGAGCGGGTCGAGCGGCTCCGGGCCGAGTGGCAGAGCCAGCTCGCCTCGGAGGTGCCGAAGGTCGACGAGGAGGAGATCGCACAGGTCGTCGCGATGTGGACCGGGATCCCGGTGACCCGGATCGCCGAGGAAGAGTCGGCGCGCCTCCTCCACATGGAAGAGGAGCTCCACAAGCGGGTCGTCGGCCAAGACGAGGCGATCGAGATCGTCTCGAAGGCGGTCCGCCGGGCTCGGGCCGGGCTGAAGGACCCGAAGCGGCCGATCGGCTCCTTCATCTTCCTCGGTCCCACGGGGGTCGGCAAGACCGAGCTGGCGAAGGCCCTTGCGGAGTTCATGTTCGGCTCCGAGGACGCGCTCATCAAGATCGACATGAGCGAGTTCATGGAGCGGCACAACGTCAGCCGCCTCGTCGGTGCCCCGCCTGGCTACGTCGGCTTCGACGAGGGCGGCCAGCTGACCGAAGCCGTCCGCCGGAAGAGCTACGCCGTCGTCCTCCTCGACGAGGTCGAGAAGGCACACCCGGAGGTCTTCAACATCCTCCTCCAGATCCTCGAGGACGGCCACCTGACCGACGCGAAGGGCCGGCGGGTCGACTTCCGGAACACGATCATCATCATGACGAGCAACCTCGGGGCCCGCCAGCTCCAGTCGAACGCCGCCCTCGGCTTCCGGCCGATCGGCGAGAGCGAGGCGGCCCGAGCCCAGTCGAGCTACGAACTCATCAAGGAGAAGGTCCAGGCGGAGCTGAAGCAGACCTTCCGGCCCGAGTTTCTGAACCGGATCGACGCCACCGTCGTCTTCCGGCCGCTCTCGGTCGAGGAGATCCGCCAGATCGTCGACCTCATGCTCCGTCGGGTCCGTGAGCAGCTCAAGGCCCAGGGGATGACCCTCGAGGTCACTCAGGCGGCGAAGGACCACATCATCAAGCTCGGCTACGACCCGGCCTACGGCGCCCGTCCGCTCCGGCGGGTGATCCAGAACATGGTCGAGGACGTCCTGGCCGAACACCTCCTCCTCGGCAAGTACGAGCCGGGGACGACGATCGTCGTCGATCGCGATCCCGAGGCCGGGCTTCGGATCGGCGCCGCCGAGGCACCAAAGACGCCCGTCGAAGCGCACTGAGGCCCGGCGTGGCCCGGGCAGCCAGTCGGTTCAGCTGCTCCTCCTGCGGGGCGACCTTCCTGCGTTGGGAGGGGCAGTGCCGGAGCTGTGGCGCCTGGAACACCCTCGTCGAGACCGTCGTCCCGGTCGAGTCGCGACGCCGGGCGCGGCCGACCGCAGGGCAGGACGCGCTCTCTCAACCGGAGCCTCTCGCCGCTGGCGGAGAGCTCGACCCGGTCGCGCGCTGGGAGACGGGCCTCGGCGAACTCGACCGGGTCCTCGGCGGGGGCCTCGTCCCCGGGGCCGTCGTCCTCGTTGGCGGGGAGCCGGGCATCGGCAAGTCGACCCTCGTCCTCCAGGCTGCCGAGGGTCTCGTCCGATCGGGCCGCCGGCGCATCCTCGTCGCCTCGGGAGAGGAGTCGCAGGCTCAGATCCGGCTCCGAGCGGCCCGACTCGGGCTCCTCGCCGGACCCGCTGGCCAGGCGATCGAGGTCGTTGCGGAGACGCGGGTCGAGCGGATCGTCGAGCTGGCCGAGGCGAGCGAACCGGACGTCCTCGTCGTCGACTCGGTCCAGACGGTCAGCGTCGAGGAGCTCGAGGCGCCGGCGGGGAGCGTCGGACAGGTTCGGGAGGCCGCCCTCCGTCTCGTCGCCTGGGCGAAGGGAAGCGGGCGACCGGTTCTCCTCATCGGCCACGTCACGAAGGACGGCTCCCTCGCCGGCCCGAAGGTCCTCGAGCACCTCGTCGACGTCGTCCTCGTCCTCGAGGGTGAGCGAACGAGCGGCCTCCGGCTCCTCCGCGTCCAGAAGAACCGCTTTGGGCCAACGGACGAGATCGGTGTCTTCGAGATGGCTGGGAGCGGCCTCCGGGAAGTCGCCGATCCGGGTCGCGCCTTCCTCGTCGAACATGCCGACCCGGCGCCCGGGGCCGTCGTTGCGCCGAGCCTGGAGGGCTCACGCCCGATCCTCGTCGAGGTCCAGGCCCTCGTCGTGCCAGCCTCGGGCCTCGGCCCGCCGCGGCGGACGGCCCGGGGGCTCGACCCGAACCGACTCGGCCTCCTCCTCGCCGTCCTCGCCCGCCGGGCCGGCATCGGTCTCGGCGGGCACGACGTCTACGCCAGCCTCGCTGGGGGGATGGTCGTGAGCGAGCCGGCCGTCGACCTCCCCCTCGCGCTCGCTCTCGCCTCGTCGCTCCGTGACCGGCCCGTCGATCCAGGCACGGTCGCCGTCGGCGAGGTCGGCCTCCTCGGTGAGCTCCGGCCCGTCGCCGGCCTCGACCGCCGGCTGAAGGAAGCCGCTCGCCTCGGCTTCCGGCGAGCGATCGTGCCCGCCGGAAGCCGTGGTGCTCCGACGCCCGTGGAGGTCGACGGCCTCTCGGTCGTCGCCGTGGCGACGCTGCCGGCTGCCCTGGCGTCGATCTTCGGGGTTGGGAGATCCGGGTCCGGTGGTTTGGCGGGGAGGAGCCCGGGAGCCTCCGCTCGGGAACCCGAGGCGTCGGGAGGGAGTGGCCTTCGCGATGGTAGGCTCATGGGCCGGGAGGGGGCGGTGGAGCGGTCAGGACGCAAACGAGGGCACGAGCGGGGCTAGGGTGATCCGAAACATCCGACTTCTGGGCGCGGCACTCGGGGGGATCGTTGGCCTGGGGCTTGCCGCGGGTGGCCTCTTCGAGCGGCTCGAGTATGCCGGTGCCCTCCTCGTCCTCTGGGTCGTCGCCTGGGTTGGGGTCGGCTTCGCCCTCCTGCCGTACCTCACCGTCGTGCCGGCCCAGTGGCTCCTCCGGCAGGTCCAGGCCCTTTCCACCGCCGAGTTCGTCACCGCGGTCATCGGCCTCCTGGTCGGCCTCCTCATGGGCCTCCTCCTCGGCGTTCCCCTCTCGGCCCTGCCGGGTGTCGCTGGTCAGATCTTGCCCGTCGGCGTCTCCCTCGCCCTCGGTCTCGGCATGATCGGTCTGACCGTGGCGAAGCGTCACGACCTCCTCGTCGCGGCCGAGGCGATCGGTCTCTTTCGGCGGCCCGAGGCGCCGACGAGCCGGGCCGGGGAGCCGCACATCGTCGTCGACACCTCGGCGATCATCGACGGCCGGATCGCTGACATCGCCGAGTCGGGGTTCATCTACGGGACCCTCGTCGTACCGCGCTTCGTCCTGAGCGAGCTCCAGCAGATCGCCGACAGCCCCGATCCGCTCCGCCGCCAGCGAGGCCGACGGGGGCTCGAGATCCTGGCCCGCCTCCAGCGCGAGGGCCGGACCCCGGTCGTCATCGTCGAGGACGAAGTCCCCGAACCAGCGAGCGTCGACGAGAAGCTCGTCGCCCTGGCCAAGACCCGGAGCGGGATCATCCTGACGAACGACTTCAACCTCAACCGGGTCGCCGAGGTCCAGGGACTGCGGGTCATGAACATCAACTCCCTGGCGAACGCCGTGAAGCCCGCGATCCTGCCTGGCGAGGAGCTTCGGGTCCGGATCATCCAGGAGGGCAAGGAGCCAGGGCAGGGCGTTGGTTTCCTCGACGATGGGACGATGATCGTCGTCGAGGGCGGCTCCCGGCATCTCGACCGGGAGGTCGACGTCGTCGCGACCCGGGTCCTCCAGACCGTCGCCGGCCGGATGATCTTCGCCCAGCCTCGCCCCCAGTGAGCTCCGGATCGAGGCGACCCGCGGAACCGACGCAGGAGCCGCCCGACCCCCGCAGGGGCGACGACCCAGGTCGGGCTGGCGTCCTCCTCGTCGATGCCGTCGTCGTCGCCGCCGGAGCGAGTCGGCGGATGGCCGGGCTCGACAAGCTCGAGGTCGAGCTCGGCGGGCGCCCCCTCCTGGCCCGGACCCTGGCGGCGGTCGCGGCCGCCGAGACGGTCGAGCGGATCGTCCTCGTCGGTCGGCCCGAACGGATCGCGGCCCTCCGGGAGGCACCCTGGCTCCCGCCGTCCGTCGTCGCCGTCGTTCCGGGCGGCGGGCGGCGTCAGGAGTCTGTCGCGGCCGGGATCGCCGCCCTCGATCGCCTCGACGGCCTCGGCGGTGATGCCCTCGGATCTCGCGTGGCTGCTCGCGTCGTCCTCGTCCACGACGGGGCGCGGCCCCTCGTCAGCCCGACCCTCGTCGATGCCGTTGCCCGTGCCGCAGACCGCCACGGGGCAGCGATTCCGGTCGTCACCGTCACCGATACCGTGAAGCGGATCCGCGGAGGGCGGGTCGTCGAGACCGTCGACCGGTCGGACCTCGCTCTCGCCCAGACGCCCCAGGGTTTCCGGCGGGGCCTCATCGCGGCCGCCTACCGGCGCCACCCGCCCGATGGGCCTTGGACCTGGACCGACGAGGCGGCCCTCTTCGAGGCGGCTAGAATTCCCGTCCATGTCCTCCCCGGTGAAGCGACGAACGAGAAGGTGACCGTGCCCGCCGACCTCCGCTGGCTCGCTGCCGTGGCCCTCGAGGGCGCTCCCTGCCGACACCGCGTCGGGATCGGCGTCGACCGGCACCCCTTCGGACCCGGGTCGCCCCTCGCCCTCGGCGGTGTCGTCATCGAGGGCGCCCCTCGGCTCCATGGCCATTCCGATGGGGACGTCGCCCTCCACGCCGTCGCCGATGCCCTCCTCGGTGCGGCCGGCCTTGGCGACCTTGGGCGTCTCTTCCCGCCTGGCCCGGCGACCCCCGAGGGCATCGCCTCGACGACCCTGCTGAGCGAGGTCGTCGGTCGGGTCCGAGGCCGAGGTCTTCGACTCCATGCCCTCGACCTCACGATCGTCGGTGCCCGACCCCGCCTCGGGCCCCACCTCGGGGCGATGAAAGCGGCCATCGCCGCCCTCTGTGGCCTCGAGCCTGAGCGGGTGAGCGTCAAGGCCTCGACGGGCAACCTCGACGGCATGGAGGGCGCCGGGCGAGGGATCTCGGCCGTCGTCGTCGCCCTCCTCGAGGGAGGCGAGGCGTGATCGGGTCCGGGCCGAGGCCCGTCTTGGGCCCGGCGGACGTCGTCTTCGGCGCTGGAGACGAAGGGTGACCGTCCGCCTCCACGACACCCTCACCGGGCGGCTCCAGCCCCTCGAGCCGATCGAGCCTGGCCAGGTCCGGATCTACAGCTGCGGACCGACGGTCTACGGGCCGGCCCACGTCGGCAACTTCCGGTCCTTCCTCTTCGCCGACCTCCTCGTCCGACACCTCCGGTCCCGGGGCTACCGAGTTCGCTGGGTCATGAACGTCACCGACATCGACGACAAGATCATCCGCGGCGCCGCTGAGGCCGGCTGCTCGACGGGCGAGCTGGCCGAGCGCTGGCTCGCCCAATTCCTCGCCGACGCCCGGGCCCTCCGGATGACCCCGCCCGACGTCATGCCGCGAGCGACCGAGCACATCCCCGACATGGTCGCCCTCATCGAGGCCCTCCTCTCCCGCGGCTACGCCTACCGCACGCCCGACGGCTCGATCTTCTTCCGGGTCAGCTCCTGGCCGAGCTACGGGAAGCTCTCGAAGCTCGATCCCTCCCAGCTCCGAGTCGGATAGCGGGTCGAGGCCTACGAGTACGAGAAGGACGACGTCCGCGATTTCGCCCTCTGGAAGGCTCCGAAGCCGGGCGAGCCGGTCTGGGAGACGTCGCTCGGTCCCGGTCGACCCGGCTGGCACATCGAGTGCTCGGCGATGAGCATGCGCCACCTCGGCTCCCCCTTCGACATCCACACCGGCGGGATCGACCTCGTCTTCCCACATCACGAGGACGAAATCGCTCAGAGCGAGGCAGCAACGGGGCGCGAGTTCGTCCGGCTCTGGCTCCACTGCGCCCACCTCCAGATGGGCGGAGCGAAGATGGCGAAGTCGACGGGGAACATTGCCCGAGTGGCCGACCTCCTCGCTGCCGGGGTCTCGCCGCGGGCCCTCCGCTACGCCCTCATCTCGGTCCACTATCGGGTCCCCCTGAACTACAGCGACGACTCCCTCGCTGCCGCATCCGCCGCCGTCGACCGCCTCGACGCGCTCGTTGGCGCTTTGCGGGCCTACCACGAAGAGCGGCCCGACAACCCCGATCTGCCCGACCTCCTCGAGGGTGCCCGAGCCGATTTCGACGCCGCTCTCGACGCCGACCTCGCGATCTCGCCTGCCCTGGCGGTCCTCTTCGACCTCGTCCGGGAGCTGAACCGACGGATCGACGGTCGCCTCCTCTCGACCGCCGACGCGGCACGAGCCCTCGCTACCCTCGAAGGCTTCGACGCCGTCCTCGGGGTCCTGCCGGATCCTGGTGAGGTCACCCTCAGCCCGGAGCTGGCAGCCCTCCTCGAGGCCAGGGCTGCGGCGCGGCGCGCCCGGGACTGGGCGACCTCGGATCGCCTCCGTGACGAGCTGGCCCGGCACGGCATCCTCGTCGAGGACACCCGGGATGGCCAGCGCTGGCGCTGGGCCCACGATGCCCCACGGACCTGATCGGCGCTCGCCGCCGCCCTCGGGGGGACGCCGTCGCCGGCACGGGGACGGCGACCGCGCGCGGCCTCCGGGTGGAGGCCCGTCGGCGGGCAAGGGCTCGTCCCCGGGCAAGGCTCGGTTCCCCCGCGGCGGACGTCTGCCGGGAGATGGCCGACCGTCGAGCGCTGGGCGAGGAGCGGGGAGTGGTCAGGCTTCGACCGGTCGCGGCGTTCCGAGAGGTGGCCGTCCGGCGGCCGGGGGAGGAGAGAACGACCGGGGTGGTCGCCGGGGCGATCGAGGGCCCGATCTCGGCGCCCACCCGGGCGGTCGTGGCGGGCGGTCGGGGCTTCGTCTCGGCGGACGCATCGGCCCGGCCGATGTGCCAGGAACCGGTGAGGGGGCTCACCCGGATCGTCGCCCCAGGCCTGGTGACCGACGCCCCTCGCTCGTCCGGCGGAAGCCCCCGCCGGCGGCCCTCGCTGATCTCGTTGGGCCCGAGGACGAGGTCGTGGCCGGCCGCTGGCCGGTCCAGGAGGCCTTCGTGGCCGGTCGGGAGGCGAGGCGTCTCCTCGTCGTGCCACAGCGACGAAAGGCCCTCGAGGACCTCGTCCTCCATGCCGTCCGGCTCCGGATCCCGATCGTGGAGGTCGAGGGCGGGACGCTGACCGCCCTGACGGGCTTCGACGGCCACCAGGGGATCGCCCTCGTCGTCGCCCCGCGCCGACTCGCCAGCGTCGACGAGATCCTCGCCCGGGCCATCGAGCGCGGTGAGCCGCCCTTCGTCCTCGTCCTCGACTCCCTCGAGGATCCCCAGAACGTCGGGACCCTCCTCCGGAGCGCGGAGGCGGCGGGGGTCCACGGTGTCCTCGTCCCGACCCGCCGCGCGGCGCCGTTGAGCCCGGCGGCCGTCAAGGCTTCGGCTGGGGCGACCGAGCACCTCCTCATCGCCGCCCTCGAGGACCTGCCGGGGGCTCTTGCCGAGCTCCACGTCCGGGGTCTCCGGATCGTCGGGGCCGAGGCCGGTGCGCCTCTCGTCTACCGAGAGGCCGATCTCCGCGGTCCCCTTGGCATCGTCGTCGGGAGCGAGGGTCGAG